>ERZ1740068.289-NODE-289-length-28241-cov-8.946534_pt1 | contig 28241 bp, 31 predicted proteins | sample MGYA00581735_ERZ1740068 | MGnify/ENA primary metagenome ERZ1740068 (study PRJEB43018, sample SAMN04849740) | marine metagenome | isolation source: floating plastic debris | place: Pacific Ocean | collected 2008-08-30 | study: EMG produced TPA metagenomics assembly...
CTGCTATGGTTCATGTTCAATCCCCAGAACCAGCCGGAAGATTCCGGCGCATTTTGCCCGTTGTTGCTTTGCACAAAGGAACTCTTCCAGATCTGATTCCAATCGGAAGTAGTAATGGGGTCGTTCCACTCTTGAGCCATTACCAGAGGGGCCATCAGGCCAAAACAAAATATCAATGCAATTCTTTTCATCTAACTGAATTATTTAAGGTTTGAATCTGCTTGTAATTATTGGATGATCAGCTTTTCTCTTCCGATTGTCCTTGTCTCATGACCGGTAGCTTCCAACAGCATTACGCTGTATAGTCCGGCATTCAATCTGGAAATATCAATGCCATTGTTAACCGGGGTAATACCTTGCTGAATCAGTAAAGCACCCCGCAGGTCATAAATCTCCACACTGTACACAGCCGATTCAGAAAAAGCACATTGTATATTGACTGTATTTTCTGCGGGGTTGGGATACAGCTTGAATTCGCCATCTTCAAATTCCGATGTTGCCTCGTCTTCCCAGTCGGCAGTTACTACTTCATCGCCCTGATCGGTGGTGAAGTCCCCACTGGGGCAGTTCGGGTTGATGGAAGCATGAAACGTAGCTCCTGGCTCTATGTGCACGTTTTTCAAGACGATGCGGGTACCGGCTATCATGGTCACATTGGCCGTTGAAGCCACCCTGGCACCCCATGGAGCAAAACCAAAATTGATCTCATTGGCCTCATGGGTAACCGTACCGAATACCGTGTTATTCTGAGGCGATGGCGGAAACAGATTGAGCGTTCCCACACAGGATGGGTCTACCACACAGGTAGCATTGGTAATCATGGTGCGGATGACATCTCCGGGTTGATTGCCAAAACCCAGGTTGAAATCAATGCCTACAGATCTTCTGTCGCAATAACTCATAATCGTCCCTCCGGCAGAAGGGTAACCAGGAGTACTACAAGAGCCTTCCGTACCGTTAGCACAGCCGTCTATAGCAGTATTGTTACCATTCCAAACACAGGCATGGGTATGTCGCGAGCCAAGATTGTGCCCCATTTCGTGAGCTACTACTTTTACCTGACGGGAGAATACCGGAAACGTCTCGAACTCTGGAAACAACGCAGTGTGAGAGTGCGGGCTCAGGTTGCTGTTTCCATCCACGCACAGGCCACCTATACCGTTGGCGATTCCCCCCGCATTGCTGGTATTGTTGGGATCGGAATTTCCGCTTCTGAAAGACAACAGGTGTGCCAGGTCTCCGTTGAAGTTGGGCCTTGCCGCTACAAAATCATTCAAACCGGTAGAAACACTGGAGGAGTAACCGTCATTGCTATTCCAGATAAATATTTCAGATATCTCAATGGTAATATCCTCATTGTCATACAACGTCGCCACTTCATTGAACATACCGGTCACATAGTTCTCTACCTGAGTAGTGCTGCTGCTAAAATGCTGGTAAATGTCAAAATCTACTTCTATGTACACTTCCAGGTGATGGGTGTTGGTAGATGCGAGACTTTCAGTGGCCAAAGGCGACTCTTCTGACAGTTGCGAGTAGATGCCGTCGAGTTTGGCATTCTGAAAACTACCAGAAGTCATACAGGTTTCATCATCTTCATGATCATGTGGCACAATCTGATCGTCAAAAAATGCAGAAATGGCACCATCTGATGCTCTCCCTATGTTCAAGCTCGCTTCATCATGCACCGATAGGATACCCGTTACATGATCCTCATAAACGCTCAGGGAAACCACGCTTGATTGCTCCTCTCCTTTGATCACTCCACGATAATGCAGCTGATTTGTCTGCGAAGGCCAGGTTTTATCGGGCTCGTTACTCATCCGGACCACGTAGTCACTGTAGGTCGATGATACCTTCTCCAGGTACAACTGCACCTCGTTTTCACCGGCATACTGAACGGGTATGCTTAGTGAAAGAAAATCCGGTTTTGCTGCTATGATCTTATTGTAAGCATCACTGTTGTATTTTAAATGCTGGACCTCTTTGCCGGAAAGTTGTGGATTTACCTGCCTTCCCTTTGCCTGGTCGTCTACGGAAAATAAGTTTTCCACCCGTTGAAATTCCCCGGGAGCTACCCGACTGATTTTGTTGGCTAGTTTACTATTGTTCTGACAATAAACTTCATTGACTACCAGCGCCAGTAGTATGATTTGAATGAATAGTTTAGTTTTCATTTTTGTTTATTTAGTTTGGTTAGTTAAGATCAAATGTAAGCCGGTCGCCTGGATCTTTTCATATTGAAGAAAGTAGCAAGCTTTTTGTTATTAGTGGGCTTAAGACACAGCCTTAAGCCAGGTTGAGGCTTACAGATGACCGTTTTATTTTTGGTTCTCCAGCGTAGAAACCTTCTCTGTAAGTACTTTTATTTGCTTATCCTGTTCGATGAGATAGAGTGTAAGCTCCTCAATCTTCTGTAGTAATTTCGCATTCATCTCGCCCAGGGCAATGCCATTGGCAGACACCTCCGCCTCACTGGGAATTTCAGGAAGGTGGCCTTTTTCATGGATATGCGCCTCTACTTCCTGAAGCGTCCTCAGCTCATAATCGCTCTCAAAAACAAAGTCGGCCCAGCCGGTTTCAACTCTGACTTCTTCAGCCCGCAGCCTTCCGGCCACTGACAATAAGTAACCGGTAGCTTGTATACCTGGCCCCGCCGTTCCTATACGCACTTCGCCATTTCTCAGGATCCTCATTTTTGGGGTACCCCAGTTAATACCAGTTCCTCCGCCTGAAGCACCTGCCGCGGGAGAGATCATAAAATCCATCGTTCCACCATTGCCAAAGAACATGATGGCACCAGCCCCACCGCCATAGTTTCCCTGGTTATTAGCATATTTGGTATTGTTGGGTGCACCCAGGCTACCATTGACAGTGACACTTTTATATGCATTGAATAAAATGGCATGTGAGCCACTCCACGTATGTTCGGCAAATTGAAACTTAGTATAGGGAGTCCCCGAGGAAGTAAACTCTAAACTGGTGCCAGTCCATTGAGCCTGAACAGTCAGCGTAATTGAAATAAAAAGACAAATTAATGTAGCTTTTAACAGCATTGTGTTTTTCATGTAGGTAAAAAGTTTGGTTAAAAAAAATTGGTTTTTGAATAAGCGATTCAGCCAACACAGGAGGCCCGGCTCAATTAAAAATCCAGGTAAAAACAAATTGACCGCCTCAAAAAAGGAAGCGTCTTAGCGTTAAAAGTCTGTCGCTTAAGCGTAATCTTCAATCTCTTTCTTCAAGGCAACTCTGATCAATGAACATTGGTTGTAGAGATTACCTAAAAGGAAAATACGGCAAGGCGACCACTTTTTTGATGGTGTGACTCTTTTCAAGAAAAGTCGACAGGCATCACCTTGCCGTTTTATTAAACTATCGGGTATAATACCGACACTTTATTTCTTCTTCAATGCAGATACTTCTTTCTTCAAGTCCTTGATTTCCTTGTTCTGCTCAATGAGGTATAATGTCAGTTCTTCAATCTTCTGAAGGAGTTTGGCATTCATTTCCCCCAGGTGGATTCCGTTTTCCAGCACTTCTGCTTCGCTGGGGATCTCAGGCAAGTGACCGTTCTCAGAGATATGATCTTCTACCTCTTCCAAACTTCTCAAATCATAATCGTCCTTAAAAACAAAGTCAGCCCATCCTGTCTGGACCTTGATTTCCTCTACACGTATTTTTCCTGCTACAGAGAATAAGTATCCTGTAGACGTGTAGTTCGTCGTTCCAATGCCTACTTCTCCGTTTCTAAGAATCCTCATCTTAGGATCTCCCCAATTGACTCCACTTCCGGCACCAGTAGACTGGGGAGAAATGTAAAAGTCCATGGTTCCACCGTTTCCGATGAACATAATTGCACCGGCTCCGCCCCCATAAGCGCCTGGAGCCTTGGCATACCTGCTATTGCCGGTTTCAGCCAAAGTACCATTGACAGTGATCTGCTTATACGCGTTGAATAACAGCGCATGTGTACCACCCCAGAAGTGTTCTGCGAGTTGCGTTCTGGTATATTGGGCACCAGGAGAAGTAAAGGTTTCACTGGTCTGCGCCCACTGACCATGAACGGTTGAAGCACTAGTCAATAAAAGACAAATAAGTAAAGATGTTAACAGCAATGTGTTTTTCATGTTGGATAAATTTTAGTTTTAAGAATTGATCAATAACAGCTGACAGCATGAATGCCATTAGCTTTTTAAAAATCAAATGTTGGCTCTTAATTATCTGAAAATCAGTTGTTCACAGAGGAAGTTGGACATTTAGCAAGAAGGTAATTTGCTCGGCGCTAAAAAACCTATGGCGAATGTTTAATCTCAGCTAATTAATCTTACTTGAAAGATACAGAAAATAGCTCAAATCCAGGGATGCATTATCCGGTTTTTTTTCAATCGTAAAACACTTGCATATGATCATCCAACCCTGTTAGTTGCCAGTGTCCCAATGACATAGGGATATTTCCAATGCCATTGAGTATATCGAAGAAGTCTTTCACCACAAACGGTTTGCCTTGCAATTCCTGTATCCTGGCATACTCAGCCATGGCATTTTCCATCAAATACTTTCCGGTGATATAGCTGGTACCATATCCCGGCTGACGCAGGTACAGATGCTGCTCAAAGATGAGTAGTTCTTTTTCTGTTTTCATCCAGCCACGAGGAGTGTATTCACTGTGGATGCCTCCGGCTTCTTCCATTGTCATCTCATTGGCATGCGCATACAAGGAGCCCAAACCTCTTGCTGCGCGCTGTGCAATCATGATGTAAACAATTTCCCTGGTCCTGGGGCTGTCATCGTATAAACCTGCCTGCATGAACATCTCCTCTACCGCAGTAGCCATGCCTTCGTTTCTGGAATCAAAAATATTGTACAATAAAGGGCCTCTCCTTATTTCGCTTGGGTTAGGCTCATTGTCCATCCGGGCCAGCTCAAACCAATGGTAAAAGTGAGAATACAACGGCCTGGGGTCGTAGTGTTCTCCGATGTAGAAAAAGTTGCGTTGCTCCTTGGGGATGTACTGTCCTAAATGCTCCCGCAGAGCAGGATCAAAATAGGGCTTTACGGTGACTATGTCCTGTTCCTCTAGAAAATCCATCATACTCTTCGCTGCGGCATCGGCCATGCGGTCATAGGCCTCAGGAGAGTCCGCATCTACCAACTCCGGTAGGTTTCTGTTTCTGTTCTCTTCCAGTTTAAGTGAAGACCATGCGCGGGCCAGCTCACGTTTGAGGATCATCACCTCATCTTCCCACGTCAATGGCACCAGGTGCACATGCTGCATGTACCAGGTGTAGTTTTCTTTGCCAATGCCTGATGCCCCGGTTTTCAAAGTAGATTCCGTTTGCAGCCATGAAGCCAGGTCATTGGTAGAAGCAATGGCCTTGTCTATCTCTTTGACCAATGCCTCATCGTCCTGCACGCCCTCCTCTTTTTTAAGTGCTTCCAGGTCCGCCGCCTGGGTGCTGATGTCTCTGATACCTGCAATCCAAAGATCCCGGGCATTGCCTGTTAAGTTTTTCTTAGCCTGAGCATTGAGTGGTGTAATGACTTTGAGGTCTGAAAGCAGGCGCTCCCTTTCTGTCTGAGACAAGGGAAAAGCGTAAGTCCATAGCTCAGTAGTACCATGGTGGGTGGGTCCTTCATGCGCCGGTACATCGCTGCGGTAAGTCCATACTGACTTGTAGAAAGCCGGATCACGTACCCAGGGTTTGAGGATGCGGTGATTGAAATCATAGCCGTTCATCTCCGCCCATACAATCATCCAGTCCACCTTATTGGCAATTGACCAGTTGGCAGTATCAATAGACAATAGTTTTGCCTGTAGTTCTCCAAATTGCGGCCATCGCTGCTCAAAAGTAGCGGCCGTATAATCTGGTGCGCCATCGAGGAGTGGAGGCGCTTCAAAGGTTCGCCACTCTTTAAACAAGGCCACTAAATCCTGATAGTCGTTGGTAGTGAAGCTTTTGGGGCGCGTTGGTGTGTCTGTAGCAGCTGTTTGATTGGATTGGCAGCTCCACAGGAGTGTAGCCAAAAGTGCAAGTAAGAAGTAGATTGTTCTCATAGGATTAGGATGTCTTTATTGCAACACTTCTTCATTCCTTCGTAGCAAGATTTAAGTGTTTGTTTGGTTAACAGATCGGAAGTTAACCAATATTTTATTTTTCTGGATTGCTAAAGAATGAAACAATAATTTTCAATCACTTAAGGGGAGAAAGAAAGTGGACTGAATATAATACCAGCATAATGCCTGTATTGTAAGCATATTTGGTGAGGAGGTCAAAATCCATCGTTCATGTCAAGCTTTACTGATTTCGAATAGGAAAGACTGCATAACTGTAAGGCCAATCAGCCAATGATGGTTAGAAAAACCATGTTATTGTATTGCTAAAAAGATGGCTTAGGTGCCTGGAATTTCTATGGCTTACTTTCCAAACACTTTCACTCTTCTGCCGATGTGCTCCTCATACTCAGCCCAGCTGTCAACCTGGATTTCGTGGAGAACGATGTCAAAACGGTCACTGGGTTTCTCTACTTCAAGAGCGATGAATGCCCTCCCTCCTGCCCTGCAGCCACCCCAGATGTTATAGACCGTCACTACCATTGTTTTAGTGACTGCATCGTAGTGGGCGTGCGGCCTCAATTTCAACATGCAATCGCCCCCATAAGTATTGGCTACGATCATGCTTTTGCTAAAATCAGTAGTGATCATCGATCTGTCACTCTCGGCCAGTTGCTCCTCCTGCTCGATGATAGTGCCTGACCTGCGTCCTGCTGATGGCAACAAATCATTCATCGTGTCAAATGGTAAAGTGGTTAATTCCAGTGACCTGACGCCCGCATTTGACTGCCCGGTATCTCCTGTCTTTTTCAGATATTCCTTTTCGAATAATACCTGATAGTCTGCTGGCGGTGTAGGAATAGCGATGACGATGTGGCGGTTCTCTTTTGAATTGCAACTCCGGCAGGAAGATACGAATGTCTGCCAGGCAATGGTCTGTTTAACGGAGTCTACTAGGACCCGATGCCCCAGGCCGGTCAGGCAATCTCCTGAAACGGTTCGTTTGAGCCATATGGTCTCATTAAACGGGGGCCGCCCGACAGAAAAATCTGACCGGTAAAACACTGCCCGATGGACAGAATCACTGTCAATGATGATATCGGCATCGAAAGCCGTAGGATTGTATGGAGAAGCATTGAAATGGCTGGCAGTATCCAGTATTATGAGCTCATAGTCGATCGGTTGCCCGTGTATACTGACGGACAAGAGTAAAAAGAGTAGGGTACTGATATAGTTCTTCATGGTGGTATTGTCGAATATAGTAGATAATCCACATGAATCATGCCTGACTAAATTAAACTTTAAGAAATGATCCTGGCCATCACTTCATTTTTTATGCCAGCAAATAATTCCTATCTTCTACATTCAAATCTAAAAATCAATAGATCATGAAAATTTCAAAGAGAAAAAGCAAACTAAAGATCCAAAGCCTGACAGTCAACAGCTTTGTCACCGTTTCTGACACACAGCTGAATGCCATTCGCGGTGGGGACACCATTGACCCGGACAAGACGCAAAGTTATTGCTCTGGCACCAACACCCATGTCAATTGTAGAGAAGAGCTGTAAATGACAACACCTGGAGATCAACCCTGGTACAGGAATTGTCTTGTACCAGGATACATCCCACTGGTTAGTATTCTGGCCATCAGTCAAAAATAGCCTGTTAATGAAATCGCTGTTCTGCTTCGCAACAAAACCTGATCCTACCTTTTGCATAATGTGACAAACCTTGTACACGCACAACCTGTTGCTGACAAATACTTGTCAAAAACCTCCTGAATTCCCTGTTTGACCAAATCAAAGCCTCACCAGGCAGAATGCTGCTTTAGTCTATCAGATGACCTTTTCACCTATCAAAAACATCCGTTGGTCAAAAAAAACTCTGACGAAGGACCAACTTAATTAATTTTGTGATGTTACTCTTAGTGAACCTGCATGGATAAAAGACAACGGACGTTGCCTGTTTTCATCAACAGGTGGTTGATGAGTATCAGTATGGGTTGACACATTAAAAACGTTGTAGGGATATGTTACCGATTGAAGACCAGGTAAGTTTATTAGTGCACTTGTCGAAAGCAGACAACTTTGTTGCTCCTTCCGAAAGTGAGATGATTCATCTGATTGGCAAAAGAGGAGGACTCACTGTCGAGCAGATCGAGAACATCATTGACAATCCCAAAAAACTTCCTGACTTGAGGCACTTGCCAAGCGATGAAAAGTTTAATTACCTCTACAATACCATCCAGTTGATGAAGATTGACAGAAAGGTCTATCAGAGTGAAATTGTATTTTGTGAGAAAATCGCCATGCAACTGGGATTCAAACCTTCCGTGGTAGCGGACCTATCACAATATATCTACAGTGACCCGAACACAGTCACAGATTTAAATTTGCTACGTCAAATTGCTGACCAAAACCGATTATAACAAGATCGATAGTATTAACAAATAAGTCTATTTGACTAACAACATTAAAGAAGAGTGAGAAAATTTAGGATCATTTTTTTGGTTCTGCTGTCAAACTATATACTCAATCAGCAGATCTATGCCCAAAATCCGCCAGCGGAATCCAGGCTGGAGATCGCCGCCACTACAGAGCAAATAGTCATCGATGGTCAGTTAAATGAAGAAACCTGGAAGAAAGCAGATGTCGCCAAAGACTTCTTCATCACCTTCCCTGTAGATGATCGGCTGGCAGATGAGCAAACCGAGGTGCGTCTCACCTATGACGACAAAAACTTATATGTAGGCGCTATCTGCTACACAAGCCAGGATGGAGAATACATCATCGAGTCATTACGCCGTGACTTTGGATTTGGACAAAACGATGTATTTGCTATCTATATTGATCCCTATAATGATCAATCCAATGGATTTTCTTTCCAGGTAACACCCTACAACGTACAACGCGAAGGCCTGGTAACACTGGGAGGAGATGTCGCAGACAACTGGGACAACAAATGGTTCAGTGCAGTAGAGAGGGGAAAAGACAAATGGGTAGTGGAGATGGCCATTCCTTTCAAGTCTTTCAGATATAACAGCACCAAAACGTGGAACATCAATTTCCTCAGAAATCATCCGGGCATCAACCAGCGATCTACCTGGATCGCCGTACCGTTCCAATACCGGTCTTCGGATTTGGTGTACACTGGAAAACTTACCTGGGATGAACCACCCAAACCTACTACTACCAACATCACGCTTATTCCTTACGTGACAGGACAAAACATCAATAACCTGGAAGAAAACAGTGGCGAAGAGTTCAAAGGCAATGCCGGTTTTGATGCAAAAATCGGAGTTACCCCGTCACTCAACCTGGACATCACCGTCAACCCAGACTTCTCTCAGGTAGAGGTAGATCAGCAGGTCAACAACCTGGGCAGGTTTGAGATTTCCTTCCCGGAAAGGCGACAGTTTTTCCTGGAAAACCAAGACCTTTTCGCCCAAAATGGTTTCCGTTCCAGCCGCCCGTTTTTCTCACGGCGTATCGGTATCATCGGCTCCGGGTCCACGGCAAAGCAAATTCCCATTCTGGCAGGTGCACGCCTCAGTGGTAAGATTGGCAGAGACTGGCGCGTTGGTTTCCTCAACATGCAAACCGACAGCGACATGATAGAAACAGATGAGGAAACCGGAGAAGTGGAGTTTTTCCCGGCTCAGAACTATACCGTCGCAGTATTTCAGCGACAGATCCAGAAACGATCCAACATTGGTGGCGTCTTCGTCAACCGACTATCCACAGACTTTGACGAAAATGATGACCGTATTACTTCAGCCAGATTTAACCGGGTCATCGGCGTGGATTACAACCTGGCTACTGAAGACAATAAGTGGACTGGTAATACCTACTACCACCGCTCCATTACACCAGACAAGGATGATAAGGCTTATGCGCAGGGAACTTTTCTGAGGTATCAAACCCGAAAGGTACAGATCAACTATTTCCATAACATGATCGGTGAAAACTACCAGGCGGAAGTAGGCTTCATCAGACGGGTGGGCATCCGTACTTTTGGCACAAGGTCGCAATACACCTTCTTCCCGGAGAAATCTCAGACACTGGTCAATCACGGTCCTGAAGTACGATACAACGTGACCCTGGATCCTGATTTCGACTTACTGGATCGGGAAGTCAACTCAACGTATCGCTTCAACTTCCTGAACACCTCTCAGCTGGAGTTGCGCTACAACCGACAACTGATCACCCTCCGCGGATCTTTTGCGCCAAATGGCATTGAAGCAGATACATTGCTGGAAGGTTCTGTACACCGTTTTCACAACTTCCAGGTCAATTACAGGAGTGACAGGAGAAAATTACTTAATTTCAATACCACCTTCTCCAGGGGTAGTTTTTACACAGGCAGTCGCACCAACTATCAGCTGGAGTTGAATTACAGGTTTCAACCCATTTTCCGTGCAGGACTCAATATAGTCTACAACAGGCTGAGTTTTCCAGAGCCCTTCAGCAGCGTAGAGTACCTGTTGGTAGGAACCCGACTGGATTTGACACTGACCAACAAGCTCTTCATCACCTCATTCCTGCAATACAACGACCGGGCAGATAACTTCAATATCAATACCCGTCTGCAATGGCGCTTCAAGCCGGTGTCTGACGTCTTTCTGGTGTATACAGAGAACTATGGAGGGGATTTTGCAACAAATGATTTCATCCCGGAAATCAACAATTCCTTCAAACGCAATCGTGCCCTGGTACTGAAGGTGACGTACTGGCTCAATTTGTAAATAAAAAATAAAAGGCGTGAAAATGGATTTTCACGCCTTAAAACAAAAAAAAATTCCCTAACATCTAATGCTAGCGATTTTTACTCTTAAGAAAGTTTCAGAGCGCCCTCAATGTCGCTCAACAATTTCTTTGATACTTTACGAGGGTGAGATGTTTTGTATGCTTCCAAAGCCTTGAATGCTTTGCCACCTATCTCGTAAAGTCCTACCGGATTCTTATCAAAATTATAGCTTCCGATGACGTACTCTAACTCTGCCTGGATCTGATCTTCGATTCCGAGCGATCCTAGCTTTTCCTTGGCATTGATGCATGCCTTTTCGATTTTTTCTTCAGGAGTAATTACTGCCATGACGAACGTATTTAATTATCAATTTCGCACAAAATTAAAGGAGTGATAACAACAAAAACAAAATAATCATTAATTTATTGTTAAATAAGTAACAATATAACGTTTTCATTGCAACAAAGCTTGCTTTTTCATACTCCGATGTATCACATAAAACCACACAGGTGGTATAAATGAGAGTAACATCATTCCGGGATAACCTGTCGGCATCTGCGGACTGTTGTCCATGTGCCTTAACGTTTGGTACTTCCTGTTGGCCAAAAAATGATGATCTGAATGTCTTGATAATTCAAAAAGCAACATCCTTCCTAACCGATGATTACTATTCCATGAATGTGCCGGCTGTACCCTTTCGTAACGGCCATTGGCTTCTTTTTTTCTACTCAATCCGTAGTGTTCAATGTAGTTTACGGTTTCCAGCAACAAAAAGCCGAAAATTCCGGCAAAAATAAAGTACCATGTCACGGTGTTGCCAAACAATACAAATATCAGCACCACCAGCCCCACCTGAATCAGTTGAAATTGCAGCATCTCATTGTGTAGCGAAAAACGGCTCCTGCCAGCCTTTTCCATATCTCCAAAGGAAATTTTCCATGCCGACAGGTAAGCAAATACTACTGATCTCAGCCAGAACACATACAATATTTCACCTTTTCTGGCAGAATTTGGGTCTTCCTCTGTGCTTACATGCTTATGATGTCCCCGGTTATGTTCAATGAAAAAGTGCATGTAGAGTGAAGTAAGCAACAGACTCTTTGCCAGAAACTGCTCTTTTTTATCAGTACGGTGGCCCAACTCATGCGCTACATTGATGCCAAGGACTCCACATAAAAGCCCCATCCCGCTTATACGCCCAATGATGTCTGCGGCGGCAAGGCCAGGCTCCGCCACCCGAAAACAAAACAGGACGAGAAACCCATATTGCACAGGTACTACCAGGTACAGCAACCAGTCATAGATTTTATTGGATAGTGAATCAGGGTCCTCGGCCTCTTCATTCCCTGCGTCGGGTTTCAGGAATAACTCCAAAAACGGAATCAGCGCAAATGCATAGAGTAATGGGAAGAATGACAATATTCCCGTATTGTAAAATGAGATGTAGACGGTGACTGGCAGGGTAAAGACCAGTAAGTACTTAAATATACGCATGCTGATTATTTATAATCTATAAAAATACAACATCGCGAAGTGTAATAAAAATCTATTCCTCTTCAACTACTTTGGCAGGCTGTTTTCTACCAATTGGGAAAAAATAACCTACAGTCACTCCTATGGCAAAGTTATTGGAGGTATCAGGAATTCCGGAAGACCTTGATTCAAAGTCCAGCAGGTTGGTGATGGTATAGCTAAAGTTTCCGCCCAACTGAATCGTTCCGAAAGGAAAATCTCTGCTAATAGCCCCTTCTATCCTCCCACCAATACCGACACGGTTATCAGTACCCTGATTATAGGGAAAGACATTGAAGGGCCCCACATTGATGAAATCCTGTTCCTCATCATCATCGGCAGGTGCGGCATCTACTTCACTACTGATCAGGTACTCTACAAAAATCCCGGGATTGACAAAAAACTTTGTTTTCTTTTTTCCAAAGTAAATAATCGCACTGAAAGGTACTTCTACGTAATTGAACCTGCTGGTGATATTAGGCGCCAGACCGAGAAACTCCTGTGTATACCCTTTCTGTGAAAAATAAACTGACACTTGCAGACCTGTATTCAAAATCCCGGTCTTCAAAGGTGAAAAGTGCCGGTAGACAATGCCCGCCTGAGCACCGGGCAATAGGGCAGTTCGCACATTGGGCCTGAAGGCGAGGTGATTAAAAAACACGGAAGAAATGTTACCTCCGGCATTGAAGCCGATGTAGTTTTTGATTTGTGTCTCTTCCTCTTGTCCTCTCACAGAAGTAGCAAACAGCAACAAGAATATTAACAATATGGTAAATCTGGTCAATGTCATCTGAATCTCATCAAAACACCTGTCCCGCGTAAGAGCAATTTATCAAAACACATGAGCCCATGCTTCTGACCTTTATGCTTAGGGATGGCAGTTCAGCTTTTAACGCCTGAATGAAGCTTATAAAGAAACGCGCTCACAAACGAGCACAAACGTAATACGAATTAGAAGTTATTTTATTATTTTTTGTGAAACAATATGAAGTAACAGTAAATTTACTTTGTATAAGTACAGTGATGAGATGATAGTTTCTATCTTCTATCCTGTAATCTGTAACATATCAACAATTATTGAATTATGGCAAAAGCAACTCCGGTATTGATTGAGGCATTGAGGAAGACAGCTAAAAAACTGGAAAAGGGAGCCCGCTACCAGTGGGGTCATATGGGTTGTTGCAATTGTGGCAATCTCGCTCAGTAACTCACCAGTTTAACAGACAATGAATTCCACGACTATGCCATGAAAAGACACGGTGACTGGGAAGAGCAAGTCATTGATTATTGTCCAACCTCTGGTTATCCCATGGATTTGTTAATTACCAGATTGCTGGACGCTGGTCTCACCACGATAGACTTACAGCATTTGGAGCGACTTTCAGACAAGAATGTGTTGTCCAGAATCAAAGGTGAGAAAAGACACCTCAAGCACAACCAACGTGACGACGTTGTTTTATACCTCAAAAGCTGGAGCGATCTTTTGGAAGAAGAAATTACTGATCAAATTCAGATTGAGATTCCGGTTGAGAAAGCAGAAGTAATACATTCCTAATAAAAGCATAATCTCCATTAAAGCAATATTTTTCGTTTTCCTTGGTTTCTTTAAGCATGGAAAACGAAGAATACTTTTTAGACGATACCGATTTCGTGGACTATATGGATACTGAGTTCCCGGAAGCGCCAGAGGAAGATGTAGTTGAAAGAGAGTTGAAAGCGCTTGACTATTTTGACAATCAATTAGACAAAATTCCATTTGAGCACGAAATCAGGCAAATTGATGATTTTTAGTGATTCACGAATACTACAAGAAAGAAACCCCTGAGTTCAAAATTTTAATCCAGTTGAACCCTAAGTCCCTTAGAGGTCTGGAACTCATTGTGTTTCCTGACAATACTGTCCAAAAAACCAAACGCGTCTTTGACGAAGAGATTTTTGATGACCTGCAGGAAGATGAGTTCACTAAATGCAGCCCTCTGGAATTCAACTTAAATTTGAAAGGTTTTTTTTAGTCTTCTATTGTTATTGTAGGATATCCATTTACCTTTGCTGCGGCAACTGATACGACCAGCTCCTGCTGAATCCCCCAGGTCTGGAAGGAAGCAAGGGTAAGTGGTTGTAGCGGTGCGATATCTGTTGCCATTTTTCCTCTCTTATTATACTTTTACGTATCTTATTTTCGAATAGCTCACTTTTAAATAATTGATATAAATTATTATGAAATTCTTTATAGATACTGCTAATCTGGATGAAATACAGGAAGCATACGACCTTGGCGTACTAGATGGTGTAACGACCAACCCTTCACTGATGGCAAAAGAAGGCATCACAGGTGCTGACAACATCAAGAAACACTACCAGGCAATTTGTGACATTGTGGATGATAAGGTAAGTGCAGAGGTAATCGCCACTGACCTGGAAGGCATTCTCAAAGAGGGAAGAGAACTGGCGGCGCTGGATGATAAAATCGTTGTCAAAGTACCCATGATCAAAGACGGCGTAAAAGCAATCAAGCAGTTTTCATCTGAAGGAATACGCACCAACTGTACACTGATCTTTAGTGCCGGTCAGGCAATTCTGGCGGCAAAGGCTGGTGCTACCTACATCTCCCCTTTCATTGGCAGGCTGGATGATGTCTGTACCGATGGTCTGCAACTGATAGAGCAGATCGTTCACATCTATGACAACTATGAGTTTGACACTGAGGTGCTGGCTGCTTCTATCCGCCATAACATGCACCTGATCCAATGTGCTGAAATCGGCGCTCATGTGGCTACCTGCCCTCTCAAGGTCATTACCGGTTTATTAAAACACCCATTAACAGACATAGGGTTAGAGAAATTCCTTGCTGACTACAATAAAGGAAACGGGTAGTCAACCGATTTTCAATGTACATTATCAAGGTAAAAGGAAAAGCTAAAATCCCTGACTACATACAACTCAGGGACGATAACTTTGTATTGATCGCCTACTTCAGAGCAGACAGACCACTCAAAAAACTGGAGAAATATGGTTTGGAGGGTAAAGAAGATGAGCTGCGGGAGGTGATCAATTCATTGCCTTTTGGTAAATTACAAAAGTTAAATATCTAACGGATTGTATGTCTTTTTCCAATGAGCCAGTACTTCAGGTGTCTGATGCCACCATTTTTCAGGAACACAATGCGGTATTAAACCATATCAGCTTTGACATTGAAAAAGGTGAGTTCGTCTACCTGGTAGGAAGAACCGGTAGTGGCAAATCTTCGCTGCTCAAAACCCTCTATGCCGATCTTCCGCTTCGCTTGGGCGATGTGCGACTGGACACTTACAACATCCGCGAAATCAAACGGAAAGAAGTTCCATACCTGAGACGCAAGATCGGGATCATTTTTCAGGACTTTCAGTTGTTTCCAGACAGGTCAGTCGCCGATAATATTTTTTTTGTGATGAAGGCTACCGGCTGGAAAGACCGCGCCAAGATGAAATCCCGCCTGGCCGAAGTGCTGATGCGCGTAGGGCTGGGATCTGTCTCTGCCAAGATGCCCCATCAGCTGTCAGGAGGTGAGCAGCAAAGAGTAGTGATCGCCAGGGCACTCATCAATGAACCTACCATCCTCTTTGCCGATGAGCCCACCGGTAACCTGGATCCCGAAGTGTCTGATGGCATCTTCAAACTGTTTTTAGAAATCAATAAAAGCGGAACAGCCATCCTGATGGCTACACACAACCACCATTTTATAGAACAATATCCAGCCAGGGTACTGAAATGCGAAAAAGGTCGTTTGTTAGACTCCAACAAGGAAAAGTTTGAGCTGACAGGTTGGTACTAAACCTTTTTAGGCGTAAACGCATTATTATTGAAATAGAAAGCTAGGGAATTGCTCTTGCACATTGTATTGATAATAGTATCTTTCATGATGAATCGCTAAAACCACTTATTACGTTTAATAGATTGTGGTTTTAGACACCTTACTTAGCCTACCAGATGGTACTTAACGAGATGAAACACTATATACTGACTTTCATTTTACTCCTTTCGGTGATTTCGCTGCAGGCACAGGAGACAGACATACCGTCAGATAGTGTTGAAACAGAAGAGGAAGAGATCATCATTGACAAAACCATTCAGCCGTTTGTGTTTGGCATGTTTGAGTTCTCTAATACCCCACAAGGATACCTGGAGTCGCTATCAGGCGGTGCCGGGATCATCTTCAAAGGACGATTCATCATCGGTGGTTTCGCAACCAGACTACAAGCGCCTATCACAGAGAAAGTCATATTCCCCAACGATTTCGATTTTTCCTTTTCACATGGAGGTATATTACTGGGATACCGTACCGACCGGAGACAACTTTTTGACTTCGCTTTCACAATGAGGGCCAGCTATGGAGAAGCGGTTTGGGCACGGGAAGAAATCGGTGGCCTGATCATCGGAGACAAATTCGCCATGATCAACCCCGCGGTAGGCGTAGACATCAACGCCTCAAAATACCTTAAAGTGATCAGCCGTCTTGGTTACAGAAGGGCACTTAACCTGTCGCTGGCACGCGTAGCCCCAAATGACATCAACGGAATTACTTTCCAGGTAGGATTGAGTGTTGGACTATTTAACGAGTTGGACAAATGAGAAAACTATTACACATCCTGATCATATTACCCCTGCTATGGTCTTGCGGAGACGACGATGATTTTTTTCCCGACCAGGAAGTATGGCCTTATGCCTCTCCAGCCTCCAAAGGCATGAATGAAGGAATTTTACTTGATTTCAATTCAAACGTGGAACTTCAGAACTTTGGCAATTTACAGGGCTTCATCGTCATCAAAGATGATCACCTGGTCTTTGAGAACTATTATCAGGAAAACAGCAGAAGGGAGTTTTTTCCAGTGGGCAGAGTGGGCGCCAGCCTGGTCACCATGTTGCTTGGCGAAGTACTCAACAATGAACTGGGCAATCAAATTGACCTCCCCATCTACCAGCTACTTCCGGAATACAGCGCCATATTCGATGCCAACCCTATCAAGAAAGAGATTACCATCAGGCACTTGCTTAAAATGCAGACTGGCCTTGTCTGGAACGAGTCACTACGCTCAGTAGCCGACCCCAGCAGCGATCTCAATAGCATGATCCGGTCAAACGATTATGTGGAGTTTGTGCTTAGCAAACAGATAGAAGCGACTCCCGGCCGAAGATTTGCTTTCAACTCCGGGTGCTATTTTATCCTGCTCAAGATCATGGATCAATTGCTGGAAGTACCGGTCCAGTCCTATTTTGAGGAAAGACTTTTCCAGCCACTGGGAATTGAGAATTACACAGTAGACAATACCCCGCAAGGACTACCAGACTATGTGCTGGGCCTTAGCATGACTACCCTGGACCTCACAAAAGTTGGCTACTTCGTATTGAAAAAAGGCGACTGGCAGGGCCTCAGAATCATCGATGATCGCTGGGTGGATCAGCTGCTTTCAGTTCAGGTGGAAATCAGCAGTCAGAACCGGTGGGGATTTGGCTGGTGGGGATTTGGCGAAGAATCATTGGTCTCCACCAACTACGGCATCAACGACGTGTATTACCTATTTGGAGAAAATAGCCAGGGTATGTACCTCTCGGAAAGCCAGAACATGGTGGTGGTCGTGAGCAATGGTCTGGATGCAGCCCGGGGATTTAACAACAGCAGCTTCTGGGCATATATTAGGGTATTAGATTCGCTACAACCTGCTACACTTTAATGACCCAACACTCGGGAAAACATAATTTCAATCTGCTGTGGGAACGGATTATCGCCAATGATCTGGAGGCCTTCGAATCGCTCTTTGACGCTTTTTATGAAGAATTGGTCAGCTACTCCCATCGGTTGACACAGCAGCTGGTCATCAGTGAAGAGATTGTACAGGATGTTTTCGTCTCTCTCTGGGAACGGAGAAGACAAATCAAAATCACCAGTTCTGTGGCTTCCTACCTGTACCGGGCTGTCAAAAACAGGACCATTAACTACCTCAAAAATCAACTCCCCAAAGACCAGGCAACTACCGACCTTGAAGTAGCCAGTGAGCTGGAAGACCAATCGGTGAAAGAAGAGAAAGACAGCAATCTGGAAACAGCCCTCAACAAGGCAATAGCTGAACTTCCAGAGAAATGCAGGGTGATATTTCTCCTAAGCAGAAACGAAGGGCTCACGCACAAAGAAATAGCCGAAGAACTCTCCTTATCTCCCAAAACCGTTGAAAACCAGATCGGTATTGCCATCAAAAAGCTACGTACCGCACTCAAACCCTATTTGGGAATGAGCATGGTTTGTATTATTTTTAAAATTGTTTCCTTTCTCCTTTGGGGGTATTAATGGAAATCTTTGACTTAAATTAAACGAGCCACCTTATTAACAACATTATATGATGCCCTCAAACCCGAGTCAATTTAGTCAGTGGGTAGACAATAAAATACAGCACAACACCGTTTCTGAAGAACTCTCTTCAGCAGATAGTGAACACGTAGAGCAGCTTTTTTCACACACTCCTGAACTTGACATCGATAAAAAAGCAGCGTGGGCAGCTGTCTCTTCCCGAATACAACAAGACAACGTTAGAAAAATTAGTAGCTCCTCCACCGGCTTCCTGATGAAAGTAGCTGCAGCCATCGTATTGCTTGTAGTCAGCGGAGTCATTACTTTTCAGTACCTCACTGCACCTGGAGCACCAGTAGTTTATCATACCGTCAACCTGGTAAAGTCAATTGAATTACCGGACGGTTCTTTGGTAACCCTCAACCAGAACAGCACCTTGAAAGTGGCTGCGGATTTCAATGAAAGTAACAGGAATTTGTCGCTGGAAGGTGAAGCAGTTTTTTCGGTAGAAAAGCTGGGTAACCACACCCCTTTTACAGTCAACACCGAGGAAGGGTCTATCAAAGTGTTGGGCACAGTATTCAACGTGCAAACAGGTGACGAAACTGCCGTATATGTAAAAGAAGGCCGCGTAGCAATCTCTGATGAAAAAAGTACCGGTGAATTGCAGTTGGCAGTTGGTGAACTTGGCAGAATCAAACGCGATGGTCGACTGGTCAAAGAGAGCGCCAATGACAACCTACTGTACTGGAAAACAAGGCAACTTCATTTCAAATCAGAGAAAATTAGTGCGATTGTTGCACGTATCAACAAGCAGTTTGATGCCAACATTACAGTGTCAGAACCACTACAGGATTGTGTCATCACCCTTACTGTTGCAGGATCAGAAGTTGCAGACTTTATCAAATCGCTAAAGAAAATTAAGAACGTCTCCGTCTCGGGAAGTGGCAAGTCAATCCACCTCGATGGCGTAAAATGCTAAAATATTAAACGAGTTTCTTGTGAAAGCGACCGAATGGTCGCTTTTTTGCGTTATATAGGCATTAGTCATGAAAATCCGCCTGCTTATACTAGCTGCAATCTACGCAATGATTCTCGTTGCAAGGCCTTCTTTTGCCCAGAGTAATATCCCTGTCAAAGAAAAACGAGCCTACTCCATAGAAGAGCTCTTGCTACTGATAGAAAAAGACTATGCCCTCAGCTACCAGGACCAGCTAATTCCGTTCCAAAAGAAAATCAACTTGTCAGCGCGTAACTATACCGTGAGTGAGCTGTTGTCCAGAATTTGCCGAGGCAATAAATTGAAATTTCAGATTGAAGACCGTCAAATCTACCTGTCTCCCAGAAACGAAAAAGCCAGCTACGTACGCAACACACTTTCCACTTTAAAAGGTACGATTACCAATGCATCCAATGGAGAGGTGATCATCGGCGCCAGTATCTCCATTAGCGCCTCCAAAGGCGTTACCACCAATGGCTATGGCTTTTACAGTATCAGTCTGCCAAAGGGCAGTTATGACATCATGATAAGCCACACCGCCTATGAGACGCAAACCATCAAGGTGACGATGGGCAGGAACCAAACGCTGAATTTGGGCCTCACCGAGAAGATAGACAAACTCCCTGAAGTGGTCGTACAGGGCCGTCAAACCAGAGAAAATATTACCGGCGTCATTCCAGGGGTCAATACGCTGAACTATCGCAATAAGGGAGACATCCCCTATTTTTTGGGCGAAGTGGATGTACTGCAAAGTTCTTTATTACTGCCAGGTATTAACAACCTGGGAGAAGACTCCAATGGCATCAACATAAGAGGAGGGTCTGCCTCCCAGAACCTGATTTTGTTGGATGAAGCGGTGATTTTCAACTCCAGTCACGTCTATGGCCTGATCTCTGTCTTCAATCCGGAGTCGGTCAATGATGTAGAGATTTTCAAAGGCAGTATGCCTGCGAGATACGGTGGGCGCACGGCGTCGGTCATCAACATCAGGCAGCGGGAAGGGAATGACAAAGCATTTAATGTAGCCGGAGGCATCGGCCTGGTGGCAGGACGGCTGACGGTAGAAGGGCCTATTGTCAAAGAAAAAGCTTCTTTCCTGGTCTCCGCAAGACGCTCCTTGCTGGACTTGTCCAATATCACTTCCTTTGACCCAGAGCGGGCAGACTTCCTGGACCTCAACTTCAAGGTCAACTACCGCTTCAACGAACGGAATAAGTTGTTTCTGTCAGGCTACTTCGGCAACGACCGCAACGAAAACGGTTTGGATCAATTCAGAAAATGGGGAAACCGCACCATGACACTGCGTTGGAATCACGTGATCAACAGCAGACTATTCATGAATACCTCAGCGATTTTCAGTGAATACACCTACCGGGTGACCAATGAACGTGAAGCCGGCAGTTTTCAGGGCACTTCCAGAATTATCAACAATGACCTAAAAACGGATTTCAGTTATTACCTGGCAAAAAATCAGCTGGTCAACTTTGGGGCTGGTATCAACGTCATCAAATCTAACCCCGGAGACCGTCTGCCACTGCCTGAAAGTGGTGCTACCAATCCTGTCACGCTGGATACTGAGGTGGCCGTTCTACCTTATATCTATGGAGAGCAGGAAGGCCGCTTCGGCAAGTTTCAATACAATGTGGGGCTACGCCTGACCTCCTTTCACAACATAGGGCCAGAAGATGTACTGATCTACGAAGGCGAAGACCGCACCATAGACACCATCATTGACACGGTAGCCTACCGCACAGGTGAAATCTCGCAGAGTTATTATGGGATAGAGCCACGGGCATTTTTGGGTTATCAGTTCAATAATAGCACGGCGATCAAGCTTTCCTATGCGCGGAACTATCAATACCTGCACTTGATATCCAATACACTCACCCCCTCTCCTACCGACATCTGGAAGATCAGCGATACCTACATCAAACCTACCATCTCTGATCAGATCAGTCTTGGGCTGTATAAAAACCTCCGTGACAATGAAATAGAAGCAAGTGCAGAAGTCTACTATAGGGGCTCCAACAATGTGATCGAGTACAGAGATAACGCGGACCTGCTCCTCAATGAGAACGTTGAGACAGAAATCCTGTTTGGAACGGGACGCGCTTATGGCCTGGAACTTTTCGTAAAGAAAAGTAGTGGAAACCTGACCGGCTGGATCAGCTACACGCTCTCCAGAAGTGAGACAAGGGTAAGTAATGCAAATGAGGCACTGTCTATCAACAATGGTGAATACTTCCCCAACAATTTTGACCAGACACACCAATTCTCCACCACTGGCATCTACACGCTCTCCAGGCGCCTCAGTGTATCTGCCAACTTCATCTTCGCAACCGGTAAACCTACTACTTTACCCAGTGCCAAATATGAACTGGGTGGTATTGTGGTACCACATTTCACCGAAAGAAACAGGGACCGGCTTCCAACCTATCACCGCCTGGATGTTTCTTTAAAGTTGAATGGCCGGGCCAATAAGATCAAGAAAAACGGAAAAGTGAGAAAGAATCAAGATTACTGGACGTTGTCTATCTACAATGTTTATAGCAGAAAGAATGTTTTTTCCTTTCTGTTTCGTCAGTCTGAGGATAACCCGGACATCACTGAGGTGGTACCATTCAGTGTCCTTGACAACATCATTCCGTCCATTACATATAATTTCAGGTTTTGAGAAGTGTTATAGCCCTCATATTGTCCCTGTCGATACTGGCCAGTTGCCAGGACGAACTCGCACCCGAGTTAGAAGAAAGGGTCAACTTGCTGGTAGTAGACGGCTGGATATACAATACACCCGGTCCCCAGACAATAAAGGTCTCCAGGTCTGTGCCTTTCGAAAATGTTCAGAATATAGCACCGGTCAATGGTGCTACAGTAATCCTGAGGAGTGCCAGCCTGGAAGACACCAGACTTTCAGAAACCGAATCAGGGGTCTATCAAACTGCTACTGACTTTCAGGGCAGTGTTGGCCAATCCTATCAGCTGGAAATCCGGCTTGGAGACGGCTCCGTATATCTTTCGGATTTCCAGATGCTGAGACCTGTACCGGAAATCTTATCATTGTCCATGGAAATTGATGCCAATAATGTGGATGACCCGGAATTACTACCAGTTCAGTTTTTTCCAGTTGCTGTGGTCAAGGATTCAGCTGAGCTGGAAGATTTTTATAGGTGGAAAATTGCCCAAAATGATGAGTTTTTCAATGACCCTGAAGACATTCTGCTGCTGACCGATCGCTTCATCAACGGCAACCTTTTCAGAAACGAGTTCAAAGAATACCTGTTTGTAGAGGGAGACATTGTGCACATTCGTTTGGAATCAATGACACCGGATGCCCATAACTTCCTCCGGTTCTTCCGTCGCCAGACGACTGACCTGGGCACCTCAGGAGGTACCAACCCCGGTACCTTACGCGGCAATATCAGGAACAGGGATGATGACAATGAAGTAGTACTTGGTTTTTTTGGCGCTTCTGCTGTATCTACTTTTCAGCAAGCGGTAGTTGAGTAATTATTCAAAGAAAAACAGACACAATCTCCATGTTTTCACCAGACCGCTTCAAGGAAAAACGCTTCCATTTTCATTACAAAAACGCCAATTGCTTATCAACTCAACAACTAAAAAATCGACACAATAAAAAAAATGTATTTTTTTCTCAATCTACTTGGGGGGCTGTCGGTCTTTTCTTGACTTAAATGTAGTAAAGTATAAATATGAAAAAAATAGTCGCAATCGTTGTTACACTTTTAATTGCCATAGTAGGGGTCCTGTGGAGCAGGTCTGGTAAGCAATAGAGGGTAACATCTACGAACCGACTTAAACTATAATAATATGGATAACTTCAAAAGCAAATTATCTAAAGGACTTGAAAAGTTAGTTTCCACAAAAGAAGTCAAGCACTTCAACATTCCTGAAGACAATTTTTTGGTACATGCGGAGTCACAAAGAAACTATCAAAGACAGTTTAGTGAAGCGCTCCTATGCGAGCTCTCAGCAACTGCTTGAGGTAGTATATTAAATTGAAATTTTACTACACTTAAAGCCCTGACACTGACAACAGGAAGGGCTTTATCCACTTCTTACTGACTTCCTGTCACCCTCCATTATCATTTCTGCACCAACCTGCAAACGTTTCCAGTAACCCATTCGCATTTCATTTTTCAGCTATAGAAATACCCAAGTCCTGCGCTGGAATTAGGCATTCATTGATTCATTGTGACTTTCCAGATGGAATCATCCACGTTGAGTCGCCAAAACCTGCGGTAATAAAGCAAAATAAATACCTTTGCCCTCAAATAGCTGATGCATGAAGTTTTCTGAATATCGTATTTCTCCTAAAATCAAACAGAACCTGGAAGACCAGGGCTTCAAAAGGCCTACTGATATTCAGTATAAGTCCATACCTCCTATTCTCAACCGGGAGGATGTTCTGGCGATTGCTCAAACCGGCACAGGCAAAACTGCTGCTTTCGCCATCCCTGTACTGCATATGTTGCAAGAGCGAAAAGCCACAGCCAGACGACAGGCGCTCCGGTGTTTGGTCATGGTCCCTACCCGTGAGTTGGCGCTGCAGATCGCAGAAGAATTCAACAAATTTGGAAAAGGCACCAAATTAAAAGTATCAGCAATTGTTGGTGGTGTCGATCAGGACCCGCAGATTCAACGACTTGCCAAAGGGCTGGACATTGCCATTGCCACACCGGGAAGACTTTTTGACCTCTCCGCACAAGGCCATATTCAGCTACAAGACATTGACTTACTCATCCTGGATGAAGCAGACCATATGCTGGATCTCGGATTTCTGGAGGACATACAGGCACTGGTCAGAAAGCTTCCCCGCAGACGACAAACATTATTCTTTTCAGCCACCATCGATGAAAAAATCAAAAAGCTGGCCTATTCGCTGGTGCGGAAAGCCATCAGAATTCAAATTTCGCCCAAAAACCCGGTAGCCAGGAATGTGACTCACTCAGTGGCGAAAATTGAGATGGACGACAAAAGGTTTTTTCTGGAAAGACTCCTCAAAGAACATGCTGAAAAGAAAACACTGGTGTTTGTAAGAACGCAGGTACGTGCTGAACGGGTGGTCAAAGCCATGGAGCGCGTACAGATCACAACAGCTTCTATCCATGGAGGTAAAGCGCAGCAAGACAGAATACAGGTGTTGGAGCAATTTAGAGAAGGAAGCATCAAGACATTGATTGCCACAGACGTAAGTGCCCGTGGGATCGATATCCGCGGTGTGGACCAGGTGGTTAACTATGACCTGCCAGACAGACCAGAAAACTACGTACACCGGGTGGGGCGTACAGGTCGCGGTAAGCAAAAAGGATGGGCTGTGTCTTTTTGCAGTTCAGGCGAGAAAGAACTACTTCAGGAAATAGAAGACTACATCGGTGGCCCCATCGATCAGATTTCGATGGATAAAGCGGAGTATCAAGACACCATTGACTACAGCGAGGACAACCGCTACGACTGGAAGTCACTCATTACGGAGGAAGAAATGCGCATCAAGTCTCGCTCCAAACCCAACAAAAAGCGGAAATAATTCTAAAAGTCACCTATCCTACCGGGTGATCCCCTTTTCTTTTAACGGGAATCAGTTATTTTGCTGAGAGGAAAAATGCGATATGGCTGAAAAAGAAAAACCCCGGAAGCTGAAGTGTAAAAACTGCGGACTGGTCTACAAAGGCTACTTTTGCCCGCGTTGTGGACAAAATGCAAGTGTGAGAAGATTTGACTTCAAGTATTTCCTCAAAGAGTCATTCGTCTCCTCTCTCGACATCGAGAATGGCTTTTTCCCCACCATCAAAGCACTCACCCTTACCCCCGGTCCCACTATCAAAGCTTACCTGCAGGGGAAGCGACTGAAATTGACCATTCCCATGCGCTATCTGATCGTCATGGGTGCCATTGCGGCCATCATTACCATTCGATATAAGGTGTTCGCCGGGGAGGGATCTCATGCTCCGCTGGCTTTTCTCAACTTCATAGAAAAAGAGTTTTGGGAGTATGCCACAGAGTTTGTCACCATCCATAACATTGTCGCTGTACCGGTCTTCGCGCTGTTTTCCTACTTGTTCTTTCGCAAGGCAGGTTTCAACTTCTCAGAGAACCTCATCATGAACATGTACCTGACCGCCCACCAGTTGTTTATTTTGCTACTGTTCTTTCCCATCATTGAGCTGTTTCTGGAACAGAAATCGTCCATACTCTTTGTTTACACATTGGTGACGTTCGTCTATAACTTTTGGGTATATATCAGTTTTTTCAATTGGTGGAACTTGCGAGGTGTTTTCGCTACCATCGCAGCCATGCTTTTTGCTTATGCGGTGCAGGCTGTACTCAACTACGGGCTATTCAAGGTGCTCAAAATATTTGACCTGATCCCTCACCTGCAAAAAATTGACCTGCCGGGGTAGTATGGAGAGAGTGAGAGTGAGTCTTGAGAGTGAGTCTTAAGTCTTGAGAGTGAGAGTGAGTTTTGAGGGTCATCATTTATTTCGATGACAATATTTCAGGGATAATTCGGCTGTCCCTCTCTTTCCATTGGCCTTTGCCTTGGATAGGCTCTCACAGGCTTCGGAATATTGTTTGATGCTCAGGTGGGCCATGCTTTTATTGAAAAGAATGTCAGCGTCATCGGGCACGTAAGAGAGGTAAATCGTGTAGCTCGCAATGGATTCCTCAAAAAGCTTCTGTTTATAATAGATATTTCCAATCCGGTAGTGATTCACAATGAAATTAGCATCTTTGAACAACGCCGTTCGGTAGTCTTTGATGGCGGCATCATAGTTTCCCAGCTTTTCATGTGTCAAACCACGGGAAGCATAATAATCTGCCTCATCAGGAGCCACTTTGATGGCGCGGCTATAGTACGTGAGGGCTTTCTCATAATCCCCTTCGGCAAAAAACTCTACGGCCTGACTGGCAATGCCATAGTGAAAGTCTTCATCATTTTTCAGGGCATCGGGCACTTCAAAATCAGGATCTATCAATTGCAGTTGATAAGCCGCGGAACGATTTCCCGGATCTCTGCTCAACGCGGCACGATAGCTCATCTTCGCACTATCGATATGGTTGAGTCGCTCATAGACCAATCCCAGTGCAACAAGGTATTCTGGCTTGTCGCCTTTTGCTGTCAACCGCTTAAAGACTTCTTTTGCTTTCGGTAGCTTACCAGAGTCTCGCCATATCAGGCCTTTGTAGTAGTCCATGTCATTGCGAAGACTTTGCATAGAAGTAACACCTGATATCCCTCCTCCTTCCCCGGAGGATCCATAGGTTTGTGTTTTAAATAATATTGCCCGTGTTTTGGTGGGTCCTTGATAGTACTCTATCGCTTCCAGGTTATTGAGTGCCTCGGGGTAGTTCTTCTGGCGATAATAGAGAATTGCCTTTGCCAGGTAAGCCTCCAGATAATCACTGTTCTTATAGGTGATTTTCTCATAGTCAATGAGTGCTGCGGTAACATCTCCTTCTACCTCATAAGCATTGGCCCTAAGGTATAAAACGTCTTTGTTCCACTCGTCCAATTCCAGGGCTTCCGTGGCGTACCGTATAGAAGAGGCTATCTCCCCTTCATTAAATGCTTCCAGTGCTTTTGTGTAAAATATCTGAACATTTTTCTTCTGAGCATATGACAGTTCAGTGGCAATCAGCAGCACAAAAAGCAAAAGTAGGTGTCTTGATCGATGCTTCATAAAAGGTAGATATTCAGTTGCTTATGATAATAATATAGATAATTCATCAGTACTAAGATACATGATTAGGCGTAAGAACTTAAAGAATTGGCGAAAGAAAATTATGCGTTAATCCTCCTAAACCGTTGAATGTTTCAAATACAAAGTTTAAACAATAACTTGTCACATCTTTGCTTTCAATCACAGTAGATTCTCATTACATTACCGGCTGTTAATTGCTAACCTAACCTTTTAATATGAGAAGATTCTACAAGAATCCTTCCTGGTTGCCATGGGCAACTACAGGAGCACTACTGGTGTGTGCATTGGTATATACAATCACAATATTCCAGACCCCTCAACAGCGACTCAATCTTAAAGATCAGATCGCTTTACATTCCAACAAGTCATACGAAGAAATCCAGGCCATGCCTAAAAAGGACAGGCCGGATTTAGCTGTTATCCAGAACTTCGACATGACGCGAGACCCTGTACTCAACGATGTACCAACAGAAAGAACGGTAAGAACGTTCGAATCGATGAAATCAGGAAAGCTGGCTCAGCGCGCTATTCAAGGCGTTAACTGGGAAGAACGAGGTCCCGATAACGTGGGAGGAAGAACACGCGCCATCATGTTTGACCCTAACGACGGCACCAACAGAAAAGTATGGGCCGGATCTGTCGGTGGTGGACTTTGGTTCAACAATGACATTACCAGCGCATCCAGCCAGTGGCAGAATGTGGATGATTTCTGGGCAAACCTTGCACTTACTGCCATCGCTTATGATCCTAGTAATACCCAAACATTTTACGTAGGTACTGGCGAAGGATATTTCAATTTCGATGCCATCCGTGGGGCCGGTATCTGGAAATCCACCAATGGTGGTAGCAGCTGGACTAACGTGACCATTCCTACTTACCTGGAGCAAA
>ERZ1740068.290-NODE-290-length-28138-cov-6.757291_pt1 | contig 28138 bp, 36 predicted proteins | sample MGYA00581735_ERZ1740068 | MGnify/ENA primary metagenome ERZ1740068 (study PRJEB43018, sample SAMN04849740) | marine metagenome | isolation source: floating plastic debris | place: Pacific Ocean | collected 2008-08-30 | study: EMG produced TPA metagenomics assembly...
GGTAGCCGTTCGATTTGGGCTGGCTGATGTAATCCTTGAAGCGCTCTGGCACAGCCCTCCATCGCCTGTGGATCGCCCCTAGCACGCGATAACAGTCGTCTTCGTTCTCGGTCAGGATCCGAAACCCGTAGATGTCCGACAGACGAGAGAAGCCGATTTGCTTGGCCTCCATCTTGCGCCAGATCGAGTGGGGCTTTTTGGCGCGGCCATAGACCTCAGCCTTGATGCCGGATGTTTCCAGTTCATGGCGCATATCCGCTGTGATGCGTTCGATCACATCCCCGGTTTCGCGCTGCAATGTGATGAAGCGGCGAATGATGGAATTTCGCCCATCCGGATTGATCACACGAAACGCCAGATCCTCCAGTTCTTCGCGCATCCATTGCATACCCATGCGGCCAGCGAGCGGCGCGAAGATATCCATCGTCTCCCGCGCTTTCTTGAGCTGCTTTTCGGGCGCCATGTGTTTGATGGTGCGCATGTTGTGAAGCCGGTCGGCCAGCTTCACCAAAAGAACGCGCATGTCTTTCGAGATGGCCATAAAAAGCTTGCGGAAATTCTCGGCCTGCTTTGTCTCACTGCTGGAAAGCTCCAGATTAGTGAGCTTTGTCACGCCGTCTACGAGATCCGCGATCTCCTGACCAAATTTTTCTTCGACCACAGCGTAGGACGCGCGCGTGTCCTCGATTGTGTCGTGCAAAAGCGCTGTGATCAGCGTGGCATCATCAAGGCGTTGCTCGGCAAGGATCGTGGCAACCGCGACGGGGTGGGAAAAATAGGGCTCACCTGAGTAGCGGAATTGCCCATCGTGCATCTCTGCCCCAAACTCAAACGCAGAGGCGATCTTGGCTTCGTCGGCTTTCGGGTTGTATTGCCGAACCAGCTCAATCAGGTCAGTGGCCGCAAAGTCTTGGGTTGCGATGGTCATGTACGCACCCCCAAGCGGGCGTCAGGGACGGTGGATTACCCCTCGCCCTGCGCCTCCATCAGCGCGCGGAGCAAGTCTTCCTCTGGCATGTCATCATCGGCGGGCTTGTCAGGCTCACCACCCATGAGCAGGGCCATGGAATCATCTTCCGGCTCATCCACTTCGATCTGCGTCTGATTTGATTCGATCAAACGTTCGCGCAGGTCTTCCGCCGATTGGGTCTCATCCGCAATTTCGCGCAGGGCAACAACAGGGTTTTTGTCATTGTCACGATCCACAGTGATCGCGGAGCCCGAAGAGATCTCCCTCGCGCGATGCGCGGCAAGCATTACGAGGTCAAAGCGGTTAGGAACCTTATCAACGCAGTCTTCTGTGGTAACGCGGGCCATACAAACTCCGATCTCAGCATATCTTAGCTAGAAGCCTCGTATGTAGGCCTCAAGCGGGTGAATGACAAGCGCATAATAGGCCCCGTCGCGCCCAGCTGACGGCGTTAAATCGGCACGACCTCTCGTAAATCAGCAGGATCCAGGGCATCGCGCATCGCAGCGACAGTCTGCCCAAGAACCGGATGACGCCATGTCGGGGCCACATCCGCCAGCGGAACCAGGACGAAAGCACGATCCTGAAGCCGGGGATGGGGCAAGATCAACTGCTCAGGCGTACGCTCCGCCTGGTCCTGGGGCGGAAGATCGCGCCATGCATGAAATGTCGCCGGATCGGGATGCACCTCATCGTCTATGGCAATCAAATCCAGATCCAGCGTGCGTTGGCCCCAACGCTGAACCCGTTCTCGCCCAAATTCCCCCTCCACCTCATGCAGGGCGGCGAGAATGGATTGAGCTTCAAGTGCAACTTCCAGTTGGGCCGCGGCATTCACATAGTCGGGACCATTGCCTTTTGGAAAAGACGGCGTGTGGTAAAACAGGCTCGATTTCAAGACCCGCAAGCCCATTTCTGCCAGTTTCTCCAGCGCCAGTGCGAGTGTTTGCTGAGGCGGGCCCACCTGTGACGGCTGATTGGCACCTAAAGCAATCAAGACCTCTTTTTTTATTGGATTCCCGAGCATACTTGTCAGTTATTAGCGGCAGTTTGCAACTCTGAAAGTGACGTAGCGGAATTACTTGCTAAGGTGCAAATGAATTCATACTGTCTCGCGCCACCAGCAATCATGACGCGGATCGTGTGTGTGATCAATCGTGGTTCAGCCCTTTTGAAAGGACAACAGTATGTTTTACAAAGACGAACGGCTGGCGCTGTTCATCGATGGATCGAACCTATACGCCGCGGCAAAGGCATTGGGATTCGATATTGACTACAAATTGCTCCGATCGGAGTTCATGCGCCGAGGAAAATTACTGCGGGCTTTTTACTACACCGCCCTGCTTGAGAATGACGAGTATTCGCCCATCCGCCCCCTCGTGGATTGGCTCAACTACAACGGTTTCACCATGGTGACGAAGCCGGCAAAAGAGTACACTGACAGCCAAGGTCGCCGCAAAGTCAAAGGCAATATGGACATTGAATTGGCTGTGGACGCGATGGAACTGGCCCCAAGGATTGACCACATCGTGCTGTTTTCCGGTGACGGCGATTTTCGCCCGCTGATTGAAAGCCTGCAGCGTCAGGGCGTTCGCGTGTCCGTCGTCTCGACCATTCGCAGCCAGCCACCGATGATCTCGGACGAGCTGCGTCGTCAAGCCGACAATTTTATTGAGTTGGAAGATCTTAAGGATGTCATTGGCCGCCCGCCACGGGAAGGTCAGGCATTTAATCGCGACGAAGTTATGACGCAGTGAGCAAAGTCCCATGTCACGGTGTTCGCGTGACATGGTTAGCAAGGCAATTGAACTTGGCTCTTGCACCTTTTTGAACATCAGATGGCGCCGGGGAGGTTTGTTGATTGAGGCTTGACCTTGGCGCATTTCCCTAGACGCGCGTCCGCAGGACGTTAAGGATGGCAGTGGCCCCCACGCGCATTTCAAGCGCAAAATGGGCCGCTGTTTTTTCATTTGAGGGTCTGGATGAGCCTACAATTTCTGATCACCGCTTTGGTCGTGGTTATCGCGCCTGGCACGGGCGTGATTTACACCATCGCCGTGGCCTTGGGCCAAGGTCACCGCGCTTCGATTTACGCAGCCCTTGGCTGCACTGCCGGGATTGTCCCTCACTTGCTGGCGGCAAGCTTTGGGCTCGCTGCAATCCTGCACACATCAGCGCTTTTGTTTCAGGTCGTTAAATTCGCGGGCGTGGCCTATTTGCTCTATCTCGCGTGGCAAAGCTTGAAGTCCGGCGGCGCTTTGGCTGTAAGCGCTGATCAACGCCGGGAACACCCCGTTCGGATCATGCGCCGTGGGGTTTTGCTGAATGTGCTCAATCCGAAACTGTCGATTTTCTTTTTGGCGCTTTTGCCGCCCTTCCTGTCCGGAAATCCCGGCACCGCAACGGTCGAAATGCTGGGCCTTGGCGCGATTTTCATGGCCATGACCTTTGCCGTTTTCGTGCTCTACGGGCTCTTTGCGGCCACCGCGCGAGACCGCCTGCTGGCCTCTGAGGTTGCAATGCGGTGGCTCAATCGCGGGTTTGCGGCCGCCTTTGCCGCCCTTGGCGCGCGCCTGGCGATGGAGAAATCCGGATGAACGAGCAGGTGCCACGCATGCCGCTCTATCTGGGGCTTGCGGGCCTCATCCCGTTCTTCTGGGGCGCCCTAAGTGCGATATCGCCCGGGGTCCAGGCATGGGGCATTGAGATCTTTGGCCCCAGATTTGTGGGCCCTTTCGTGTCACTGTTTTACGGCGCGATCATCCTGTCGTTCATGTCAGGCGTGCTCTGGGGCTTTGCCGCGCGGCTAGAGGAAAAACAGGCCGCGACCGGGTTTTTTCTATCGGTTATTCCAGCACTTTGGGTGTTTTTCACAACCGGAAGCGGGGCCGCCAGTTCGGCCATCACGCTGATGATCGGGTTTTTGGGGGTTCTGGTGCTGGATTGGTATTTCTGGCGCATGGGCGCGACACCGGATTGGTGGATGCAGTTGCGCATGCTGCTGACGGCGATCGTAGTGGGCTCTTTGGCCGTGATCGTGTTGTTCGCATGAGCGTCGATCGCGAAACACTGAATGTCTATGATGCCAAAGCCGATGAATATGCCACGCTGGTGTCTTCTTCTGAGAACACGCAGCTGACCGCCTTCATGGCGCAACTTGCACCCGGGGGTACCGTTCTGGATCTGGGCTGTGGGCCGGGCAACTCGGCAGGTGCGATGACCAGCGCCGGTTTCAAAGTGGACGCAACGGACGCGTCGGACGGCATGGTGAAACTGGCGCAAAAAGAGCCCGGCGTGACCGCCTGGCGCGCGACATTCGATGAGATTTCGGGCGAGGATGCCTATGACGGGATCTGGGCCAATTTCAGCCTGCTGCACGCGTCGCGAGAGGATATGCCGGGCCATCTGGCAGCCTTGCGTCGGGCCCTCAAACCCGGTGGCGTCTTTCACATCGGAATGAAGACAGGCACAGGGGCGGAGCGCGACGGCATTGGCCGTTACTACACGTTCTATACCGAGGGTGAGCTTGACGCGCTGTTGCGCGATGCGGGATTTCAGCCCTTTGACAAGACGACCGGCGAGGAGGTGGGGCTCGCGGGCACCGTGGATCCTTGGGTCACACTGCTCTGCCGTGGCTGAGCTTTTCGCCTATACCGACGGAGCGTGCTCCGGCAATCCCGGGCCGGGAGGATGGGGCGTGTTGCTCGTGGCGCGCGACGGCGAAACTGTTCTGCGCGAGCGGGAGCTTTCGGGCGGTGAGGCAGAGACGACCAACAACCGGATGGAGCTTTTGGCGGCGATCCACGCGCTGGAAACCTTGAAGACCGCAAGCGCGATCACCGTGATCACGGACTCGGTCTATGTTAAAAATGGCGTCACGGGGTGGATCCATGGCTGGAAGAAAAACGGCTGGAAGACATCGGCTAAAAAGCCGGTGAAGAACGCCGACCTTTGGCAGCGCCTTGATGAGTCGCAATCGCGCCATCAGGTCGACTGGCAATGGGTCAAAGGCCACGCGGGCCATGCCGAAAACGAGCGCGCGGACGAATTGGCGCGGGCGGGAATGAAACCGTTCAAAGCGGCGGCGCGCCAATCGGACTGAGGCGCGAATTCGAAACGCGGGATTTGGGTATTTTCAAAAAGAAAGAAACCTGAGATTTGGCGCTTCTTTCTGTTCACAAATACGCCCGCCCGAGGCTTAGAAACTACTTCCGGCCGCGCCAATGGGTGGGCACGATGATGAGCGCGCCGATGGACGACAGGATCGCGTCAAACCCGGGCGAGCCGAACCCGATGCCGAACATGATGCGCAGAAAGTAAAAGAGGAATGCGCCGCCCACGCAGATGATGATCGACTGGATGTAGCCATTGTGGGTAAAACCGGAGCGTTCACTGGCATAACCCACAATACCGGCGATGACCACGGTTCCGAAAAGCTGCAAAAACATCTCTCACCCTTCTCCAAACTGGGTTCCGGGCGGCAATGGCAGGCCGCGCAGAAAATCAGCTTTATCCTGAGGGCCCTTGCCGGCGCGTTGCAAGCGCAAAAGCTCCACCGCGCCGGTGCCGCAGGCCACAGTCAGGGACTCATCCAACACCTGCCCCGGCGCGCCATTGCCCTGCGCCCCGCGCGAGGCGAGAAACTTTACGCGATGCTCGCCCACCTCTGACCAGGCGCCGGGAAAGGGAGACAGACCGCGGATTTTGCGATCCACCGCGTCAGCGGGGTCTGTCCAGTCCACGCGGGCTTCTGCCTTGTCAATCTTTTCAGCATAGGTCACGCCATCTGCGGGCTGCAGCTCTGGTGTGAGGCTCTCGTGGCGTTCTAATGCCTCAATAATGAGGGTTGCGCCCATCTCTGAGAGGCGGTCATGCAGCGCGCCTGTGGTCTCTGTTGCGCCAATATCCGTGACGTCTCGCAAAAGAACGGGCCCTGTATCGAGCCCGGCTTCCATCTGCATGATGCACACGCCCGTCTGCGCGTCACCGGCCATGATCGCGCGGTGAATTGGGGCGGCCCCGCGCCAGCGCGGCAACAGGGAGGCATGGATGTTGAAGCATCCCAGACGAGGGGCGTCGAGGATGCTTTGGGGCAGGATGAGCCCGTAGGCCACGACCACGGCGACATCTGCCCCCGAGGCGGCAAAAGACGCCTGTTCGTCCCTGAGGGAGACCGGCGTGCGGACCTCAAAGCCCAGCTCAGTGGCGCGTGCATGCACGGGTGTGGGGCGGTCTTTCTTGCCGCGACCGGCCGGGCGGGGCGGCTGGCAATAAACGGCGGCGATCTCGTGGCCTGCGTCCACCAAAGCATCGAGCACGGGCACCGAAAAATCGGGCGTGCCCATGAAGACCACACGCATCAGCGCGCCGCCTTTTGCGCTTTGCGCAGGAGCATGTCGCGTTTCACTTTGCTGAGGCGATCAAAATACATTTTGCCCGCCAGGTGATCGATCTGGTGCTGCACGGAGGTGGACCAGAGATCTGCAAACTCGCGCTCCACGATCTCGCCATGCTCATCAATGTAGCGCACCGTGACCAAGCGCGGGCGCTTGAGCTTGGCCGATACACCCGGCAGGTTGGGGCTGCCTTCGTCATGCAGACGCAGATCATCGCTGGCGGCGATCACTTCGGGGTTGGCAAGGCGCACGGCCTGCCCGCGCGTGTCACTGGCATCGACGACCGCCAGCGCCTGAAGGACGCCGATTTGATTGGCGCCGAGGCCCACGCCCGGCATCGCCTCCATCGTGTCGATCATATCGTCCCAGATCGCGCGGATTTCATCGGTGATCTCGCTCACGGGTTCTGCCGGTGCGCGCAGGCGCGGGTCGGGCCAGGGAAGGCAGCGGCGCGGCGCCATGGATCAGGCCCGCGCTTTCTCGCGCTTGAGCTTTTGCATTTTGCGCGTGATCATCTGGCGCTTGATCGGGCCCAGATAGTCGATGAAGAGCTTGCCATTGAGGTGGTCGATCTCATGCTGCACGCATGTGGCCCAGAGCCCATCGAATGTCTCGGTTTGCTCATTGCCATCGCGATCGATCCAGGCGACATCCACCACCTTGGGCCGGGTGACATCCGCGAAATGCTCTGGGATCGAGAGGCACCCTTCCTCATAGACATTGGTTTCATCCGAACTGGCGATGACGCGCGGGTTGAACATCACCAGGGGTCTGGGGTCCTTTTGCTCATCCTTGGCGCAGTCCAAAACGATCAATCGGCTGAGCACCCCGATCTGCGGCGCAGCGAGCCCGATGCCCGGCGCGTCATACATGGTTTCCAGCATATCGTCGGCCAGCGTGCGCAGCTCGTCAGAGAGGTCAGCGACGTCTTCGCTGGGCTTTTTCAGGCGCGGATCAGGATGAATAAGAATGGGCCGTATCATGTTTACGATTTAGGCCAGTCGGCGCGCACGTGCAACGCCTCTTGCGGACGGCGCACTTTCGATTACGTATCCCTCGAGCAGAAAACGGGGAAGAGCATGTTTGATGAACGCATTGATCGTCGAGGAACCAATTGCACCAAGTGGGACGGGCTTGAGCGCTTCACAGGTGTGACAGCTGACGATGCGATCTCCATGTGGGTCGCTGATATGGATTTTCGCGCTCCTGAGTTTCTGCAGGATGCGGTGCGCGGGCTGATTGATCAGGCCAATTACGGCTATTTCGCCGGGGATGCGGCGATGCGGGATCAAGTCGCCTGGTGGATGCAGACCCGTCATGGCTGGACCGCCGATCCGGAGTGGATGGTCAGCACGCTGGGCCTAGGCCATGCGATCGCGGCCCTGCTGGAAACGTTCACCAATGAAGGCGATGAGATCATCATCTTCACGCCCGTCTATCACGAGTTCACCAACAAGATTAATCTGGCCAAGCGCGTTGTGCATGAAAGCCCGTTGGTGACCCGCGACGGCGTTTATCACATGGACCTGGACGCATTGGAAGCCGGGCTGACCGGGCGCGAGAAGGCAGTTTTGATATCATCCCCGCATAATCCGGCAGGCCGCATATGGACACCTGAGGAGCTGCGCCAGCTGGCGGCGTTTTGCGACAAGCATGATCTGATGATGATGTCAGATGAGATCCATCATGATCTGATCTATCATGGCAATAGCTTCACGCCGTTTCTTGTTGCGGCCCCCGAGGCAGCAGATCGTACATTCGTCCTCACGGCCGCGTCCAAGACCTTTAACACGGCAGGCGCGCGGCTTGGCACGGTGACGATCCCCAATGCGGACAAGCGCGCTGCCTATCGTCACCACCTGCTGGCGCATCAGACGCAGATGAATTTGCTGGGTGTGGCACTGACGAAAGCTGCCTATTCGCCGGAAGGTGCAGCCTGGGTCGACGAGCTGGTGGTCTATCTGGAGGAAAATGCTCGCGTCTTTCTGGATGGGATGGCACAGATCCCGGGGCTTGGACCGATGCCCATGCAGTCGACCTATCTGACCTGGATCGACTTTGCCAATACTGGCATGGACATGGCCGAGGTGATCAAACGCGTGAAAGAGGACGCGCGCATTGCGCCCTCGATCGGGCGCGAATTTGGCACCGGGGGTGAGAGTTTCTTGCGCTTCAACGTCGGCACGTCTCGCTGCCGGGTGGAAGAGGCCGTGGAGCGGATGCAAAAGGCCTTTGCCGACTTACAGTGAACTCCGTGGCATTGCGCCGGTTTAGGCGGGCACGTTGATGCGCAGGTGCGGGCTTGGCGTGCGGGTGACAAACTCATCTTCGATCCAGGTCAGAACCCGCCGTTGGCCGCCGAACGATACCATATCGCGGGCCTGGTCAAAGCCCACCCATTTGAAGGCGCTGTGCTCTTCGTTGAGAACCACGCGGGCATTGGGTGCGACATAGGCTACGAAGACTGGAAAGATCGCGATGGCCTCGCGGTCAGGTTCATAGAACTGTTCATAGGTATCGGCGGAATAGAGTGCGATGGGACGAAGACTGGTTTCCTCGTGCATCTCTCGCAGCGCGGCTTGCCAGGCAGTTTCATTGGCCTCTAAGCTACCGGCGACCTGGCCCCACGCGCCGGCGAGCGTTTGTTCCCGCTTCATCAGCAGAACTTCAACGCGCTTATCAATCTCTCGCAGCGGGAAGAGAGAGATCGCATAGGAGCGTATTGGGATGTCTGGCATGGCCGATCTCCTGTGCAGACCGGCCTGGACAGATGTTAGCCATTGCCGATCAAGGCAACCGGTGCATCCTCAGCGCGCACAAAGTCAAGCGGCTGTTCCACGGCGGCGTCGGTCAATCTCTTGAACTCAAAGCGCATGACATCGCCGTCTTGCTCAGAGGCAATGATCAGGCATTGAGACAGATGTCGCGCGCCGTCATAGAGATCCACACGTCCGCGCAGAGTCTTTGCAACATCGCGATCCAGCGAGAAGCCATTTTCCCAGGCGTGCAGAACGCGATACTCGTTCTCGCCGTCCTGGATGCGAAGGCGGTGATTGTCGCGCAGAGCTTTCTTTCGGGCGGCGTCTAGTCCGGCTTGGATATCAGGTGGCAGAAACGTGGTCATAAGAGCTCCCCAGCACTCGTATCTGGTTGCTATTTAAGGCAAACACGCATCACGTCACACGAAACTTTTATGAAAATGCAATGAATCAGCCAGCTCTGGCCTTCGGGCGCAGCACATGTTCCATTTTTGGGTCATAAAGCGCGCTATCTTTGAAGTCCTGGATCTGTCCTAAGACGGGACCGACGAGAATCAGTGCCGTGCGCGTCAGCTTTTCCGCGCGGACCTTTTCGCGGATGTCCGAGAGCGTGCCGCGGATGAACATCTGATCGGGCCAGCCCACGCGGTAGCCGACGACGACCGGGCAGTCTGCCCCGTAAAAGGGCGTGAGTTCGCGCTCAATTGCTCGCAGATTGCGGATGCCGAGATGAATGGCCAGCGTGGCGCCTGAGCGTGCAAAGTTCTCCAGTGTCTCGCCCGGGGGCATGGAGGTGGATTTCATCGACACGCGGGTGAGCACGATGGATTGGCCGATCTCGGGGATGGTCAGCTCCTGACCAAGTGCGGCGGCAGCGGCGGCATAGGCGGGCACGCCCGGGATGATCTGGTAGTCGATCTCGTCCTCGCGCAGCCGCCGGATCTGTTCGGCGATGGCGCCGTAAAGCGATGGATCGCCGGAATGAACCCGCGCCACATGCTCGCCGCGCTGATGGGCGGCGAAGATCTCGGCATGCGTTTCATCAAGGGTCATCGGGGCGGTGTCCAATACGCGCGCGCCGTCCGGGGCGCAGCGGACGACTTCTTGCGGCACGAGCGACCCCGCGTAGAGACAGATCGGACATTCGCCGATGATGCGTTCGGCCTTTTTGGTCAGGAGTTCGGGATCACCGGGGCCTGCGCCAATGAAGTACACCGTCATGCTGCGCCTCCTTCATGCTTTCGTTTTTTGGATGTGTTCGGATCCGTTTGCTTAGCCAGATCCCCGTCGATTTTGCGGGCATAGCCGCGCGGGGTGAACATGCGGGGCCCCTCGCCCAATGCTGCCAGTCTGGAATTGGAGGAGCCCACGAGCACAACAGTCAGCATATCCACCTCATCGACTTTGAGTTCGTCGAGACGGCGATAGCGCAGATGCTCTTCGGGGCGGCCCAGGGAAGTGGCAAGCATCACGGGCGTGTCGGCGGGGCGGTGCTGCAAGAGGATATCGCGCGCCTTAGCCAGAAGGGTGCGGCGGGTTTTCGAGACGGGGTTGTAGAAGGCGATCACGAAATCACCCTCGGCGGCCGCATGCAGGCGGCGGAGGATGTCGTCACGCGGGGTGAGAAGATCGCTGAGCGAAATGGTGCAGAAATCGTGACCCAAGGGCGCACCAGCGCGCGCGGCGGCGGCTTGCAGGGCGGAGACACCGGGGCTGCAGATCACCTCGGCCCGGCGGGCAGCGTCGCTCACGCCGTCTTCGGCCTCAGAGCGATGGAGCAATTCGAACACCAGCGCGCCCATGGCGTAGATGCCGGCATCACCTGAACAAATGAGGGCGACATTCTTGCCCTGCCCGGCCTGTTCCAGCGCGTAGCGGCAGCGGGCTTCTTCGCCGCCCAAAGGGAAATCGGAGCGTTTCTTGCCAGCCGCGAGGGGCCCGAGCAGATCGATATAGAGACCGTAGCCCACGAGCTCTTCGGCGTCTGCGACGAGGCGGCTTACTTCGGGGGTGCGCCAGGAGGCCTGGCCGGGGCCGATGCCCACGACCGAAAGCCTGCCACGGGGACGGCCCGGGAGACCCGTGAAGGGCGTCCTAGACCGGGTCAGCGCGCAGGTGGTGTTGGCGGTTTTGCGTTTCTCGACCAAAAGCTCACCGCCGATGGCCAAGGCGGCGGCCTCTGCCACGCCGTGGCATCCAACTTCGGCGAAAACCACGTCAGAGGGGTTGGCGAGGTTCGGGGTTTGGGCTTCCAGCTCTGAGGCACTGAAAAGGCGCAAGGGAACGCCGAGACGCTGTGCCAGGATGTTCATGGCAGGCTCGTCGGCTTTGAGATCGATGGTCGCGACGCAGGCGATGGTGCCTTCGGCGAGGCCTGCGTCTTCGAGCATGGTGGTGACGTGGGACCAGAGTTCTTCTGGGTCCGCGTTACGGGCGCAGCCGACGCCGAGGGCGAGGCGCTGCGGGTGGTAGACGAGCCGCTCGTCGCTCCCTTCGGAGCGCGCCTCGCTGACGATGATCTCAACCCGGCCGCCTGTGTCCTCGAGATCGAAGAGGTGCTCGCCTTTGAGAGAGACGCCGGCGCCAGAAAGCAGGGCCGCCATGGCGGGTTTTGCATGTTCGGGATTGGCGAGACGGTAGCCCGGCGGGGGCGTGTCGAGGGCCACGCCCATGGCTACATCGCCCGCGGTTGTGACGGCGGCCACGCTTCCGAGATGTTCCGCGATGTTGCTGGCCAGACGATTTGCGCCGCGGTGACCGCCGAGCAAAGGCGCGACGACAGCACCGTCATCACTTATCGACACCACGGGCGGCTCGATGCGTTTGTCGGACAGAACCGGCGCTACGGCGCGGATCAAAATGCCGCTCGCGCAGACGCCGATCACGGGCGTGCCGGAGAGGAAGAGATCGCGAACGTGATCGAGGGCGTTGGCAAAGAACGCATCCGCCTTTTCTACCCGACCTTCGCGGCCATGCACGGGCGCGCCAAGATGGGCCGCGACGCGATGGGCGGTGTCTTCACCAGACCGGCTGAGCGCCAGAACGACCGGGTTTACAGCCATGGATCCGCCCCTTTCGTCAGCAAAATCATCGAAAAATACGGCGCCTTTTCAGGCGCTTGCGAGAGCGGACAGACTTTTTCATCGGGCAAGCTAGCGCGCTCGATGTAGACGGCATCCTCGGCAAATCCCAGATCTTCGATCACGGCACGGATTTTACCCAGATGCCGCCCCACTTTCATGATCGCCACGCTTTCCGCGCCATCAATCCGCGAACGCAGCTCGTCTTCCGGCAAGGGCCCGGGCAGCACTGTCAGGCGCTCATTGCGGGCCGCGAGCGGCAGGTGGGCCTTGGCCGCGCATGCGGTGATTGAGGTCACGCCAGGCACGACTTCGACCTCAAAGCGCTCACTGAGACGCGCGAAGATGTACATGAAGGAGCCGTAAAAGAACGGATCGCCTTCGCAAAGACAGACCACATTCTCACCCGCTTGCAGAGTCTCGGCGATTTGAGACGCGCCCGCGTCATAGGCCGCTTGCGCGGGGGCGCGTTCCACTGTCATGGGCACATCCATCACAATCTCGCGCGCGTCCTGTGGGATAATCTGCGCGGCTATGGAGCGCGCAAAGCTGTCGGCTCCGGCGAGTGTGGGATAGGCGATCACGCGCGCGCCCGAGATAAGGCGGTGCGCCTTCAGCGTCATGAGGTCCGGATCACCGGGGCCGAGGCCGATGCCGTAGAGTGTGCCGCTCATCTCTTGATCAAGCTCCATTGTGTGACAGGCATCATGGGGCGCCAGCCTGTCAGATCGCCGACCGGGTCGGCACGGGCGCCGCTCAGCTTGACCAGATCGCCCCCATGGGCCTTGTGGTCGAGCAGGTTGGCCTCGCTTTCCAGGGTGACGGCGTTGCACACTAGACGGCCCAATGGACGCAAAGCCGCCCAAGCCGCGTCAAAAACCTCTGGGCTGAGACCGCCACCGATGAACACAGCGTCGGGAGCTTCTAACCCCTCCAACGCCTCGGGAACCACACCGTCGATGAGTTCAAGGCGCGGCGCACCTAGAGCGAGCGCATTCTCAGCTGCCATAGCACGACGATCCGCACGGGGTTCAATGCCAATCGCGCGGGCATAGCGTGCGCCGCGCATCCATTCGACCGCGACAGAGCCACAGCCTGTACCGATATCCCACAAAAGCGCGCCCCGCATCGGCATCAGCTTGGCCAGCGTCACCGCGCGCACCTCTTGCTTGGTCATCGTGCCGTCGTGGCTAAAGAGATGATCGGCGAGCCCGGGCACGCGGGGCAAAAGCGCGGCTTGAGGATCCGCGACGCAATCGACGGCCAGCGTGTTGAAGGGCGGCACCTCGTGATCCCAGCTTTCAGCGACGCCATCGAAACGAGCCTCGTTCGGTCCACCCATTTCGGACAGCACCGTCATGGGAGAGCGGCCAAACCCGCGATCTGTGAGGAATTTGGCAATCTGGTCTGGCGTGTCAGAGCCTGTGGTCAGGATCAAAAGCCGTGCCAGAGGTTGGATGAAGGCGATCATCTGCTCTACAGGGCGGCCATGAACGGTCAGCGTTTCGAGATCGGCGAGGCTCCACCCCATGCGGGCGGCGGCCAGTTGAAAGGCAGAGAGTTGCGGATGGTAGACGATGTCAGCCGGATCAATCTCACGCCCGATACGCGCGCCGACTGAGAACCAGAGCGGATCTCCTGTGGCAAGCACCACCACGCGACGCCCTTTCAGCGAACGCAGCAGATCAATGATCTCATTGAAGGGCGAGGGCCAGAAAATGCGCTCGGCGGAGGAGTTAACCGCGAGCTTGTGGTGGCGATCGCCGCCGACGATCACCTCAGCGGCCTCGACCACCGCGCGGGTGGCGGGCAGAAGGCCATGCAGGCCGTCCTCGCCGATGCCCACGATATGCAACCACGCCTTGGACATGATCAGTGTACTCCACCTTCTGGCACGCCTGCGGCGAGCGCATTTACCGCCGCTGAGGCCATCGCTGATCCGCCACGGCGCCCGCGCAGGGCCACGAAATCGCAGCCTCTGGGGCGAGCCGCCAATTCAGCCTTGGCCTCTGCCGCGCCGACAAATCCAACGGGGAAGCCAAGAATAACGGCCGGTTTGGGCGCGCCTTGGTCCAGCAGATGAAGCAGGTGAAAGAGCGCAGTCGGTGCATTGCCGATGGCCACGACAGCGCCTTCGAGGCGCTCTTGCCAGAGCTCGACCGCCGCAGCTGAGCGGGTATTGCCGATCTTGGAGGCGAGATCCGGCACGCTTGGGTCATTGAGGGTGACGATCACGTCGTTTTCCGCGGGCAGGTAGCGGCGAATGATCCCGGCGCCCACCATCTCACAATCACAAAAGACCGGCGCGCTTTTTTGCAGGGCCGCCTGCCCCGCCTCGAACGCAGCGGGCGAAAAATCCAGACGATCGGCCACCTCGACCATGCCGCAGGCGTGGATCACACGGATCGCGAGCGCTTCAAGCCCCTGCTCGAACCGATCAAGGCGCGCCTCTCGCCGCACGGTCGCGAAGCTCTCCGCATAGATCGCTTGTGGGTTCTTTTCGTAGGGACGCATGGGAAACGTCAGGCCTCGGCTGGCTCTTCGCTCTCGTCCTCGGCCACCTCATCCTCGCGGGCTTTGCGGCCCTTGAGACCGATCACAAGGCCGATGGCGATGGCCGCACCGATGGCGGCCGCGCCCAGCCAATGGCCGTGGCCCGCCACTTCGGCCAGATGACCGGGATGCGCATAAGCCGGCGCCGCGAGCACTAAAAAGAAGACTGAGTATCGCATGTTGAACCCCCTTCAGGTTTCTCAAACGGTCACACATTCGGAGGCTATGACGATCTGAAGCAAAGCCCCCGAATTGGGTCAGCCCGCATTCAGCCACCTGTCCGGCCCGTGACCCGGGCATCGTCCTGTGCTCGTCTATAGAATCCATGGGGCGGGATTGCCAATCCGAAAACCGCCCGCGCGGGTCTCAAATCCGACATGTGCACGCCTGCACGGCAGATGCGCGGGCTTGGCTGTGGTTTGACAGGTTTTGGAAGGCTATCTGAGCTGGAAGTTACGAAAAGGAGCACTGCGATGGGTCAGTTGGTCGACGGGGTTTGGCATGACGGATGGTACGACACGAAATCCTCGGGCGGTGCGTTCAAACGCGCCGCATCGGTATTCCGGAACTGGATCACCCCGGATGGCAGTGCAGGAACCTCTGGCAAGGGCGGGTTCGCCGCCGAAAGCGGGCGCTATCATCTTTACGTCTCATACGCCTGCCCCTGGGCGCACCGGGCGTTGATTTTTCGCGCGCTCAAAGGGTTGGAAGACCACATTAGCTTTTCAGCAGTGCATCCGGATATGGGCGAGGATGGATGGACATTTGACACGGGCTACGACGCGGCCACGGGCGACACGCTCTATGGGTTGCCGTTTCTGCGGGACATCTATGTCAAAGGCGACCCGGACGTGTCAGGCCGCGTAACAGTGCCTGTGCTCTGGGACAAAGAGCGCGAGAGCGTCGTCTCCAATGAAAGCTCAGAGATCATTCGCATGTTCAACAGCGCGTTTGACGGGGTCACGGGCAACACCGATGACTACTGGCCCGAAGCCCTACGCGAGGCGATTGAGCCGGTGAATGCGCGCATCTATGACACGTTGAACAATGGCGTTTACAAGTCAGGCTTTGCCACCACGCAAGCCGCGTATGACGCCTCTGTTTATCCTCTTTTTGACACGCTGGATTGGCTGGAGGCGCGGCTGGGCGAGAGCCGATACCTGATGGGCGATCGGATCACCGAGGCTGATTGGCGGCTTTTCACGACGCTAATTCGCTTTGATCTGGTCTATCACCTGCATTTCAAATGCAATCGCAAGCGGATCATCGATTATCCCAACCTGTGGGGGTACCTGCGCGAGCTTTATCAATGGCCCGGCGTCAAGGAGACGGTCAATTTTGACCACATCGTGCGGCACTACCATATGAGCCATGACAGCGTGAACCCGCATCGCATTGTGCCGATCAACCCGGTGATTGATTTTGATGCCCCGCATGGGCGGTCATGACGCGCGCGCGGCAGGCAAGACACCGCCTTTTTGGCTGCCGCCATGTCGGAAAACGCGGCCAAGTGCATATATGGAATAAAGACCCCAGCATCTGAGATAGGAGAGCCCCGATGACATCCCTGATCACAAGACGCACTCTTTTGGCGACTTGCGCCGCAACAGCTGTGACGGGCCTGACCGTGCCCGCGCGGGCAGCAGGCGTGGCCCCGACGCCGACCATGCGCGGCGGGTCCAACAATTACCTGCCCGGCGCGCCGATCGTTGATCGCATTGGCGGCGGCGGCTTTTGGATGACGGGCACTGTCCGGCGCGCAGGCGACGGGGCACCACTAGAAGGCCAACGCATTCAGATCTGGGCGCACACGACGGAAGGCCATGAGCGCGAGCCCCACAGCCACGGCGCGACGCTGACGGATGCGAACGGCGCGTTCCGCCTTGAGATGCCGCAGATTGTGCCGGCCTTTGGGCAGCCCCATGGGCATCTGGCCTATGACAGCGGCGATTTCAAAACCGTGTTTCTACGCCCGATCATGCCCAGCGCGTCGGACAAAACGCTGGCGGTGCATTTCGTTCTGAAACCGGTGTAACGCGCATTGCCGAAGCTCCGCAGCCTGCTCATCTGGGGGACGGTCATTGCGTGCGTCGCGGTGCCGCTTATCGCTGCGGCGCAAAGCCCCCTTTTGGAGTGGCGTGAACCCGTCTACATCACGGCCGGTTTTGCAGGTATCGTTGGGCTTGGCCTGATGCTGGTCCAACCGCTGCTCGCGGCGGGCCTGTTACCTGACCTATCACTGGCCAAGGCGCGCAGGCTTCATGTCTTTATGGGAGCGGCGCTTGTGCTGTCTGTCCTGCTTCATGTCGGAGGGCTTTGGATCACCAGCCCTCCGGATGTGATCGACGCCCTCGCCTTCCGCTCTCCCACCCCGTTTTCGCTCTGGGGCGTGATTGCGATGTGGGCCATTTTCGCGGCTGCGCTTTTGGCCGGATTGCGCCGCGGTTTGAAGCTGCGCGTGACGACATGGCGCAAGGTGCACACGGGATTGGCCGCCATCACCGTTTCCGGTACTGCGGCGCATGCGTTGCTGATTGAAGGCACGATGGAGACTTTGAGCAAAGTGGCGCTTTGCATCATCGTTGTCGGGGTGACGGCGAAGGTGATTTACGACGCCAGGATCTGGCAGCGCCGCCCAGCGCGCAAAACGCAGACGCGCTGAGCAGAGTTATCCACAGGCCTCAGGGCGCGGGCCACTGCCGGGAAAAGACAAGACTTTCGATTAAAGAACGGAGCCCATTTCTGATTTCATCCCAAGGTCAAGCTGCTTTTCTTTCAGGATCGCCATCTGCCGAAAAGTTATCCCGTAGCATAAAAAAGGGGCCGCATAGCGCAGCCCCCCAGTATTCTTTGATCAATCGCTATCAGAAGGTCGACGACACTTCCCACTTGGTGATGAGCTCGTTGAGGCTGCCATCATCTTTCATGGATTGAATAGCGGCATCGAGCTTGCCTTTCAGCTCACCGTCAGTTTCACGCACGCCGAGGCCCACGCCACCGCCGAGAGCCTCTTTACGCTCGAGAATGACAAGGCCGTCTTCTTCGGCAAAGGTCTTTAGAAAAGCTTCGTCAGCGAGAACAGCATCCGCCTCACCAGCGCGGACAGCGGCCACAGTTTCTTCGGGCGTCGGGAACTCAACCAGAGTCCATCCCTCTTCGGCGATGAAGGCCGCCTGGATCGTGCTGGATTGCGCTGCAATCACGCCACTGGTGACATCCAGACCCGCATCGGTTGCCAAGAATGCGGACGGATCCGGCGGCGTGTAGTTCTGGGTGAAATCGATGACTTCATCACGCTCGTCGGTAATGGACATGCCCGCGATGATCACATCGTAGTTGCCGCTCACCAGATTGGGGATGATGCTGTCCCAATCGTTGGTGACCCACTCGCAGGTCAGCTCGGCGCGGGCGCAGAGCTCATCGCCCACCTCGCGCTCAAAGCCGTCGATTTCGCCAGCATCGTTGATGAAGTTCCAGGGCTCATAGGCCCCTTCCGTGCCCAGACGCACGGTATCTGCCATGGCGAACGTGCTAGACAGCGCGAGTGCCATTGTGGATAGAAGAATTTTTTTCATGGTTCTCTCCCTATTGGTCTTCTTCTGTTGGAGTCTTAGACGGCCATTGTCGAGCTTAGGAACTGTCGCAGCCGTTCTGATTTGGGCGCCCCGAAAAGTGTATCGGGTGCGCCTTCTTCTTCGATGAGGCCCTCGTGCAGGAAGACGACGTGATCAGACACGTCATGGGCCATCTTCATATCATGGGTGACGATCATCATCGTCCGGCCTTCGCTGGCCAGATCCTTGATCACGCGCACCACCTCTTGTTCAAGTTCGGGGTCTAGGGCCGAGGTCGGCTCATCAAACAAAAGCGCCTCAGGCTCCATCGCAAGCCCACGCGCGATCGCGGCACGCTGCTGTTGGCCGCCCGACATCTGCGCGGGATAGACGTCGGCCTTGTCGCCGATGCCCACTTTGTTGAGGTAATGGCGCGCCTTGTCTTCCACCTCTGCTTTGTTGCGCCCCAAGACCGTCACCGGCGCTTCCATCACGTTCTGTAAAACCGTGAGATGCGCCCAGAGATTGAACTGTTGAAACACCATCGACAGGTTGGTGCGGATCCGCAGCACCTGTTTGGCATCGGAAGGATGGCGGCCGTGGCCGGTGCCCTTCCACTTCACCGGCTCACCCTTGAACAAGATCTCACCCTGCTGGCTGTCTTCCAAAAGATTGGCACAGCGCAGAATAGTGGATTTGCCCGAACCTGAGGATCCGATGAGAGAGATTACATCGCCCCGATGGGCGGAAATATCCACGCCCTTGATCACCTCAAGCGCGCCATAGGCTTTGTGCAAGCCTTTTATGTCAATCACCGGTGTGGGGTTGGACACTTAAGATTCCCTGCCATAGTCGCTCGACCGCTGCGCAGTAGGGCGGAAAAATCTGGGCTTTGCAATGTCCAAGTGGCGGATTCGCGGCCGAGATCAACGAAATGCCGCTGCGTGCGCAAGAATTGCCTAAAGTGAAACCCCAGGCTGGGCGGGCGTGGGCACTGCCGTGTAGCGATCCGGCGCAATCCAAACCAACCCTTTGAGGCCAAGCGCCTCGCGATCGGCTTGAGACAAAGACGCAATCGCTTGCTCAACCGCGGCAAATATCTGGGCGGGATCGTTTTTCAAAGAGGTAATGTAAGGAAGGCCCGGCGACGGAGGTGTAATGTCGATGGCTTTGAGTTTGCGAGAAAGTGTGCCCTCTGCCCCCAAGAAACGCCAACTGACCCCGTCAAGTGCTGCGATGTCAGCGCGGCCCTCCGACACGGCCTCTGCGGAGGCAATATGCGCGCCTGTCTTGAGAAATCCCCCAAATGCGACATTCTGCGAACGGGTGTGCGTGATTGGCGCGGCCCAGCCGCTTTGCGACCCGAACTCGTTGACAGCGAACTTTGCGCCCTTAAAGTCTATCAGGTCGTTTCTGGGGTCGTCTTTGCGCGCAACAAACACGCTGTTGTATTCGCCCGGGCCGCAGCCTGGCAAACCGAAATCCGGTGTGCCAACCAGCGCGACCTTGCCCTTCAGACGCGACCGAAAAGGCAATCCACAGGTCTGAGACAGCAAAAGGTCAGGGTCTTGCCAGCCGCGCCAGACGTCTCCATCCCGGACAAGCTCTTGAGGCCCCTGCCCCAAGGCGGATCGGATCGCCTGCCAATATCTGTCTGTCGTCCCCCGTATGGCGGGAAAATCGTACATTGGCAGGCTTGCATGGGGCAGGCTGGCTTGCATCAGCCTTTAGCCACACGCCGGCGCGCTTGGGCGCTGTCCATATCGCTAACGCCCAGAAAGGAAGAGGCCATGCGAATAAGCGCATCTTCCTTTGCGTCCCTCTCTCCATCCGCCAAAGCCACTTGCCACAGTGCCTCGATGACGGAAATGCGATCTTCATAGGCCACCGCGTCCTTAATGGCGCGAGTAAATCGGATCGTGTCAGGGGCTTCGCTTTCCAGCACTTCGGCGTCGTTTAAAAGGGTCTGCGCCTCCGCGGCTGAGAGGTCATAGCGCGCCTCAGCGATCGCGCCGATCCGGTCTTTTTCGGAGTCCTCATACGCCCCGTCGGATTTGGCGATCCGTACCAACAGGGCCGTCAGCGCGAGGCGCGCATCGCTTTTGTCTAAGGGGTCGGGATCGGGCTTGGTGAGGCGGGAGAGAAAATCAGCAAACATGTCCGCGATATAGTCAACGCCAGAGCCGAGGCCAATGGTTAACTGGCCTCCGCCACCCGGCGGGCGCGTTCACTGTCCGCCTCAGAAAGACCGAGCGCATTTCGGGCCGCTTCAATCACGCGCAGTTCCTCTTCGGCCACATCGCCATCGGCCATGACAACCTCCCACAAGGCCTCGAGCGCGTCGACGCGGGCATCAAAACTGACCGTCTCGCGGATGATAACGGCGAACCTGTCGGTTTCCGGGGCCTGTTTTTCGAGTTTCTCCGACGTCGCACGCATCTTAGCGGCCTCAATAGGCTTCAGCCCGTAGAGTCGGCCAAAGAGCCTATCGATCTTGCTGATCTCGGAAAGCTCGTATTGATGATCGGACATCGCCACCCGCACCATCAATGCGCCAAGCGCCAGCTTTTCATCCGGTTCTGGCAGGGGCTCGGGCTTGGGCGCGTCGAAGGCGTGGATCAGGCGATGCAGAAGGACTTTGGCTTCCATGGGTGCTCTTGCGGTTTGCTGGTCGAGACACGGGGCACGCGTCTCGTTTGTCATTCAATCAGACACAATCTTACGACAGCAAGGGGTTTTGGCAATGACATACGCGAGCGTTAACCAAATGGCCCCAAGACGGTCACAATTGCTCCCACAAAATTGCGAACTCGGGCGGCACCGGTATTGGTGGGCTAGGTGATGGGTGCAATCCGCGTCGTGCGGGAAAGGAAGAACATATGCCTATGCGCAATCGCTTCGCCTGGTCGAACCAGTCTTGTGAAGAGCAACTCCAGATGGCGTATAGCTCGTCCCGAGAGGATCTCCGCATGATGGCCCGTGCATTTGACTGGTCCACGGATCATGAAGCCGTGCTCAGCTGGATCATGGCTCACAAATCCATGGATCTGGCCTCTGCCCTGACCGTATTTTTCAACGGTGATCCGGCGAGGTTCAACTACATGCCCAGACGCCATATCCCAGAGGAGTTCTTGGCCCAAACCTCGCTGCTGGACAACATCTGCTTGAGGATCAACAGCGGATTTTACCGTAAGTCGAATACAGCACGTGTTGAAAACCGAGAGCGTCTGGATAGTTGGCTCCATTTTCAATCGGCGGATCGCAAAGAAGGGCGCCGCGGACGATGGATCCTGGACGAAGCCATTATAGAAAGAGCGCTGGCCCCCGCCGAAGTTGCTTTCCATATGCAAGAGAGCCAAAGCCCGTCCCCGCAATACCCATTCGCGGCCGAGCAAGACCCTGGCAGCATCAAAACAGCGTTCCGTCGGTGCGTGGCGGGTCTAATTTCCGAAATATCCCAGAAACGGCGCGCGGGTTGAAAACAAAAGACGTGGGTGGCCATTCGCGCCTGCGCTGATCTTGCGATCCGTTGAAAGAGGCCGCCCCGGAAACACTTGCGGATTAGACCAAACGGGACGTTTCCAAAGCAGCGCGCACGAAATCTGCGAAAAGTGGATGCGGGTGGAAAGGTTTCGATTTCAGCTCGGGATGGAATTGCACGCCGATGAACCAGGGGTGATCTTGCCATTCCACGATCTCGGGCAGTCGACCATCCGGGGAGAGCCCAGAGAATTTCAGCCCGCATTCTTCCAGCTTCTTTTGATACTTGATGTCCACTTCGTAGCGGTGGCGATGGCGCTCATCTATCGCGGATGTGCCGTAGACCTCAGCCACGCGCGTGCCATCCTTCAAGACCGCGTCATAGGCGCCAAGCCGCATGGTGCCGCCCTTGTCGTCCGAGACCTTGCGTTTGACTTTCTCGTTGCCCTGCACCCATTCCTTGAGGTGGTAGACCACGGGCGTGAAGCGTTTTTTACCCGCTTCATGGTCAAATTCTTCTGAGCCCGCATCCTCCAGCCCGGCCACGTTGCGCGCCGCTTCAATCACGGCCATCTGCATGCCGAGGCAAATGCCCAGGTAGGGGATCTTGCGCTCACGTGCGAACTGGGCCGCCTTGATCTTGCCCTCGGTGCCGCGTTCACCAAATCCGCCGGGCACGAGGATGGCATGGAACCCAGCCAAATGTGACGCGGGATCCTCATCGTCGAAAATCTCGGCATCGACCCATTCGACGTTCACTTTGACACGGTTGGCCATGCCGCCATGGGTCAGCGCCTCTTTGATGGATTTGTAGGCATCTTCGAGCTGGGTATATTTGCCCACGATGGCCACTTTCACCTCGCCATCGGTGTTTTTGATGCGATCTGCCACATCCTTCCACACAGTCAGATCCGGGCGGGGCGCGGGTGAGATGCTGAAGGCGTCCAAAACCGCTTGATCCAGCCCTTCGCGGTGATAGGCCAATGGCGCCTCGTAGATCGAATTGAGGTCATAGGCCGCTACAACGGCCTCTTTGCGCACGTTACAAAAGAGCGCGATTTTCTCGCGTTCTTTCTCCGGGATCGGCTGTTCGGATCGGCAGACCAGAATGTCCGGCGCGATGCCGATGGATTGCAGCTCTTTCACCGAGTGCTGTGTGGGCTTGGTTTTCAGTTCACCGCTCGCTGCGAGCCAGGGCAGAAGCGTGAGATGCATAAAGATGCACTGCCCGCGAGGACGATCATGGCTGAACTGACGAATGGCCTCAAAGAACGGCAGACCTTCGATATCGCCCACCGTGCCGCCGATTTCACAGAGCATGAAATCCACTTCGTCGTCGCCGATCTGGATGAAATCCTTGATCTGGTTGGTGACATGGGGGACCACCTGGATGGTCTTGCCCAAATAATCGCCCCGGCGCTCTTTTTCCAAAACATCAGAGTAGATCCGGCCGGAGCTGACAGAATCTGTCATCCGTGCGGGCACCCCGGTGAAGCGTTCATAATGTCCAAGATCGAGATCAGTCTCGGCTCCGTCGTCGGTCACAAACACTTCGCCGTGCTCAAAGGGCGACATGGTGCCCGGATCGACATTCAAATACGGATCCAGCTTTCGCAGACGCACGGAAAAGCCACGGGCCTGCAACAAAGCCCCCAACGCGGCGGAGGCCAGACCTTTGCCGAGGGACGACACAACACCACCGGTAATGAAAACATAGCGTGCCATGCACAATCCCCCCTCAATGCCGATAAGAGCGCGTGCCGCGCTTCAGCGTTCGATATCGTTTTTTTTATGAGGTCCCGCGGCCCGATTCGGACATAGCACCACGGGATTCAACTGATAAACCGTTTGTGATGACTACGCAAGGTGACCGCAACATGATGTTGCAACCTGCGACGTCAACGCAACCGATTGTATCTAATCTAGTGTCGGCAGAAGCGGCGAACCATCGTCACCCGGGGCCGGCGGTAGCAGGCCGTCGCCAAAGCCCGGATCGGCTGGCGCGCTCTCCTCGGCGGACGGTGGCGGCAGATCGATCACACGGTCGAGAACCGACGTTCCTGCAGAATTCTGTGCGGCAATGATTGTCAACGCAATCGAGGTCACGAAAAGACTTATGCCCAGAACCCACGTCACTTTACCAAGACCCGTTGCGGCTGCACGCCCGGTGCCTGCAGGGCCACCGCTGCCCATGCCCAGTCCGCCGCCTTCCGAGCGCTGCAACAGCACCACCACGATCAAAGACAGCGTGAGCAGCAGGTGAACAAGAAGGATAACGTTTTGCATGAACGGACGCCCGAGCGTTTTTTATGTCGGGCTTATCTATGCAATTCGGATGACGCCCGCAACCCGTCACGGATGCCCATTACTCGTCAACGTCGTCCATATCCGATTGACCGGAGAGATATCGCCGCACATGGCTCCAGCTGAGACCGACGCCCAGCACCAAAGAGAGCGCAAAGAGCCCGAGCCAGACCATCTGAGATGTCTCGGACAGGCTGAGCCATCCAAAATCGTTAAGCACCCAGACCAGCGCGCCCACGATCGACAGCACAAGAAACATGCCAAAGCCCCCGATCGAACGCAGCGTGGCGCGCATGTAGATGATGTAACCCACCAGCAGTAGCAGCCCGGACAGCACCGCCAGCGGCGTTTGCTCCGAATAGTTTCGTTCCAGCCAGCTGACGTAGTTGTACGGCGTCGGATTGAACGTGGCCGCCAACAAGACGAACGCGACCGCCCAACGCACCAAGAACCCAATCATACCTGTCCCCCAAGTCTCTTCGCCCGTTATTTCCCAAGCTGGCCAAACCTGTCCAGACCTGATCGACCAATTTGAGGTTTCAACCCGGCAGGACGGTCGTTAAAGAGGGCGTTGGTTCGCATGTACCGAGGGGATGAACATGGCCAACGTCGTGGTGGTAGGCGCCCAATGGGGTGACGAAGGCAAAGGCAAGATCGTGGACTGGCTGAGCGAGCGCGCCGACGTGATTGCGCGCTTTCAAGGCGGACACAACGCAGGCCACACTCTGGTCATTGGCGATGAGGTCTACAAGCTGCATGCCCTGCCCTCCGGCGTGGTGCGCGCGGGCAAGCTTTCTGTCATCGGCAATGGTGTTGTGCTCGATCCATGGCATCTGCTCAACGAGATTGAGACGATCCGGGCACAAGGTGTCGAGATCACGCCTGAGACGCTGATGATCGCTGAAAACACCCCACTCATCCTGCCCTTCCACGGGGAATTGGACCGCGCCCGGGAAAGTCAGAATGCGGTGGCGAAGATCGGCACCACGGGCCGCGGCATTGGCCCTGCCTATGAAGACAAGGTCGGTCGCCGGGTGATCCGGGTGGCAGATCTGGCCGACGACAAGACTTTGGATCAACGGGTGGATCGCGCGCTGACCCATCACAACGCGCTGCGCAAGGGCCTTGGTCTGGAGGAAATTGACCGGGCTGGACTGCTGGACAAGCTGCGCGCCGTTGCACCGGAGATTTTGCAATATGCCGGGCCCGTCTGGAAGGTAATGAACGAGAAACGCAAGGCGGGCAAACGGATCCTCTTCGAAGGGGCGCAGGGCGCTCTCCTTGACATTGATTTCGGCACCTACCCGTTCGTGACCTCGTCGAATGTGATCTCGGGCCAAGCAGCGACCGGCACCGGTATCGGCCCCGGCGCGATCGAGTTTGTCTTAGGGATTGTGAAGGCCTACACCACCCGCGTTGGCGAAGGGCCGTTTCCGACCGAGCTTTTGGATGAGGATGGCCAGCGTCTCGGAGAACGGGGCCATGAGTTTGGCACCACCACCGGGCGCAAGCGGCGCTGCGGATGGTTTGATGCGGTGCTGGTGCGCCAGACCTGCGCTACAAGCGGCGTGAACGGCATTGCACTCACCAAGCTTGACGTGCTCGACGGGTTCGAAACCCTCAAGATCTGTGTGGGCTATGATTTGGACGGCACACGTCTCGATTACCTTCCGACGGCGGCAGACGCGCAGGCCCGATGCGTTCCGATCTATGAGGAGATGCCGGGATGGTCAGAGTCCACCGAAGGGGCGCGCAGTTGGGCCGATCTGCCCGCGGGCGCGATCAAATATGTGCGTCGGGTCGAGGAATTGATTGACTGCCCTGTCGCCCTACTTTCCACCTCACCGGAACGCGACGACACAATCTTGGTGACCGACCCGTTCAACGACTGATCCAAACGCGTCCTGTTGCGCGATCCAAGAGGAAACCATGCCGCTTAGCTACAAAGCCCGTAGACGCTGGTCTCTGTTCATCTTGATCGTGGCTCTGCCCGCCTACATCGTCGTGACGATCACCGTGGTGAACATGCTGGAACGGATGTTCGGGCGCCCGCCGATCGGGGTTGAATTTGTCATCTATGTCGTATTGGGCATTATCTGGGCGATGCCGCTCAAGAAGGTCTTTCTCGGCGTTGGTCAGGCGGACCCGGACGCGCCAGAGGATGACCTGCGGGGATAATCAGCCGTCAAATTGAGGCAACCCCCGTCGTTCAAAAATACGCGTGATCGTCGATGTAGCTCGCCACTTCGAGACCATCGACATAGAGAACGTGTGGGTCATCAAAGAGCAGGTCGTAAAGCGTGACCTGCGCCTCCGGTTCCATCGTAATGAACTCGCCATCTAGCAACCGCTCCGCCGGAACCAGAGCTCTGCCAGACCCAAAGACCGCCTGCGCGCGCCAGTCACGGATGAGAACGCGCTGACCGGCGGGAAGCACTATGTCTTCCTCCGGGCGATTATGGCCGAGCGCACGCGCCGCGATTTTGATCAGGGATGTGGTGACACTGTGGGATCTGATGTCTTCGAGCACGGCCATGCCGCGATCCCGGGTGATGACCCGATCACCTGCTTGCAAGCTGCTAACGGGCCGCTCACCCAGCGCAGTCATGATCAGCGATGCGCCTGTAAGCCCCCCCACAGAAAGCGTCTTTTCCAGTGTTAAATGGCTATCCTGCCGATCGAATGTCGGATTCATGCGCCTGCCCTCAGATTTTTGTCTGCTCTTTTTTGCAAAGATAGGACAATTTTGTCTTAATGTCGCGGGGGTCATGACGTGGCAAACCGCCAGTGTTGTACGATTTCCTCTCGCCTGGGTCCGTGCGCTTTGCTAAGAGGCGCGCTCAAGCGGGTGTGGCGGAATTGGTAGACGCACCAGATTTAGGTTCTGGCGCCGCAAGGCGTGGGGGTTCAAGTCCCTCCACCCGCACCAAAACAGACCTGTGGGTCTGTGATCCCCCCTAAAGCTTTGAACGGAAACGCAATTTCGGTGGTTCTAGCACCCTCAAATCGGTCATAAAAGATACGATCCGCGATGGCCAGTTTGAGGACCAGGCGACGCAGGGTTATGTTGCCTGTAGCCCATATTTTAAAGGGGTTTGCGAGGAATGTGAGGACGGGTTCTAGTTTTTCCTCGAAGCTGCCCATGGGTTTGGCCATTTCGGCCATTTCCTGAGCGACTTTGGTCTTTTCGCGTTCCATCATGTCGATCTTATCTTCGCTGCGGGCAATAACTGACGGCCTGCTGACGGCCGTGAGGGTGTCGAGCAAACGGGCGATATCCTTGTCCAATGATGCGATCTTGCGTTTCCCTATGCGCAAAACATCCTTGGCTTGATCTTCTTTAGCGTCCCAGATCTGGCGGAACATAGCCTTGGCAGCTTCCATGAGGCCGTCGGATGGTTGCAGCGACTTTATCAGATCGCCGACGTCACCCTCAATCTTGTCGCGCTTGATCGATTTGCCGTAGTGCTCGCAGCTCTTTGTTTGGCACAGGTAGTAGTGATAGTTCCCACCGTTGCCCTTGGTGATAGACGAACGCAGTGGCACGTTACAGCCCGCAAACGCTGTTTCAACTCTTTTGGTTTGACCCCGCACCAACGGGAGAGCGACCAGACCTTACCGGCAAGGTCTATGGTGACCGAATGGGCCGTCAGACTCTGGGGGCGTAGTTTTTCCGTTCCATGCTTTCTGTCAGTCGCGAACTCCTTTGGGTTGCCTCAGGGTCTTAGACCCCGATGGCAATCTCGTCTCTATGCATCTTTTCGCTGGCGCGATGGGGTCCTACAAGAACCCACATTCACACCGAAACGTAGCACTTGAGGATGCCGGTGAGGCGATTGAAATAGTGACACAACTATCGAAGACGCATATGCATGGATGCGGGAAACTGGCTTGCCGTGCAGATACTTAGCATCAATTCTAGGCGTGGCATCAGCAAAAGTAATTGCCTGTAACTACTTTACTTCAATTGCCACCGCGTCGGTTGAACCGGAAACCGGTTTTGGAAGAGTGAGCTCCAAAATCCCGTCTTCGTACTTCGCTT
>ERZ1740068.291-NODE-291-length-28100-cov-9.840114_pt1 | contig 28100 bp, 36 predicted proteins | sample MGYA00581735_ERZ1740068 | MGnify/ENA primary metagenome ERZ1740068 (study PRJEB43018, sample SAMN04849740) | marine metagenome | isolation source: floating plastic debris | place: Pacific Ocean | collected 2008-08-30 | study: EMG produced TPA metagenomics assembly...
AGAGGGATGTTACCGTGTTTCTTCTTCGGCAACTTCGCTACTTTGTTTTCCAACATCTTAAAAGCATTGATCAGTTTGATCCTGGTCTCATGAGGCTGGATGACCTCATCTATGAACCCACGACCTGCCGCAATATATGGATTGGCAAACTTCTCGGTGTACTCATCTACCTTCTCCTGAAGCTTAGCCTCTTTGTCCTCAGCCATGCTGATTTCCTTCCTAAAAATGATCTCAGAAGCACCCTTCGCTCCCATTACCGCAATTTCTGCAGATGGCCACGCGTAGTTCATGTCCGCACCGATGTGCTTGGAATTCATTACATCATAAGCACCGCCATACGCTTTTCTGGTAATAACCGTCACCCTCGGCACCGTCGCTTCGCTGAAAGCATAAAGTAACTTGGCACCATTGGTAATGATTGCATTCCACTCCTGGTCTGTGCCTGGCAAGAAACCAGGAACATCTTCGAGGACCAACAACGGAATATTGAAACTATCGCAAAAGCGCACAAAACGGGCTGCCTTGGTACTGGCATGAATGTCCAATACTCCAGCCAATGAAGCAGGCTGATTACCTACAATCCCAATACTCCTACCACCAAGTCTCGCAAAACCAACGATGATGTTTTCCGCAAAATCTTTGTGTACCTCTTTGAAAGAACCTTCGTCAACAATACCCTCCACAACTTCTCTCATGTCATAGGGCTGATTGGGATTGTCTGGTAAAATCTCATCCAAGACATTTCTGGACTCATCAGCACTGATGGTGTAAGGTAACGATGGAGGTAGATCCTCACAATTCTGTGGCATGTAGCTGAGCAGTTCTTTGAGGTCATTGATACACTCAATCTCATTGGCACTCGATAAGTGCGCAACGCCACTTTTTGTACTGTGCGTAGAAGCTCCTCCCAGCTCTTCAGACGTCACGTCTTCCTGCGTCACCGTCTTCACCACATTGGGTCCGGTCACAAACATGTAGGACGTATCTTCCACCATCAATATAAAGTCTGTAATGGCCGGTGAGTACACTGCCCCACCCGCACAAGGGCCCATGATCGCGGATAGCTGAGGGATGACACCAGAGGCCAGCGTATTGCGATAAAAGATATCTGCATAACCGCCCAGTGACACAACACCTTCCTGGATTCTGGCTCCACCTGAATCATTGAGGCCAATGATAGGTGCACCGTTTTGCATGGCTAAATCCATGATCTTCACAATTTTCTCGGCATGTGTCTCAGAAAGAGAGCCCCCAAAAACGGTAAAATCCTGACTAAAAACATACACCAGCCGCTGATTGACCGTACCATAGCCAGTCACCACCCCATCTCCCAAGTATACCTGCTTGTCAAGTCCAAAATCTTTGGATCGGTGAACGACTAATTTACCTATCTCCTGAAATGATCCCTCATCCAGCAGTAATTCAATGCGCTCACGCGAGGTTAGTTTGCCCTTTTCATGTTGTTTGGCAATTCTGTCAGCACCTCCACCCTGTTCAGCTTTTTTATTGAACTCATCGAGGATTTTTGACTTTTCTTGGGAACTGTTATTCACTTGATCAATAGTTAATTTGTTGTTGATCAAAGATATCTAAAAAATGAACTGTTCCGATGAGAACCGCTGATTATTACAGGAAAAGTAAATTTTACTCAGAATTCAGATGCTGGAGGGATTGCGTCATAACACGAAGAGGCACACAGACTCGCAATTTACAAGTAAAGCAGCAGTATAAATTCTGGGCGCTTACACGTGCTCTTCGCTGTATCTTTTGCACACAAAAGGATGCCACTGCGATCACTAGCGCAGATTTCCCATATTTTGATCAGGGATTGTAAATAGACACCACTTAGTCCAGGTTGTATCACTATTATCTCCAGTCTTTCAGGTCAAAATCCACCCGTCTAATAATGTTGAAAAAAGAACCATTTACCACTAACCAATAATAACGGCATTCCGATATTACGCCATTACTAATTACTCATCACGCATCACAAATCAATCATCAATCAGCGGCAAGCCAAATTTCTCGTAATCACCAAGTTTCCCTATTCCTGCAACTCCAGCTTCAGTTGACTCCCCTCCAGTTTCCTGTTGAGCTGATTGATTTCATTGTCCATGAGACGCTCGAATTCCGTGTTAACCACCTGGAGTCGCTTGTTGAATATCTTCGCGACTTCCCTTTGCTGATCTGTGGGCTTAAAATCAATGCCGTGCCCGCCCAGGTCACTGGCCAGTGCACTCAAACGACCATACAATTTCATCGGAGACCTGAATGCGTCTTCCCTTGCCCCGGTCAAGTGAATATCATAGAGCGAACCTGCGATGGAGATGGCGCTCTCCTGCAATCGGCGCGCTTCTTTGATGTCAGACTTTTTGGTCAACTGAGGAATGATGGCATTCAACTCACTCCTGATCTGTTCTATGGTATTGATCATATTCACCGCCAGGTTCATGGCATCACGCAATTCCAGCGACAAAGCAACCTGCTGTTGGATATCGGCGATAGTACCTTCGGATTTGGGATCTTTCAAAACAGTGAGGTCTCTGATAAACTCCCTTTCCCCCACAATCAACTTGACCTTGTAATTATCCGGCACCACCCTTGGGCCCAGCTGACCACGCCATAGATCAAGGTCCCAGGTGACTAACGGTCGCCAGCCTTCCCCGTTCAACTGCACCCACGGTCTGCCCGGAGGGGTAGAACGCAGATAAGGTTTATAGGTAGGCTCATATCGCAAATCCCATACAACCCGATTAACCCCAGGTGCATTAGTACCAGGCAACGTTCTGATGACTTCATCATTCTGCGATAAGATTTGTATTTTGACAGAGTCTTTCACCCCCTCTTTGATGTAGTAATGGATGTCAGCGCCATAGGCAGGGTTTTGTCCGGCACTGAAACTAGGTCCATCCGTTTTAATGGCCTGTTTTTCATGAAATCTATAGGCTTGTCGCAGGCTAAATAAATGAGCGTCCTGGCCATTCACATCGGTTCCCAGCTCTCGTAGAGGTGCGAGGTTGTCAAGAATATAGTAGCCTCTTCCGTAAGTACAAACGACCAAATCATCGAACCGCTCCTGGATTTCCAGCCAGTAAATCGGTGCAGGTGGGAGATTATTTTTCAGTCGGGTCCAGTTTGCTCCGTCGTCATTGGAGATGTACAAGCCATTGTCAACACCTAAATATAGCATCCCTTCTTTTTTGGGATCTTCCTTCACCACATGAGCAAAGCTGTGAATAGACTTGGGCACACTGGTACTGATCAACTTCCACGATTGACCATAATCTTCCGTCTTGTAAACGAATGGGTCGAAGTTACCCATGTGATGCAGGTCTACAGTGAGGTAAACAGTACCTTTCTTATACCGGGAAATCTCAATATTGGAAATAGTGCCCCACTCGGGCAAATCAGTGAAGTTCTCAGTCACATTGGTCCAGTTTTTTCCAAAATCCCGCGTCACATGCACCTGACCATCATTGCTTCCTGTCCAGATCACGCCTTCTTCCATTTTTGACTCAGCGATAGAGATCAATACGGCACCATCCCAGGTCATTAAGTTGTCAATCGCGATACCACCGGAGCTTTGTTGATGTGTCTTGTCATTCAATGTAAGGTCCGGACTGATAATTTGCCAGCTATCGCCATCGTCATCGCTTTTATGCACAAACTGACTACCCACATACACACGATGTTTGACGTGATTGGAAAACTCGATAGGGAAGCTCCAGTACCATCGGTACTTCATGTCTTTCGGCGCCCAGCCATAACCTGCTTCCGGCCATACCCGTACATCCCGCGCATGGTCCGTACGCGCATCGTAACGCTCCAGGCCACCATCATAACAACCCGACCAGATGATGTTGTGATCATTGGGGTCTGGTTGAGCAAAGCCACTTTCACATCCGCCAACGCCTTTCCACAACCCTACAGGAATGTAGCCTTGCAAGCTATTGGAAGGCCCTCCGTAAGAATAACCATCCTGTCTGTTACCATAGACTTTATAAGGAATCTGATCATCGACCGCAGCATGGTACATTTGGGCAATTGGCAATACGACTCGCTGATAAGATTTTCCACGATTCATAGTAATACTGGCTCCACCATCATGGGCTACCATCATCCGGTCGGCGTTGGTAGGATCTACCCAGATGTCGTGGTTATCGCCACCGGCAGTATAGCCACTTTTCAGCGTTTTTCCACCGTCTTTAGAGACTGTAAACTTCACATTGGCAAAGTAGATTTCATCGGGATCGTCTGCAGAAACCCGCATACGTGTATAATAGGGAGCTCTTTCATTGATGTCATGGTTTCGTGTGATCAGCGTCCAGCTCTCGCCGAAGTTATCGGTTCTATATAACGCCGGGCTTTCTATTTCAAAGAGCGCGTAAGCCACATCAGGTTGAGACGGAGAAATTGCCACACCTGTTTTCCCAACCGGACGCTGCTCACCTCCTGGCAGGCCATTGTCTTTCATCGCTTTCCAGGTTGCACCTCCATCTACTGAGCGGTATACGCCTCCGCCAGTACCTCCACTATTCAATCCCCAGGTATTGATGTGAATTGACCACATCCCTACCAGCAAACGATCAGGGTTCTTCGGATCTATTTCAATGTCCGCAGCACCAGTGTTTTCATCGATGAACAATATTTTATCCCAGGTTTTACCACCATCGGTGGTCTTGAAGATACCCCTGTCTTGTTGTGGACCAAAAGTATGCCCCAAAGCGGCCACATAAACAATATCTGGATTCGTCGGATGAATGACGACCCTTCCGATACGACCAGTTTTGGGTAAACCCATGTGCTGCCAGGATTTACCCGCATCATCAGACTTGTAGACACCATCGCCTACGGCATGCGCAGGGCGGATAATGAAAGTCTCGCCGGTCCCTACCCAGACCACATCAGGATTGGAAGGAGCGATGGCCACCGCTCCAATGGAGGACACATCCAGGCTATCAAAAACCGGCAACCAGCTTATACCACCATCAGTGGTTTTCCATAGACCTCCCGAGGCTGCCCCAATATAGCTGACCATCGGATCACCGGGTACTCCGGCAACCGCGATTGTCCGGTTACCCTCAGGGCCAATGAACCTAAATTTCAGTTGTTGGAGAGCTGCCTCATTCATCTGAGCTACACTGCTCTGCAACAGTAGAAAACTTAGAAAAGCGCTTAAAAACAGGATCCGTCTTGTCATCATCTGATTACTCATTACGTTATGCTAAAGGAATTGTATGGTCTCCACTTTTCCCGATCTATCGACCGATGGAAATTTGAAACAATATTAGAATTCTAATTTAATCATGTACAACTTTTAAAGTATTGCAAAACAATAACCTTTATACAAACGGTTAAGTAAATACTAAAAAGAAAAGCGCATAGTGTTAACAGCAAGATTAATGATCTCTTGACAGATTATTCATGGAGATCAAAGTAAACCAATAGGTTAAGTTTAATGTTTTTAACTTATATTGCGCATTTTTATAGATGATGAGACTAGCAGTAATTGACCTGGGCACGAATACATTTCACCTCCTGATCGTAGATCTGGAAGGAGAGGATTTTAGTGTGGTCTATCGGGAAAAAACTGCGGTCAGAATCGGGAAAGATGGCATCTCTGAAGGTTTTATTACTGATGAAGCCCGCCAAAGAGCCATCAAAGCCCTCAAGCGATTCAGAGAAGTGATCGATATCCATGAGGCGGAAGAAGTCTCTGCAACAGCTACCAGTGCCATACGCAATGCGAAAAACGGAGAAGAACTGGTGGCAGAAATCCTGAAGACAACAGGTATCAGTGTCCGCATCATTGATGGATTGCAGGAAGCCTCCTACATCTACAACGGCGTCAAAAAAGCGTTGAACATCGGTTCTCACCCCACTTTGGTCATGGATATTGGAGGTGGCAGTATTGAATTCATCATTGGCAATCAGGAAAAAATCTTCTGGAAGCACAGCTACGAAATCGGCGGACAGCGACTAATAGACCGATTTCATGCCTCGGACCCTATTAGTAAGACAGAACAAAAAGAACTACTTGCCTATCTTAAACAGGAACTCTCCTCTTTAAGAGCCATTGCCGTCAAATACGATGTAAAAACGCTCATTGGATCATCAGGCACTTTTGACACCCTCAGTGACATCTACTGTGTGAAAAACGGCTTGGAAAAAGACCTTTCTGCCACCGAGTACCCACTCGATTTCGAACAGTTCAGAACGATAGTAGATGAAGTGATTTCCAAAACCAGAGCTGAAAGGCTGGAAATTCCAGGGATGATCGAAATGCGGGTAGACATGATTGTAGTAGCCGTTATATTGGTCCAATTTGTTGTAGAATACCTTGGGATTACCAACATGCGGGTCTCGTCCTACGCACTCAAAGAAGGGGTTTTACTCAATGCCATTGAGCAAATTAGGTCAAAGTCGATGAAGTAAATGACAATATTTATTGGCAATCGCTTATTTTCGCGATAACATAGCAAAAAGCCAATGAATAAGTATTCTTTTGACGATCTCAAAAATTTTACATTTAACGTATTAAAATCGATTGGATGCCCTGATGAGGATGCCCAATTGGGAGCAGAAGTACTGATCTCTGCAGATAGCCGGGGCATCGACTCGCATGGAGTTGCCAGACTATCAGGCTATGTGCGGCTTTGGGATGCCGGAAGAATCAACGCCACACCAGACATCAAACTGGTACATGAAACACCTACCACAGGAGTAGTAGATGGAGATGGCGGACTTGGGCTGGTAGTGGCACCATTTGCCATGAAGATTGCGATGGAAAAAGCTAAGCAATATGGTTCAGGATGGGTATCGGTAAGAAATTCCAATCACTATGGCATCGCGGGTTATCATTCTATGATGGCTTTGGAACAAGACATGATTGGGATGAGTATGACCAATGCGAGCCCACTGGTAGCACCAACCTTCTCAAAAAGCCGATTGCTGGGTACTAACCCTATTTCTGTAGCCATCCCCGCCGGACAAGAACCCCCTTTCGTAGCAGACATGGCGACTACTACCGCGGCTAATGGCAAATTGGAGATTCTACAAAGAAAACAGGAAGAAGCGCCACTGGGCTGGGTGCAAGACCAGGCAGGTCAGCCGACTCAAAATGCATTTGGTGTCAAAGAAGGTGGAGCCCTCCTCCCCTTGGGTGGAAATCGAACCAACGGCTCGCACAAAGGTTATGCGCTTTCTTCTATTGTTGACATCTTTTCGGCAGTACTCTCAGGAGCCAATTATGGACCATGGGTTCCTCCTTTCGTCAGTTTCCTGGCACCACCAGATGATCCTGTTGGTAGTGGCATAGGTCACTTTCTTGGCGCTATGCGCGTAGATGCATTCAGACCCAAAGAAGACTTTTTCAATCATATGGACAATTGGATTCGTACTTTCCGTGACTCGGAAGTGATAGATGGAGCCGATAAAGTATTGATCCCCGGAGATCCCGAAAGAGCTATGGAAGCAGAAAGGCTCAGCAACGGCATTCCGCTGCTTGGACCAGTAGAAACAGATCTTAAAGCATTAGCAGATAAATTCAGCGTCAAATTTCCTTCATCACTATGATCAGCAATACCATTAAAATCCTTACCAGAACAAGGGAAAATATCCAGAAACTGGTTTCAGCGCGTTCACTGGATCAACTCACAAAGGTTCCTGAAGGCTTCAACAACAACCTGCTTTGGAACTATGGGCATGTACTGGTGACACAACAGCTACTTTGCTACAAACTATCAGGTAATGAACTCTCTCTGGAAGACGATATTGTCAATCGGTACAGAAAAGGTACTTTCCCCGATCACACAGATGCAGCCGCAGAGCTCGAGCTATTCAATCAATTGTGTTTAGCTCAAGTCAAACAGCTCGAAGAAGATATAAGCAATGATTTGTTCAAAGGATATAAACCCTACCAAACAAGCTTTGGAATTGAGTTGGCATCAATTGATGATGCGTTGTTGTTCAATAACTCTCATGAAGCCATGCATTTGGGCTCGATGCTGATGATCAGGAAGTTTGTATGAGCTGTTGATGCTTTGTTAGAAAAACCTATCGAGGCCTGGCACCCTCCCAAACACTAAAAGGATGCAACTATTCCACCACGCGTCACCAAGGCACTAGGGTAGGGAAATCTTGTATTGTTATAGGCCAGATTATACAAGGCGATTGCAACGAAAGAAATCCTGTCATTAATAGGCATGGCATAGCCTCCGCCCACAAAAAAACCATTGAAACTATCCGTCTGTACCTTTGAGGACCCCAGCACCGTAGGAAATTCAAAAATTAGATGCTCGTACTCCGTATATAGAAAAAATTCCTGAGTGACATTGTAGCGTAGGAAGCTCCTGACACCATAGTTATTCAGTGTGAGGTCAATATTGCTGAAACGATTAACTTGATAAGTACCTCCAAGTCCGATGGATAACCTATCGGTCACCATATAACCTGCCAGTGGAGAAATTGCCACAGAGGTAACACCATTGGCGAAGCTGAAACCTACATTACCACCAGTATATACTCTATCCAGAAAGGAGGCGTCTTCACCAAAATCCGCCTGCGCAGACAAGGACATCGGCAAAAGTCCCATCAATAAAATGAGTGTAAAAAATCTGAATTTCATGAAAACTACTTTGCTTATTCGATTATAAAAACATCTTCGCTGGGTTTCTTCATCAGATATCTCTCTCTGGCAAACTTCTCAAGCAATTGGTCATTATTGAGCAATGCTTCACGGTCTTTTTTCACCGCATCAATCTTCTCCAGATAGTACGTTTTCTGATCCTTCAATTCAGACAATTTCATCCGCAAATTGATCATAGAAAACACATCCATAGAGTTGATGAAGAACATCCACACCAGGAAAAAAACGCTGGATAAGAAAAAAAAGTTTTTAAAGATCGACGGAAGTTTTTTCATGACATTTTTCATTAATCAAAGTAAAGATAAAAAATAGTCCTGACTTCGCGCCAGGACCTTCTATTTCTAAGTGATAGAAACCCAACCATTAGATCTCACCACGTTTGTTTTATTATAGATTGATTATCGTGCTACAACATATTCCTTCTACAAATTGAAACCCATCAATAATTCATAATAACTAATGACGGAAAACAAGATACAGTTAAGAACTCGTTTTTTTTGCATCAAAAACAAACTTCACGTGATAACCTTTATTATCCCTGAGGATAAACAGCTGTCTCACCCAATTGCTCTTCAATTCTCAGCAACTGATTGTATTTTGCCATTCTATCAGACCTGGAAGCAGATCCTGTTTTGATCTGGCCTGCATTGGTAGCCACAGCGATGTCTGCAATCGTTGCATCTTCCGTCTCACCAGACCTGTGAGAAATCACAGCTGTAAAACCGGCCTTGTGCGCCATCTCAATGGCATCAAGTGTTTCAGAAAGCGTACCGATCTGGTTCACTTTGATCAGGATTGAATTTGCAGATTGCTCTTCAATACCACGCTTGAGGAACTTCACGTTCGTCACAAACAAGTCGTCACCTACCAACTGGCACTTATCGCCAATCTTAGCGGTCAACATATTCCAGGCTTCCCAGTCGTTCTCTCCACAACCATCTTCGATTGAGTCGATAGGGTATTTTTCAGTGAGTTCAGCAAGGTAAGCTACCTGCTCCTCACGGCTACGAACTTTTCCAGACTCTCCTTCAAACTTCGCATAGTTGTATTTGCCATCTTCGTAGAATTCAGAAGCAGCACAGTCCAAAGCAATAGTGATGTCTTTACCAGCTTCATATCCTGCTTTCTTGATCGCATCCAGTACACTTTCGAGCGCCTCTTCAGTACCGCCTGAGAAATTAGGGGCAAAACCACCTTCATCTCCTACTGCAGTGCTCAAGCCCTTTGCTTTGATGATGCTCTTCAGGTTGTGGAAAATTTCAGAACCCATTTTCAAAGCCTCTGTAAAGCTGTGAGCACCTACAGGCCTGATCATAAACTCCTGGAAAGCAATGGGGGCATCTGAGTGAGACCCGCCATTGATGATGTTCATCATCGGCACAGGCAAGGTATAGGCATTGACACCACCAATGTACTTGTACAACGGCAACAATTGCTCAGCTGCAGCAGCTTTCGCACATGCAAGCGATACACCCAGGATAGCGTTCGCACCAATCTTAGACTTATTCTCCGTACCATCCAACTCGATCATGATCTTATCGATCAGTCGTTGCTCAGTTACCGGGAACCCGATCAATTCTGCTGCAATGATGTCATTGACATTCGCTACTGCTTTAGTAACTCCTTTACCCATGTAGTTGGCCTTATCGCCATCTCGCAACTCGACTGCTTCGTTCTCTCCTGTCGATGCTCCCGACGGAACAGCTGCTCTACCGAGTACTCCATTTTCAGTAATCACGTCTACTTCAACAGTAGGGTTACCCCTTGAATCGAAAATCTGACGTGCATAGATACTCTCAATTAAGCTCATCGTAATAATTTTTAATTAGTGATTAACTTCAAAAACTGATCAAATAAATACCTCGAATCATGTGGGCCGGGAGACGACTCCGGATGGTATTGCACAGAAAATGCCTTCTTACCATTGATCGAAATCCCCTCTACTGTCTCATCATTGAGGTTTCTATGGGTTAGTGTTACTTTATCTGAATCCATAACTCCCTGCATGTCTACAGAGAATCCATGATTTTGGCTGGTCACTTCGCTCTTTCCAGAGTCAAGGTTTTTCACCGGGTGATTGATCCCTCTGTGACCATGGTGCATTTTATAAGTATCGATGCCACATGCCCTGGCAATGATCTGGTGGCCCAGGCAAATACCAAAGATTGGCTTGTCTGCATCGATGATTGACTTTACAGTATCCACAGCGTACTGCATGGCAGCAGGATCTCCAGGACCATTGGAAATGAAATAACCAGCAGGTCCCCAGGCGTCCATTTCTGCCATCGCTGTGTCCGCAGGAAATACTTTGCAGACAGCGCCACGCACTATGAAATTCTTCAATATGGATTTCTTGACTCCCAGATCCAGGACGGCAATCTTCACCGCGCCCTCCTCTTCTCCAAAGAGATAAGGCTCCTTCGTGGTTACCTTAGAAGATAATTCAAGATGTTCCATGGACGGAACCTTGGCCAACTCACCTTTCAGTACCGGTAAATCCAATGTTTCAGAGGAGATAATGGCATTCATCGCACCTTTGGAACGGATGTGCCTTACCAGCTTCCTGGTATCAATATCAGCGATACCCACTGTATTGTTGCGCTCAAGGTATTGTTGCAAACTCTCATCTGCAGTGTTCCTGCTAAACTTCTCCGAAAAACTGTTGACTACCAGACCGGTAATCTTGGGATCGTCAGATTCCTGTTCCTCATTGTTGGCACCATAATTCCCTATGTGGGATGTAGTATTGACAATAATTTGTCCATAGTATGAAGGATCAGTATAGATTTCCTGATATCCTGTCATACCTGTATTGAAGCAAATCTCTCCACCGGAAATTCCAATTTTTCCGATAGCCTTTCCCTGAAAACTGGTACCATCTTCTAGTAATAGCACCGCGGGCTTTGTCGTATTGTCTGTCATTCTTTTATATTAATCTTAGATCCTCGGGCTGATCTTTCTACCAATAACTCTTCTTCAATACTATGAAAAAGCAAATACCAACTCTTAGCTGATATTATTTTGCTTTACTGATTCAGGTGATTTACTATCCACAGCTAATCATTTCTCCGTTCACAATCCCTCTCTTCCTATTAGCAGAATCAGCTAACTCCCTAAATCGCACAAAAATAACAATTTCACCTTTTAATTCTTACTTGTTGCTATGAAATACCAAGGCAAACTCGTTTAAAATATTTGGGCGTTTCCCGTATCAAGTCCGGGGTGACCTACCACTATTTACCCCGGACCTGATCCGGGGCGAGCGCAGGCACAGCATCAATGAATACGTTAGCCCTGCCGCCAGTTTGTAAATAGCGCCTGCCAAATGGTCTGTCTTATCAGCATCATCCAGAGCCCAACGAGCACAAAAAAAGGGATTGAATCAACTTCAACCCCTTTTCTATTTTATTAATATCGACTTCGGATCATTCCTCAGTCTTTGTTTCTTCATCACTGGAAGCTTCAGCATCCGTGTCGCCTTCGCTACCTGGCTCTTCAGTTGCCTCAGGTGCAGTTTCCACTACTTCTTCCACTGGTGCAGCCGCAGCAGTTTCTTCAGTAGTAGTTTTCTTCTTACCTCTTCTGCTTCTTCTTGTAGACTTAGCAGGTGCTTCAGTAGTTTCCTTCACCAACAACTCATTGAAGTCCACCAACTCCATCATACACATCTCAGCATTGTCACCCAATCTGAACCCTGTTTTGATGATACGGGTATATCCACCTGGTCTGTTACCTACTTTGTCAACTACCTCGCCGAACAATTCTTTTACAGAATCTTTGTTCTGCAAGTAAGAAAATACTGTTCTTCTTGAGTGTGTGCTGTCATCCTTTGCTTTTGTGATCAAAGGCTCAACATACTTTCTCAATTCTTTAGCTTTGGCTAACGTCGTGTTGATTCGCTTATTCACAATCAGTGAAGAAGCCATATTTGCCAACATCGCTTTTCTGTGCGATGAAGTTCGTCCTAAATGATTAAATTTCTTGCCGTGTCTCATTATTCTTACTCTTCATCTAACTTGTACTTAGACAAGTCCATGCCAAAAGTTAAATTCTTATCTGCTACCAGCTGCTCCAATTCTGCCAATGACTTCTTACCGAAATTACGGAACTTCATCATGTCAGAAATCTCCAGTCGTACTAAATCACCGAGTGTTTTCACGTCTGCAGCTTTCAGACAGTTGTAAGCTCTCACTGAAAGATCAAGATCGTTCAGTTGAGTCTTCAACAACTTGCGCATGTGTAGCAACTCTTCATCCACAGCTTCGGGCTCGCCTTTGTCATGCGTATCCAGAATCATTGTCTGATCTGAGAACAACATGAAGTGCTGAATCAGGATGTTTGCTGCACCTTTCAATGCGTTTTCCGGATGTATTGAACCATCGGTTTCAATATCTACGAGCAGTTGCTCATAATCCGTCTTTTGCTCAACCCTTGTGTTCTCTACAGAATATTTCACATTCTTGATAGGTGTGAAAATAGAATCCACAGGAATATACCCAAAAGCTTGATCTGCAGGCTTATTCTCCTCTGCAGTGATATAACCACGCCCTTTCTCTACCATCAACTCGACTTCGAACTGAGCGGAAGTTTCTAAATTACAAATTACGTGATCAGGATTTAAAACCTCGAATGAAGAGGTAGCATTACCCAGGTCACCCGCAGTCAATACACTTTTACCAGAAACGGCTACAGTGATTTTATTGTCAATTAAATCCGCAATCTTTTTAAAACGTACCATTTTGAGATTCAAAATGATCTCAGAAACGTCCTCTAATACTCCTTCAATGGTAGAAAACTCATGCAACACACCTGGTATCTTCACACCGGTGATGGCATAACCCTCAAGAGAAGAGAGGAGAATACGTCTTAATGCATTACCAATAGTAACCCCATATCCTCTTTCCAAAGGTTTAAAGGTGAACAGTCCATGGAAATCATCAGCTTTCTCCATGACCACCTTCTCGGGCATTTGAAATGCAAGTATTGACATAGTTTATTATTTTTAATTGAAGAATTATTTAGAGTAAAGTTCAACTATGAGTTGCTCTTTAATATTCTCAGGGATTTCCTCCCTGCTAGGGGGATTTAAAAATTTCCCAACCAATTCAGAGTTGTCCCACTCCAACCAAGAAAATCTTGCAACAGATCTTCCTGCTAAGCTGGTAGTAATCACTTCCAGTGACTTGGATTTCTCACGAACTGCGATGACATCTCCATTCTTCAAGTGAAATGAAGGAATATTTACAATACCACCGTTTACAGTAATGTGCTTGTGCAATACCAATTGTCTTGCAGCTCTCCTGGTAGGAGCAATACCCAATCTGTAAACTGTGTTATCTAATCTAGATTCCAAAAGTTGCAAAAGTACTTCACCAGTGATACCATCTTTTCTGGTAGCAGTATCAAAAGTGTTAGCGAATTGTCTTTCTAACACACCGTAAGTGTACTTTGCTTTTTGTTTCTCAGCAAGCTGAATGGCATATTCAGATTGCTTTCTTCTTCTACCTCTGCCATGCTGGCCAGGAGGATAACTTTTCTTTTGTAAAGCCTTGCTTGCACCGAAAATAGGGTCGTTGAACTTTCGAGCGATCTTCGACTTAGGACCTGTATATCTTGCCATTTCTTTGTTCTTCTAGAATTAAACTCTTCTCCTTTTAGGAGGTCTGCATCCATTGTGAGGTAATGGAGTTACGTCTTTGATCATGGTAACTTCGATACCAGAATTCTGAATAGTTCTGATAGCTGATTCTCTACCAGCTCCCGGACCCTTCACGAATACTTCGACTTTTCTCAGACCTAGATCGTAAGCAGTCTTAGCACAATTGTCAGCAGCAACCTGCGCAGCATAAGGAGTGTTCTTCTTAGAACCTTTAAATCCCATTTTACCGGCAGATGCCCAAGATATCACCTGACCCTGTAAGTTGGTAAGGGAGATGATGATATTATTGAAAGAAGCTCTGATATGCGCCTGGCCAATGGGTTCTACTACTACTACCCTTTTTTTAGCCTTATCTTTTCTCTTCTGTGCCATTATCTATTATTTAGTAGCTTTCTTCTTGTTTGCAACAGTTTTTCTCTTACCTTTTCTGGTTCTTGCATTGTTTTTAGTCTTCTGTCCTCTCACAGGCAGACCTTTTCTATGCCTCAAACCACGGTAACATCCTATATCTAACAAACGCTTGATGTTCAATTGTACTTCAGACTTAAGAACACCTTCAACTTTGAAGTTTTCACTAATTACGGTTCTTATAGCATTGGACTCTTCATCGGTCCATTCACTAACCTTCTTATTTCTATCAACACCAGCTGCATCAAGAATCTTCTGAGCTGAGCTCTTTCCAATTCCGAAAATGTAGGTCAAACTGATTTCACCTCTCTTATTGTCTGGTATATCAACGCCGGATACTCTAGCCATAACTAACCTTGCCTTTGTTTAAATTTTGGATTCTTTTTGTTGATCACATAAACCTTACCCTTTCTACGGATAATCTTGCAATCACTACTTCTTTTCTTAACTGATGCCTTAACTTTCATGACACTATTTATATCTGTAAACAATTCTACCTTTTGTAAGATCGTAAGGAGACATCTCTAGCTTTACACGATCACCAGGTAGGATTTTAATATAATTCATTCTCATCTTTCCAGAAATATGTGCAATCACCTGATGCCCATTTTCCAGCTCTACTCGGAACATAGCATTTGACAATGCTTCGATGATAGTCCCGTCTTGCTCTATTGAAGATTGTTTAGCCATTCTTTATTAAGCTACCGCTACGTTTTGGGATCTTCCTTTTACCTTACCACTCTTCATCATACCTTCATAATGTCTCATGAGCAGATAACTTTCAATCTGTTGCAGCGTATCGAGAATTACACCTACCATAATCAGCAGTGAAGTACCTCCATAAAACTGCGCAAAATCCTGACTTACGCCTGCAAGCATTGCAAATGCAGGTAATACAGCCACCACAGCAAGGAAGAAAGATCCTGGTAATGTAATTTTCGTTAAAATATTATCGATGAATTCTGATGTTTGTTTACCAGGTTTGATACCCGGAACAAATCCACCATTTCTCTTCATGTCGTCGGCAATCTGATTTGGATTGATCGTAATCGCTGTGTAAAAGAACGTAAATACGATGATCAATACAGCAAATAACAAATTGTATTGCCATGATGCGATGTCACTGAATGTAGTTCCTATGTATAAAGCAATATCACTTGAATCACTCCAGATACCAGCCAGTAAAGCAGGTATGAACATCAATGACTGAGCAAAGATGATAGGCATTACACCAGCAGAGTTTACTTTCAAAGGAATGTACTGGCGGGAACCACCATACACTTTGCTACCTACTACCTGCTTGGCGTATTGTACAGGAACCCTTCTTACCGCCTGTACCAACATCACTGTTGCCATTACAATAAAGAACAGAGCAACGACTTCTAGCAGGTAAATCAACAACAAGTTGGCATTCACTCTGGCTAACAATTCCTGCACGATACTTCCTGGGAATCTTGAGATGATACCAATCATGATCAACATTGAGATACCATTACCGATTCCTTTATCCGTAATTCTCTCTCCAAGCCACATACAAAAAATAGTCCCTGACGTCAAAACAATCATTGCAGACACCTGAAACAGGAATGTATTTTCAAAAACAATCGCCTGAGCAGGAACAGCCTGAGTCAAATAACCCAATGACTGCGCAAGACATATTGCAATTGTTAGTACTCTCGTAATTTGATTAATCCTTTTTCTACCACTGTCTCCTTCTTTCTGCAACTTCTGGAAGTAAGGCACCGCCACTGTTAATAACTGCAACACGATAGATGCAGAAATATATGGCATGATACCTAACCCAAAAATAGAAGCATTATTAAATGCTCCTCCAAGGAAGGTATCAATGTATCCTAATATACCAGTTGCCTCTCCCTGTACCTCTTTGAGAATCACAGGATCGATCCCAGGCAGAACCACGAATGAACCCAGTCGAAAAATGATCAAAAAGCCTAGCGTATTCAGAATACGCACTTTCAAATCTTCGATTGCGAAAATATTCTTAAGGGTGGTAAAAAATTTCTTCATTGCTTATAAGTTAACTGCTTCTCCTCCAGCTTTTTCAATCGCCTCTTTAGCACTTTCCGAAAACATATGTGCTGTTACTTTCAAAGACGAAGTCAATTCACCTCTTCCAAGGATCTTCACAATGTCTTTTTTCCCAACAACGCCGTTATCTTTCAGTACATCAACAGTGATCTCGCTCACACTCAACTTCTCAGCAAGTGCCTGCAATGCATCAAGGTTAACAGGTTTTGTCTCAACCCTGTTAGGGCTTCTGAAACCAAACTTTGGAACCCTTCTCTGCAAAGGCATCTGACCACCTTCAAAACCTAGCTTTCTGCTGTAACCAGATCTTGATTTTGCTCCTTTGTGCCCTCTTGTAGAAGTACCACCTCTACCAGATCCCTGACCTCTACCGATTCTTTTACCTTTCTTAGTCGATCCTGAAGCAGGCTTTAACGTGTTAAGTCTCATAACTAATTATATTTCTTGCACAGAAACCAGGTGACTAACTTTGTTAATCATCCCCGAGATCTGTGGGCTCAATTCTTTTTCAACAGATTTATTAATTCTACCTAATCCCAATGCTTTAATAGTCAGCTTCTGGTTCTTAGGCCTTTTAATGACACTTCTTGTCTGAGTGATCCTAACCTTTGCCATCTGTCTTATCCGTTAAATACTTTATTTAAAGAAACTCCTCTTTGTTGTGCCACAGAGTAAGCATCACGCATGTTAGCCAATGCATCAAAAGTCGCTTTTACCACATTGTGTGGATTAGAAGATCCTTTTGATTTTGCCAGTACATCATGCACACCTGCACTTTCCAGTACAGCACGCATCGCCCCACCGGCAATTACACCCGTACCAGCACTGGCAGGCTTCAACAGTACTAAACCACCGCCGTACTTACCAATCGCCTCATGAGGAACAGTACCTCTGTACACAGGAACTCTTACTAAATTCTTTTTAGCATCATCAACACCTTTGGTAATCGCATCCGTTACTTCGTTTGCTTTACCCAAACCATATCCAACAATACCATTACCGTCTCCAACAACTACGATAGCAGAGAAACTAAATCTTCTACCACCTTTTACAACCTTGGCAACTCTTTTGATAGCAACGACCTTTTCTTTAAGATCGATTTCGCTTGCTTTGATCAACTTAACGCTTTTCTGAGACATAATATTAGAATTGTAGACCTCCCTCTCTGGCACCATCTGCCAGTGATTTGACCTTACCATGATATGGATATCCACCTCTATCAAAAACTACAGTTTCGATACCAAGTGATTTCAATTTTTCAGCTACTTTCAGACCGACAGTTTTAGAAACCTCCATGTTGTTCTTTCCTGCTTGTCCTACTTCTACAGAAGAACTGTAAGCTAATGTATTACCAGCATTATCGTCAATAGCTTGTACGTAGATGCCTTTGTTACTTTTATAAACAGCCAGTCTTGGTCTTTCTGCGTTACCGCTAATCTTTCTTCTGATGCCAAGTCTGATTCTTAATCTTCTACTATCTTTCGTAATCGCCATAATAATATTATTTAGCCGCAGTCTTACCTGCTTTTCTTCTGACAACCTCACCGATAAAGCGAATACCTTTTCCTTTGTAAGGCTCTACTTTTCTCAGCGATCTGATCTTAGCAGCCACCTGACCGATAAGCTGCTTATCAGCACTTTCAAGGGTCACGATAGGATTTTGACCTTTCTTAGTTTCTGCTGCCACTTTAATAGTGTCGGGCATTGCCATGAAAATATTGTGTGAATACCCTAGATTTAACTCAAGAACGCTGCCTTGAACCGCCGCTTTGTATCCAACACCTACTAACTCAAGCTCTTTTTTATAGCCTTCACTGACCCCTACAACCATGTTGAGGATCAAAGCTCTGTAAAGGCCATGTAATGCTTTATGTCTTTTCTGTTCGGTTGGTCTATCAACAGTCACAACAGTGCCGTCAATATTTACAGTAAAATCGTCATCGATCTTCTGTACTAGTGTTCCCTTAGGACCTTTTGTCGAGACCACTGAGTCCTTAACCTCAACTGTCACGCCAGCAGGCAAATTAATGGGTGCTTTTCCTATCCTTGACATTATAATTCTCTTTTAATAGATGTAACAGAGTACTTCGCCACCAATATTTTGAGACCTGGCTTCTTTGTCTGTTATCACTCCCTGAGAAGTAGACAAAATTGCAATACCCAAACCATTTAGCACCCTCGGTAATTCCGATGCCGGTACATATTTCCTCAAACCTGGCTTACTTACCCTGTCCAACTTCATAATGGCTGGCTGCTTACTGCCGGCATTATATTTAAGGGCTATCTTGATATTGCCCTGAACAGCTGAATCTTCAAACTTGTAACTTCTTATATATCCTTTGTCGTAGAGCACTTTAGTGATCTCTTTCTTGATATTAGATGCCGGTATATCAACCACTTTATGCTTTGCCTTCAAAGCATTTCTTAGCCTAGTCAAATAATCTGCAATCGGATCTGTCATCTTATATAAATTAAACCCTGTCGTTAAACAGGGGTGCAAAAATATAAATAAATATTATATTAAGAAAGTATAAACTAAAAAACTACCAAGAGGCCTTAGTTACACCAGGAATCTTACCGTCAGAAGCCATTTCTCTGAATGTTACCCTGGAGATTCCAAATTTTCTCATGTAACCTTTAGGTCTTCCAGTAAGCTTACATCTGTTGTGCAATCTTACTTTAGAAGAGTTACGTGGAAGTTTGTCAAGACCTTCGTAATCGCCAGCTTCTTTTAAAGCGGCTCTTTTAGCTGCATATTTAGCAACTAATCTTTCTCTTTTACGCTCTCTAGCTTTAACTGCTTCTCTTGCCATATTTAGTTCTTTTTAGCAAACGGTAAACCGAAGGCTTTCAGTAATTCAAAACTTTCTTCATCTGTGTTTGCAGTCGTCACGAATGTAATATCCATTCCTGAAATCTTGCTCACTTTATCAATACTGATCTCAGGGAAGATGATCTGCTCTTTCACACCCAATGTGTAGTTACCTCTTCCATCAAATCCTTTGTCTTTGATTCCTCTGAAGTCACGCACACGTGGAAGTGCAACACTCATTAATCTGTCCAGAAATTCATACATCTTATCGCCACGAAGGGTAACTCTTGCTCCAATCGGCATCCCTTCTCTTAACTTAAAGTTTGAAATAGAATTTTTCGCCTTGGTAGGAACAGCCTTCTGACCGCTAATGATTGTCAATTCTTCAACACCAGTATCGACTAATTTCTTATCTGCAACAGCAGCACCAATACCTTTATTGATAGAAATTTTGGTCAACTTAGGGACCTGCATAACTGACTTGTATTCAAAATGCTCTTTGAGCGCAGGAATGATCTCGTCGTTATATTTTTCTTTTAATCTTGGATTAGCCATTTTTAAATAAATTCACCAGTTTTTTTAGAATATCTCTGCAGCTTTCCATTTTCATTGAGCTTTCTTCCTACTCTGGTGGGTTCACCTGTAGCAGGATCTACGAGCATCAAGTTACTAATGTGGATTGAAGCTTCTCTCTTCTCAATTCCCCCCTCAGGATTAGTAGCAGACGGCTTCACATGCTTTGTGATCATGTTCACTCCTTCTACTATTGCTCTATCCTTGTCAATGAGAACCTCCAATACCTTCTTTGGCTTATCACTTTTGGAGTTACCACTGATTACTCTGACAGTATCTCCTTTTTTGATATGTAATTTCTTAGACATTTTCTATGTGATTTATAATACCTCGGGAGCTAACGATACAATCTTCATGAATTGCTTTTCCCTTAACTCTCTTGCCACTGGGCCGAAGATACGAGTTCCTCGGGGCTCATCATTAGTGTTCAAAAGCACTGCTGCGTTGTCTTCGAACCTGATATAAGAACCATCTTTTCTTCTCAGCTCTTTTTTAGTTCTCACGATGACCGCCTTAGATACAGTACCTTTTTTGACGTTGCTAGACGATATCGCTGACTTTACGGAAACCACAATTTTATCTCCTACAGAAGCATATCGCTTGCCAGTACCACCTAATACTCTGATACAAAGTACCTCCTTGGCACCACTGTTATCTGCTACATTTAATCTGGACTCCTGCTGTATCATCTTACTTAGCTCGTTCTAAAATTTCTATCAATCTCCACCGCTTATTCTTACTAAGTGGTCGAGTCTCCATAATTTTCACAGTGTCACCGATTCCACAATCGTTGTTTTCATCATGCACTGTAAACTTCTTGGACTTAGCGATGAATTTACCATAAATAGGGTGCTTCATTTTTCGCTGCACTGACACGGTGATTGTCTTTTGCATTTTATTGCTAACAACCTGTCCTATTCTTTCCTTTCTTAGATTTCTTTCCATGTCGGTCTTATTTGGAGATTTCTTTTGCCTTTATTTCTGTTTTAATACGGGCAATCAATCTTCTGGAATGCCTGATTTTGCTAGGGTTTTCAACAGGAGTAATCGCATGCGCAAACTTCAACTTTTGAAAGTTACCTTTTTCCTCAGCTAATCTTGACTGCAATTCGTCAAGGCTCAAAGATCTTAGTTCGGAATTCTTCATATCTATCCTTGGTAATCTCTTCTTACAACAAATTTTGTACGGATAGGTAATTTCTGTGCAGCTAAACGCAAAGACTCTTTACCTAATTCAAGTGGCACACCTGAAGACTCAAATAAAATAGTACCAGGCTTCACAGTTGCTACCCAATACTCAGGAGCTCCTTTACCTTTACCCATCCTTACTTCAGCAGGCTTCTTTGTCACAGGCTTGTCAGGGAAAATTCTAATCCAAACCTGACCTTCCCTTTTCATTGCACGGGTCATTGCGATACGAGCAGCTTCTATTTGTCTACTGGTAATCCATCCCGGCTCCAGAGCCTTTATTGCAAATGATCCAAAGTTAATGGTATGACCTCTCTGGGCAATACCTTTTACTCTACCCTTCTGCTTTTTTCTAAATTTCGTTCTTTTTGGCTGTAACATTGAATTAAGCTTAAATTACCTCCTACTACTTCCTTCTTTTTCTGGAATCACCGCCACCGCCGGCTCTTCTTCTTCTTTGACCACCTTGTGAGTCATTATTGATACCTACGTTTGGTGAAAGATCTCTCTTACCGAAAACCTCTCCTTTAAAAATCCAAACTTTAATACCAATCTTACCATATACGGTATCTGCTTCGGAAATAGCATAATCGATATCAGCTCTCAAAGTGTGCAATGGAATTCTTCCATCTTTGTATTGCTCAGATCTTGCCATCTCAGCACCACCCAATCTACCAGATACTTTGATCTTGATACCTTGAGCCCCTACTCTTACTGCAGAAGCAATCGCTTGCTTCATTGCTCTTCTGTAAGAGATTCTTGCTTTCAGCTGCTGTGCAATTGACTCACCTACCAACTTGGCATCCAACTCAGGTCGCTTGATCTCGAAGATGTTGATCTGAAGGTCTTTGCCAGTCAGTTTCTTCAATTCTTCTTTGATCTTGTCAACCTCAGTACCACCTTTACCAATGACCACACCTGGTCTGGCAGTATGTACAGTAAGTGTGATTCTTTTTAATGTACGCTCAATAACAATCTTAGAGATTCCACCTTTAGGAATCCTTGCGTATATATATTTTCTGATCTTGTGATCTTCAACAATCTTGTCAGGGAATGTTTTACCACCATACCAGTTGGATTCCCAACCTTTGACGATTCCCAATCTTAAAGCTGTAGGATTTACTTTCTGACCCATTTTACTAGTCGTTTTGTGCGTTAAGTTCTAAATCGGAACCACCATTGTTGCTAATGGTAATACTTACATGATTAGATCTCTTTCTAATTCTGTGTGCGCGGCCCTGAGGGGCTGGTCGCAATCTCTTCAAGATCTTACCGCTGCCCACCTGAATCTCTTTGATGAATAGATCAGCTTCTTCGATCTTAGTATCTTCATTTTTGGCTTGCCAGTTAGAAATCGCTGAAAGCAACAATTTCTCTAACCTTTTAGAACCATGCTTTGCATCAAATCTCAGTACATTCAAAGCATAATTCACACGCTGACCTCTTACCATGTCTGCAACCACTCTCATTTTACGAGGAGAGGTTGGTACATTCTTAAGAGATGCAACTGCATCACCTTGATTACCCTGATTAGCTTCTTTACTGCTAGCAGCCTCTTCTTTCTGGAGCCTGATTCTAACAGATTTTTTTACTTTTTTAGTCTCTACAGCTTCCATCAGATTATCTTTTTCCTTTGTCTTTCTTAGCAATATGACCTCTGAAATTTCTGGTAGGAGCGAATTCACCTAATTTGTGGCCCACCATGTTTTCTGTGACGAAAACCGGGATAAACTTATTACCGTTATGAACGGCAAAAGTGTGGCCTACAAAATCAGGAGAAATCATGGATCTTCTGGACCAGGTCTTGATGACAGACTTTTTACCTGAATCATTCATTACATCGACCTTCTTCTCCAGTCTAAAATCAATGTAAGGCCCTTTTTTAAGTGATCTTCCCATTATTTTCTCTTGCTAATTATCATTCTGTTAGAATACTTTTTAGGCGTTCTGGTTTTCTGACCCTTCGCGTACAATCCGTTACGTGATCTAGGGTGTCCTCCAGAAGACTTACCTTCACCACCACCCATCGGGTGATCTACAGGGTTCATAGCAACACCTCTTACGCGAGGTCTTCTACCCAACCATCTGTTTCTACCAGCTTTTCCAAGCCTTACGTTCATGTGATCTGAGTTAGACACAGAACCGATAGTAGCTACACACACCGCCAGTACCATTCTCATTTCACCAGAAGGCAATTTCAAAGTAGCGTACTTTCCTTCTCTTGCAACCAACTGCGCATAAGTACCTGCACTTCTTGCCATCGCGCCGCCTTTTCCAGGACGCATTTCAATGTTGTGAACGATTGTACCGAGAGGAATCTCTGCAAGTGGTAATGAATTACCTACTTCAGGAGCTACTCCCTTACCAGACACGACAGTAGAACCTACTGCGAGATTGTCAGGAGCCAGTATATATCTTTTTTCACCATCTGCGTAAAACAACAAAGCGATACGAGCAGATCTCATTGGATCGTATTCAATCGTCTTTACTGTAGCAGGGATGTTTGCTTTATCTCTTTTAAAATCGATGATACGATACTTCTTCTTGTGGCCACCACCAACGTTTCTGATAGTCATTCTACCAGTATTGTTTCTACCACCTGTACGCTTTGTAGACTTAGTCAAAGACTTCTCAGGCGTGCTGGACGTAATCTCATCGAATACGGGAGCGGTTCTGTATCGCTGTCCCGGGGTTATAGGTCTAAGTTTCTTAACAGCCATCTTGCAAATTATTTAAACAGCACTATAAAAATCGATGATGTCACCATCTGCGACTTTGACTATAGCTTTCTTGTAAGCAGCAGTCCTTCCATCAACTACACCGGACTTAGTGTATCTGCTCTTAGATTTACCAGGATAAACCATGGTATTCACTCTAACTACATTCACACCGTAGGCACTCTCTACTGCGTTCTTGATCTGGACTTTATTAGCATCTTTGTCCACAACAAAACCATACTGACCGGCTTCATTGAAAGAAGATACTTTTTCAGTAACTATCGGTTTTATCAGGATACTCATTTCGCTAATTGATTTTTAATTTTCTCTACTGAATTCTCACTGATAATCAGGTTATCAGCATTGAGTATGTCGTAAGTATTTAACTCCTCAACTATAGCAACCTTAGCACCTTTAATGTTTCTACCAGACAGATAAGCGTTTTTATCTAATTCACTGGTAACATAAAGTGACTTGCTTCCGTTGATATTAAGAGCAGTCAAAAACGATAAATAATTCTTTGTCTTTGGAGCCTCGAAAGTAAAATCTTCAACAACTTTGATCGCATCCTCTTTCAATTTGTAAGTAAGTGCGCTTCTTCTTGCGAGTTGCTTCAACTTCTTATTTAACTTGAAAGAATATGATCTTGGACGTGGACCAAAAACTCTACCACCACCTCTGAAGATAGGAGACTTGATACTACCAGCACGGGCTGTACCGGTACCCTTTTGTCTCTTCAATTTCTTAGTAGAACCAACAATTTCCGCTCTTTCTTTCGCCTTGTGCGTACCCTGTCTTTGGTTAGCCAGGTATTGCTTTACATCAAGGTAGATCGCGTGATCATTTGGTTCTTCAATAGAGAAAACATCATCACTCAAAGTGACTTTTTTTCCTGTATCTTCTCCTTTAAGATTATGTACAGTTAACTCCATTTTATTTCTCTAGTATTAAATATGAATCTTTTGCACCAGGAACTGAGCCACTTACTAACAGTAAGTTCTTCTCAGGCATTACTTTGACCACTTTAAGGTTCAATACCTTCACTCTGTTACCACCAGTTCTACCAGCCATCTTAAGTCCTTTAAAGACTCTTGAAGGGAAAGAACAGGCACCGATAGATCCAGGAGCTCTCAGCCTGTTGTGCTGACCGTGAGTTGCCTGACCTACACCACCAAAGTTGTGTCTCTTTACTACCCCTTGAAAACCTTTACCTTTTGAAGTTCCGATTACATCAACGAAATCTTTTTCTTCAAAGACATCGGCAACTGCCACTTCCTGGCCAAGCTCGATAGGGTTGTTGACATCCTGTCTAAAATCTCTGAATTCGACAACCTTCTTCTTAGGAGTCGTTTTAGCTTTAGTAAAGTGACCTTTCAAAGCTTTTGGGGTATTCTTATCTTTCCTTTCGTCGTAACCCAACTGAACGGCATTGTAACCATCGGTTTCTTCGTTCTTTAACTGTGTTACTACGCAAGGTCCAGCCTCTACCAAAGTACAAGGAATGCTACGACCTTCTTCGTCGTATATTCTAGTCATTCCAATTTTTTTTCCTATTATACCTGACATCTTGCTTCTGTCTATATAAAATTTTCTAAAACGCTTCTTTTTCCGTAAAAGGACTGCAAAGATAGAAAATATCTATGCCTCTACAAATAGATTACGAAAAATTAAACAATAAAAAAGAACCAACATTGAAACATTGGTTCTTTCACTTAATAAGATTGTATGCTTACACCTTGATCTCTACGTCAACTCCACTTGGAAGCTCCAGTTTCATGAGTGCATCTACAGTCTTTGCGCTATTAGAGTAGATGTCTACCAAACGCTTGTAGGTACATAGTTGAAACTGCTCACGAGACTTCTTATTCACGTGCGGAGATCTCAGGACTGTAAATATTTCCTTCTCTGTAGGAAGAGGAATAGGTCCGCTTACGATTGCTTGCGTAGCCTTTACAGCTCTCACGATTTTCTCAGAAGACTTGTCTACTAAGTTGTGATCGTAAGATTTTAATTTGATTCGTATTTTCTGATTCATCTTAATATCAATTTACGGCCTCACCCTTCACTTTCTTAATCACTTCCTGAGCGATATTCTGAGGTACACCATCGTAGTGTGAGAATGTCAACGACGCAGTAGCTCTACCCGAAGTAATCGTTCTAAGGTCTGTTACGTAACCGAAGAGCTCAGATAGCGGCACATCCGCCTTGATCACCTGAGATACACCTCTTGTATCCATCCCTTTCATAATACCTCTTCTCTTGTTGAGGTCACCAGTTACAGAACCAGTATATTCATCAGGTGTTACCACCTCTACAGCCATTACTGGCTCCATCAATACCGGCTTAGCCTGTTTAGCAGCTTCTTTGAAGCCCATACGAGCAGCCAATTCGAAAGACAGTGAATCTGAATCCACATCGTGGAATGATCCGTGGTATAGTCTTACCTTCATGCTATCGATGGGATAGCCAGCCAGAGGACCATTGCTCATTGCCTGAGCGAAACCTTTCTCCACAGCAGGGATGAATTCTCTTGGAATTGCACCACCAGTTATCTGGTTCACAAACTGCAATCCATCTTTCTCGTGATCTTCGTCTTTTGGTCCAATCTCGAATACGATGTCTGCGAATTTACCTCTACCACCAGACTGTTTCTTATATACTTCTTTGTGTTCAATGCTACCGTTCAGGGCTTCTTTGTATGCTACCTGAGGAGCACCCTGGTTGATTTCTACTTTGAACTCTCTCTTCAATCGATCGATGATGATATCGAGGTGAAGCTCACCCATACCTTTCAAAATCGTTTGTCCAGTATCCTGATCACTCTCTACTACAAGCGTTGGATCTTCTTCAACCAGTTTGGCGATTCCCACACCGAGTTTATCAACATCCGCCTGCGCTTTAGGCTCAATCGCATATCCAATTACCGGATCAGGGAAATCCATGGACTCAAGAACAATTCTGTTCTTCTCATCACATAGGGTATCACCTGTCTTGATATCTTTAAATCCAACTACCGCACCAATATCACCACAATGCAACGCATCAATCTGGTTTTGTTTATTAGCGTGCATTTGGAAAATCCTTGAAATACGCTCTTTCTTATTCGTTCTGGTATTGTATATATAAGAACCAGAATTCAACAGACCTGAATAAGATCTGATAAAGCAAAGTCTACCTACAAAAGGATCGGTAGCGATTTTAAAAGCCAATGCAGTGAATGGGTCTTCAACGTCAGGCTTTCTTGTTACTTCTTCATCAGTATCAGGATTGGTACCTACAATGTTGTCTCTGTCCAGCGGTGAAGGCAATAGTTCCATCACATAGTCAAGCATTGTCTGTACACCTTTGTTTTTGAAGGCAGAACCACACATCATTGGTACAAATGCCAAATCAATGGTAGCTGCTCTCAATGCTGCTACGATTTCGTCTCTGGTAATAGAGTTCTCATCTTCAAAGAACTTCTCCATCAACTCCTCATCATACTCAGCTACAGACTCAACCAGGTTAGCTCTGTACTCATTCACCTCCTCTTGCATGTCTTCAGGAATCGGCACTTCCTCGAAAGTCATACCTTTATCATCCTCATTCCATACGATTGCCTTGTTTTCTACTAAGTCAACCACACCTTTGAAGGTCTCTTCAGCACCGATAGGTAACTGCAATGGAACTGCTTTAGTACCCAACATCTCCTTCACCTGCTTACACACGTTGAGGAAGTCAGCACCGGCACGATCCATTTTATTGACGAAACCGATTCTGGCTACTTTGTAATTATCTGCAAGTCTCCAGTTGGTTTCTGATTGAGGCTCAACACCATCAACAGCACTAAATAAGAATACCAAACCATCCAATACCCTCAAAGAACGGTTCACCTCAACGGTAAAATCAACGTGACCAGGAGTATCGATAATGTTGATGTGATATTCATTGCCTTTGTAAGGCCAGAATACAGTGGTAGCAGCAGAAGTAATAGTAATACCTCTCTCTTGTTCCTGCTCCATCCAGTCCATCGTGGCAGCACCATCATGCACCTCACCGATTTTGTGA
>ERZ1740068.292-NODE-292-length-28091-cov-14.658689_pt1 | contig 28091 bp, 31 predicted proteins | sample MGYA00581735_ERZ1740068 | MGnify/ENA primary metagenome ERZ1740068 (study PRJEB43018, sample SAMN04849740) | marine metagenome | isolation source: floating plastic debris | place: Pacific Ocean | collected 2008-08-30 | study: EMG produced TPA metagenomics...
TGCGTTTGTAATTTTATGTTGGCCCTGTTCCTTTCTCAACTAAAAAATCCCCCAACAAACAAAAATGGCCATCCCTCCATGAGAATTTTAAATAAAAAAAAAAAAAAAAAAAAAAATCGTACGGCAGAGAGGTTGCGCATCGCAAAAGCCATGGCTGGATGTTTGGGATCGATGCTTCGAATGACGGAAATGGCTTTCTCAAAGGAAAGAATGCTCTCCTTGGTTTTTTCCAGACACAACAGAGCAACACCCTTGTTCACGCAGGCCGCCGCCACATTCAGTTGGCTGTAATCGTCAGGAGGCGCCCAAGACATCAACAGATCGTATACCTCAACAGCCAACTCATACTGTTGTGCCTTTTGAAACATCTGGCCAAGGACAAAAAGCGCATGTAGGTCCTCGACCATATATAGTGCGCTCAACAGACTCACCGATCCATACTGGGAAAACAAACCTACAGCCATCTTGCTCTCTAACCCGTACGTTTCGGAACACAACTCCGTGGCCAAGTACATTATCTCGAGAGCCGACTTGTGGTCGTGAATCTCATAAAGCACCTGTAGCACACCACAACTTTTTTCCAGTGTCCTCACACCCCCTCACACCCTTCAGTACGTTGGACAAGTTGATCCAGACGGGTATCATCAAGGGTAGCATATGAGACGGGTCTTGTATCATCAGACGTTCAGCCGTTCGATAGACTTCTAGCGCCCAAGGCCATCTCTCATGCTCTGAGAAGACCTGACCCACCAGGTGGAGGACCACGACGCGGTAGAAAGGGGTGGTAAGGCGTTTCGAGATTTTCATCGCCAAGCCATAACTCGTTTGGGCGTCCTTGTACCGTTCATTCTGGTAAAACGTCTTGGCACCCCACGAACATGGGTCGGTCGGGTGAAAATGCACCGCGCCTTCGGCGACGCAACTCACCACCGCCTGCTTGGCCATGTGGGTGGCCATTTCGATGAGGCGGTCCCGCTTCGCGTTGTTGTCCGTATCGAGTTGAAGGATGCAGTGTGCTGGTGCGCTACGATTCGGATGGACCAAATCCATGGTGGGGTTTGGGGCACTGCCTTCCCTCAAACACTGACAACCAGGACATTTTTCGGTGCACGCTTTGCTTTCCAAAATTTTTGCTTCCGTGAAAAAACGAATTTAGAGAAGAAAAATGAAGTAAAAGCGAAAGGGTCACCTCACCATGAGCTTACGCGCGTCATCGCCTTGGCGGAAGGTTTGGGTATGGTCCGGATTGGGGCTCTTTTTCATCACGCTGGCGGTGGTGCTCGGCTTGCTAGTGGGGCGCCGGCAGCGTGGTGAACCCGTAGCCCCCATGGCTACGGTGTCACCCACGCCCACGCCTGTCAACACTTCGACCAACTCCATGGTCCAAAGGGTGGAGCTGCAAGACGGATCGGGCGGCTGTTACCGTCTAAAACAATTCGACTTGCACCTGGAGGGCCCTTTGCCGTGCGCGAACGTGTCTGGCGCCTGGTACTCGGTCACGTCCCACGACGACACGGTCCAACTCTCTTTCACCGAAGCCGACGTGTTTTCGGCCTGTATTGCTCGGCCCACGGAACCACAACAGGCTGTGTCCGGAGCCAATACCAAAAGGTCGTGCCAAGGGGTGTCGCTCACGACTTCGGGCCTCGTAGAAGCCACCACTTTGGACGGAACGACGGTGTGTATCCAGCCCGGACTGTTTTGGGATGCCTGCGGCGCCACGGCCCTCGTGTTATCAGGTTGAGCCGTTCCGGCCGAGAACAACCTTTTTCTCTCAACACAAAAGGAAACAGACATGAGCACGATGAGCGTGGAACCCATCGAGGTCATGGGCGTACGGTTTGACGTAAACGACAGCACTTCGGATATTGTTCAGTCGGTCATTCGGTTGTGGAAAAAGTTTCGAGGTGTGTTTGTGGTCGTCTCGCTGACCGGCCTTTTGTTACTCACGGCCATGATATTCTTGATTTTGCTGTCTTTGAGGTCCAACGAAAAAGGCGAGAAAGACGTGGGCATTACTCTGTCAGTGTGCAGTAGTGCGTTAATCGTGTTTGGCTTGATCATGTTCTGGTATTCTATCTTTTCCGTGAACGCCAACCTCAAACGCCTTCACCGGAGGACGCCCGCCTTGAGTAACGAAGAAGCCATCGCCCGGAAAAAAGCTTATTGGGTGGACTCGACAGGAAGAAGAAGGGCCACGATTCGCACGGTCAGTCGTGTTCAGACGACCTGGTTTAGCTGATTGCTCACCCCATGACCGGGCACCCCAAAGACACGCCTTTCGCGGTCGCAGAGCAGCGCGAAGCAGGCACGGCCAGGCAAGTGATAACCTTGACGTCGTTGGCGTATCGGTTTTGTCGGGCCAACCGCATGCGTTGGACGCCTTCGGTGTTTCGGGCTTCCATGTACCTCAGCAGGTCTCCCGCGAAGAAATTCTCCCTGTCTACGGTTTCGATTTTTTTCACAAAATAGTGGCAAGGGTGCAACATAAGAACAAACCGATGACGGCGGAGAGTCGTGACCCGGCTGGACTCGCTGCCGTCTAAAAACAGACCCGGAACTTGCTCGGGGCGAACCACTACCTTGACCAGCAAGTTGTCTCCTTGGGTGGAGGGCAGCGAAGACAGAAAGGAAAAGTCGGGAAACGGAACAGCCGTTCCCACCTGCGCTCGGCGAAACTGGTCGCGTTCTGACACGCTTACGTGCCAAAACACGTATGTTCCGTGGACACACGGAGCTCGACGTGTTAAGCTCCTCAGGGAGAGGTAGGCCTGTTTGGCCTGTTTCCAGCGCCGAGTCTTGGACCACGCCCAGGAGTCGTAGTCCCCCTCCTGGTCCAAATCAAAGCACGTTTGGTCCCACGTGAGCGTAGACGCCGGCTCTGGGCCTAGGCTTCGCCGCTGCGCCTTTTCCAAGTACAGCGACAGCGCTCGGGTCTCTTTGTGAGTGCGCTCATTCCAGTAGGTCTCTTGCAATCGTACCCATCGAGCAAGCTTGGGCTGATTCAAAGGCGAAACTCTTTGCCACGTCTCGTTGAGAGTGTCGAGCATGGGTCGAAACGTTTGGCTCAGGGCTCGTTTCACACCTGGGCCCAAAAAGAATTGTGTGCCGGTACGGTCACACCAGGCCTCGTCGTCTGCGTCGTAGGGTACGGAATCGAGGTCCAACAACCCGCTGAGGGCGTAGTGCCGTATGGTGCCGTTGGGCAAGGCGACACGCAACAAATTCTTGTCTCGAACCTTGGAGATAACTACGTACCGACCGTCTTGAGGATCGCGCACCTTCATTTTTTTTAATGATGTTGCACGTACACAGCAGAACAGCCGGCGAACAGGAAGCCCAATGCTTTATGCGTTTCCCAAACCATTTTTCAACGCTGTAGTTCAAATCAAAACCTTGGAGCTGGCAAATACATAAATTGAGCACCCACTCAAAACCAACCCCAAGATCCGAAAAAAGATAACACGTCGCGGGAAAAACCACACGGATCCCCAGGGTCTGGGAAGAATTTTTTTCCGTCCAAGGATCTGTTCCATCCAATAGAAAGTATCCGAGAAACATTTAGGCCTCACCACATATCGTCTGTGTTGTACGATAGGCTCAATCTCAACTTTTCTTTCGCCTTGGCTCTCTATCGTACGCGCGTGGGGAAGAGGACAGAACTTGGGACCCCAGGCGTAGAACATGGTTTCCACCAAGAGTCTGGGGTCGGGACGCCTCTGCGCCAAGACAATTCTTAGCATTCCGTCTTGTTCAAAATCCTGTTGGGCCTGGGTTTCGGTATCGTGAAGCATCTGCCGATACATTCTCTGTTCTTCGGCTTGTTGAGCTGCGCGTGCTTCTCGACGGCGACGATGCTCCTCTTGCACCCGTTCTTCCAGGTCACAACATTATTTCACTATTTCTTGCAGCAAATCCTCTCCTGTAAGGAGCAGATGGCTCCACGGTCAGTAGGTGATGTTGAGGGGCTTCGGCCTCGCCTTCCATGCTTGCAGCTGTGGCCTGTTGCCCTGAAACGTGATCAATCCTGAAAAACCCAAACAGTTCACAACAAAGATTTCCAGAAGTTGATCGAGATTATTATTGTTTAGAAAACTTTCAGGTCAGCAAAGTTGAGGCCGAAACATCGAGGTGGAAAAAAATTTCAAGTCGAAAAAATTTTGGACCATGATGAGAAAAGTTTCGAGCCAAGAGAGTTGAGGTCCAAGGTTGGGAAATTTTCAAGTCAACAGAGATGAGGTCGAGAGGAAAGTTGAAAAAAATTTTCAAGTCAACAGATGTGAACTCAAGTTGAAGTCAACAGAGGTGACGTCGAGTTGAGAGTTGAAAAAAGTTTCAAGTCAACAGAGATGAGGTCGAGAGGAAAGTTGAAAAAAATTTTCAAGTCAACAGATGTGACGTCGAGTTGAGAGTTGAAAAAAATTTCGATTCAACAGAGATGAGGTCGAGTTGAGATGGTGGACAAAAAGGTTCACGTCAAAAAATGTTTTGGATCCAAAACGAAAAAAAAAAAAAAAAAAAAATATTGTGCAAGCCAAAATTTTTGCAACCGACAACATGTCGAGGTCGAGTCCAAGGCTGGAAAAAGATGAGGTCGGGTTTACGGTGAGCATAGGTTCTGAAAAAACTTTTTGGGAAAAGGGACAAGACGGTCACCCCGCCCGTGTTGACGGTCAAGAATCATTCGTGAAGGAGATTGGCGGGAAGTTCGTGCACGAGCGAAAAAATAAATTATGACGGGGTGGTTAAAATTCCTGCTCATCGTTTTGGTGGTGGTGGGCGTGGCGGCCGGCATCGTGTTTGGCACCTTGTACCTGCTGCGTCCGAGTTCCCGGGGCACCACGGTGCCAACCCCACAACCAACACCCACTCCCACCATTCCGCCCGGAGAGGACGTGTCCGAAGCGTCGTTGGCCTCGATTTTGTTCTCTTCTCCCTTGCCAGCCATCGACGGTTTTGCCAAGTACAAGGCGGAATTCCTCAGCTCTGCTGGCTCGGTGATTAACTTTGTGCTGATTGGTCAGGGGAGCCGAACCGCCTTCTACATCGCCGAGACCGGCAACGGAACGTTTGTCGGTCCGTTCGAGTTCAACCCGGAGAGCGTGGCAAACTCCACCACCCTGTCGGGCACGACCTTTGACAACCGCATGATCGCGTACCAAAACACGCCGACGGGCCGGTTCTACACCTGTGACGTAATCGTGGTATCTCGGGAGTTTCAGTGCCAGCCGGTAACGTGGCCAGTCGGCAGCCAAATCGACAAGCGAATCAATTTTACGGCATCGTGGCAGGGTGTAAGCCCGGAGGTCGTGTTTTCGTTTGAGGCCAACGGAGTTGGCACCTTGTCCTTCACGGCGCAATCCTTGTCCGCCAATTTCCCTCTGTTGCGCCAAGAGGTGAGCGACTTGAACCCTCCGGTAGAGGACGCCGTGATCCACATGTGCGGGTCCCAGGACCAGACGTTTCAAACCTTGGCCTGGACAGGCCGCTTCTCCAACGCCGTGTTTTACGTAACGCTGGCCAACACCAGCACACCCGGAACCATTCATCGCATTCGGGGAGAAATCAACGAAAGCGTCGTGTTTGCCGACATGACCCACGACGGACGTGGCCTCGTGGTCTTGTCGAACCGTCGCCTGAGAACGTTTGTGCGGCAAAGCCAGAACGACGGAGACGTGGTGTTCCAAGCCGTGGACGCCGTGTCGTTTCCGTCTGACCTGAGCCCTACGCGGTGTGCCGTAGAGCGCAGAAGCCCCGCCTTGTCGACGACGAGATGGTGCGTGGTGGGCTCCGGCGAAGCCGTGGTCAGGCTGTTCGCCCTGGACCAAGACTTTCGAATAGTGCCCGAGCGGTCCCGTCGTTTCTCTTCGCCCATACTGATCAACACCCAAGGCGCCGCCCTGGTGCACGCCGTGCCCGACACGCCCGACACCTTGTTGCTGGTGGCCACCGACACGGGAGGTCGTTCCCAAGCCTGGATCGTGGACACGTCTGGGTTTTGAATGTGGTTCATTTTTTACCTCGAGCCATGGCGGAGCTCCGTTTGGATCCTGTTGACCAACTCGGTAAGCAAGCGAGGGTCGGAAGGAGCCTCTGGCTTTCGAGACACGTAACTCACGATAACGTCACGGATGGTTGTGGTGTCGGAGAGACGCAAAGAGGAGAGATGTTCGCGCACGCCAGGCAAAAAACGGTGCAAGAGCTGTTCGACGTGGTGCATGTCGGCGATGCGTTGTCGCTGGTCTTCCAAGGCATCAGAGTAAGGCATCCCATTCTTCAGAGGCGGTAACACAGAGGAGCTCACCTCTGACGAGTCGTTGAGCCCGGGCAGAACACGACGAGCGTTCACGTCGAGCAAAGGCAGGGCAGAATGAGCGCTGAGTTGGGACAGGGCGTTTTGCACTTGGGCGATTGTGCGGTCGTATTCGGCAGCTTTGTCCGTGAAGGAAGCCTCTTGGGCGCGACATTGACGCAATTGCGTCAGGATGTCACTCAATTCCCGAGCCTTGTTCGCCACGTGGGTCGAAGACGCGTTGGAAAGGGAAGCCATGGACCCAGCCTTTGTTTAAAAAAAAATTATTCTGCACAAGCACTGGTTGTTGTAATTTTTTTTTTTTTTTTTTTTATTTCGGTGGGTTCAACAGAGAGACAAAGAGAGAGAGAGATAAATGTCTCAACAAGCCAAGAGACGCAAGCATGACGCCTCTTCGTCGCCAACCGCGGTGGTTGAGGCAGCGTCTCAACAAGCCAAGAGACAGAAGCATGACGCCTCTTCGACATCAAACGCACTATCCATCAGCGGCAAGCAGTTTGTTCCCAAGTGGAAAACCCTGATCGTGTTCTATGACACGGAGACGACGTCCAACGATCCGACCAAACACAGGATTATTTCGATGGGAGCCGTGTGTTGTGAATGCAAGAACGGGAGGTTTGTTCCGTTGGGACGCTTCCATTCCTTGGTGCACACCGACCAACAGATTGACGACGTAGCCTACCGTATTCACCACATCTCGCAGAAGGACCTACAAGGGCAGCCCGAGTTTTCCGAGGTCATGACGGCCTTTTCCTCCTTTTTGAAAACGTATATCGAAGACCAGCGGACCCGAATTATTCTGGTCGCCCACAACGGCCGCCGGTTCGACGACATTATCCTGCTGTGTGAGTTCATACGAAACAACATGAACATCGACGAGTGGATGCAAGACAACCAGATATACGCCTTGGCCGACACTTTGCCCCTTTTGAAAAAAGTGTTCAAACACGTGCCCATGCACCAAAAACCCAAGAACGTACACACGGGAGCCGTGAGTTTTGCCTTGGGCAACTGCTTCGACAGCTTGTGCCAGGACTCGGACAACGTCTTCGAGAACCGGCACGACGCCCTGGCGGATTCCCTTGCGCTTATGCACGTGCTCAACTCCCCGGCGGTAACCCAGCGGTTCCATTTCGATATGCTACTGAAAGAAGCGCAAAAGCGTACCGACGCCCTCAAACGCATGCGCGAAAGCGCCGGAGTCAAGTTTCAAGAGCAAGAGACACGCTGCCTGAAACTCATGGCGGAAGCGGGCAACATGACGCTAGACGACGTCAAGCAAGACACAGAGGAAGAATTGCTGCCCCGACCCGAATTCGCAGAGGCCGTGCAAGAGAATTTGGCCCTGTGCTTGGTGTGCATGAACATGGTCCGCCCGGACAACCACCAGTGTCACGACGTGCCCGTGGCTCTGCAGCATCGTTTGCAGTCTTCTGCTGCTCTTGATTTGTCACTGTAATAAAAATGTGGAACAATTTCCGGCGATCCGCCAGTCACGCCCTGGGGCGGGTGGTGCGGTGGCATCCGAGGCACGACCCCCGTTCTTGTCCCCAGTGTTTTCAGCACCAAAAGCACGAAGCCGTGGCTCTGGACCCTTCCCGGCCTTTGCGGACACAGCCGGCGGCCTTCTTGTCCTCTCGGTTGGCCCGCTACTCGTGGCAGTGGAACCACACAGGGTGGCACACCGCGCTCGAGCACGGTTTGCGCTGCCGGGTGCGTCGGGTGTTCACGACCCACGATCCACCCTCCCAACAATACGCAGAGCAAGACCTGTCGGACATGCTGTCCCGGCTGCCACGCCGTAGTCAACTCGTGGTCATCGGGGTGCTGCCGCACCAAGTCCACCGAAACGTTCAGTGGAACGAGGTTTCGTCCGACTTGTGTCTTTGGGTCGTGAGCCCGGAACCACCTCCCGATGCTTGGTTGAGGTGGTGCCACCCCACGCCGTCTCTTTTGTCTTCTTCTTCTTCTTTCCGCCCCAGCCTTCACCATGCCCCACGCGTGTATTGGTTCCAAGCCCCGAATGCGGATGAGGTCCTGCAATTCCTCCAAGCCCGCCGATATCGCCGCACGCTCCAAGACTTGCTCAACAACGTTCCCCAATCCCGAGCGTGGACCTCGACCCCACAAGAACCCCTCTCAGAAACCTACTTTGGATTTGGCCTTCTTTAGATACATTTTTTTTTTATTTTTTTTTTTGGCCAAAGCAAGCCTTGGCCGTTGGCCTGGTAGTTTTTCCGTCGCTCAACACTTGGCTGACGCAAAACTCTCTCTCGGGTCTGTGTTTCGTCATGACACTTTCGGGTGTGGGTCGACCGCTCCCCCATGTCAAGCACATTGGGCAAAGGCACCTCATGGTGCGCCGCCTCTGTCACTTGAAACAGCACGAGGTATTGGAATTCCTCGAGGCTGAAGCCAAAATGTTGGGAAATGATATGTTTGACCGCCAAGAAGCGTTGGCCACCGGTGTGTGTAACTACTGCACCTACCAGGTGAAACACCATATCCAAGGTAGGTTTAGGGGAGAAATAAAAAAAAATAAAATAAAAAAATACGCAGAGGCAAGACGACTCTCTCTCTCTCTCTCTCAGCAGGAACCGAGTGTACGTCATGCTGCCCATGTTTTGACACTGGCGAACAACTCGCCCAACACAATCGATTTTGTCATTCTTGGGATACTGCCCAAAAGCCAACAGGGTCAGGAACCCGTGACAGCAGCCCCTCAGCGCGTAAGACTTTGAAAGTGTACCACAAAAGGTACCGGCGGAGCAAGAGACAACAACGCCAGGCCGCACCACCTCTGAGATCAAGCGCAAGATTGCGTGCTTTGAAAAGTTGCACAAAAGACCAAGACCTGGACAAGCCAGGTTAGCAGCACCGTGAGGCGTGAAGCTCAAGTTGAGGCTTGGTGTTTTTGGAGAGATTGGACGGCACACGTTTGTTTAAACACGTAAAGGTCACCCCTTTTCCCGCACGATGCACCACAAAACGGCAGTCCTTGCCCAGCTATCCTAATCACGTCGTGGGGTCCGTCCAAGCATATCTTCAACGTCTTTCCGTCTACATGAAGAAAGGAGTAGTTTCCGTGGGACAGTCCAGAAAAGTGCACCAGGCGCTGGTTGTATCTTTGGAACATGGGGTGCGGCTCCTGCACGACTTCGATTTCAAAGTTGGCGTTCAACACGTTCGAAACGCCCGAAAACCGGCTGTGGTTCTTGACTCCGGGCGGTATTTGGAACGTTACGTAATCCGACAGGGGAGGTCGAGCGATGTGCACCGTCTTGGTGACACCCGAATATATCTCTTCTAACGTCACCACTATCTTTTTCCGAAGCAGCGGTCGTGGAGGAGGCCGTATTATGGGTGGTGAAAAGTTCCAAAAATTAGCTGGACCTGAAAAGAATCCCACGGCCACGGTCCTGAGGCTGCGTTGTTGGTCGTACGCTGCCCGCTTCGCGGGGTTGGAAAGCGTCTCGTACGCTTGGTGAATGTTGTGGTACATCTGCGGATCGTGTGAAGATCCACAAATCTTGTCCGGGTGCTGCGCATGCCGCACAACCCAGAGGTCATGCTGGCCTCAACCGACCGAAAGACAACAACAACACTCAGCGTACGTGGGATAACGAAAGCTTTCGGAACGCACGGCCAACATCCTTGGTTGAGCAGTGGGGAGGTAACCCCAACACTTGGTACAAGTCCATCTTTGGTTGGGAAATTGTCGTTGGAAAGAGGCGGGACTGACGTATCACGAGAAAAGTGAAACAAAAAATTTTCCGTCCAGGAACGAAAAGTGTTTCCGTAAAGAACCGTTTTCGAAAGACAAATCGTGCTTCTCCGAAGTCACCCTCTGCCTGCACTCTTCGTTCGGAATCATGGCCAAAGTCTTGCTGGCAAACCAGGGTTGGATGGTCTGGAACAGGAAGCCGCAGGATCCGGCAACAGAACAAAAAGCGTCCGACTTGTGGGACGCCTGCGTGGGCTTGGTGCGTATGAGCCTCTTTTTACCGACAGCTTCTTTCGATGGTTTGAATAGCGTTGCCTGATGGGGTGGGTGGGCACAGCGCTCAAAGCCCATAGACAGAGCCCAGTTCTCGGCGTCTGTATCCATCTGCCAGCGAATGCCCTCTGTGCTGCACGAAATAGAGGCCTACGGCAAATTGGGCGCTCTTTACAGCCTGCAACCTGGCTCGTGGTGCGTTCAAGTGTTCGAAACAGCAGAGTCCAGAGCTCGGGAGCGAGGAGTCTCCCCCCACGATTTCGTGTGGGCGTACATTGGCCACAACAAAGCCAACGCCTACCGCCACTTGAAGCAATACGGTCCAGCCCGAAAAACCTGCTGCGCTGCCCTAGAGATTTTGAAAAACGGATTGGAAGAGGTCAAGAACTCCGAGACCATGTACTCTGCGGTTGAACAAACCATGCATCTCTTTGCCACGGTAGGAGCTTTACGGGTTTTTTTATTTTTTTTTTATTTTTTTTTGGTCTCATGGTGTTCGTTGTGGGGCGGCAGCTATATCACGCAGACAACATCTTGAACGTGGCGGCTTGCTTGTATCGAAAAGTTCTCAGGCTGCCCCATCTATCTTTGGTCTTTTTGTTTACGGCGACGCACAACCTGGGAATGGTCGAGCTTCGTCGACTGGGTCCTCCGTCTCGGGTGGCTCACAAGCTGGTGAATGATTCGATCCGCATGGCTACGGAAGCTCCTCTTGACCTTCAGCAGGTTGCGTACGAAAACGTTCGCCAAGTATTGGGGCAACAAAAATAAAAAAAAAACCAAGAGAACGCAATTGTGCTTTTGATAAGGAAAAGACGCACAAAAATAATGGGCGACGATGCGTTTACGCAGTTGGTGTTGGACCGGCTGGGCGAGGATTGGTGTCTGGACTCCATGTCTTTGTCGTTCGTGTGCACGAACAGTGGCCACACACCGCTGGGCGGTATTGAGATGGGGGTGCACGGAGTCAGCTGGCTTGGAACTTACTTTCCTTACGCAAGGATTGTCTACGACCCGTTTGGGCTGACGTGCAACGTTACGTTTATGACCGGAAGCGACCACGAGGCAGAAGAAGTGACCGAGGTCGCACTGGACTTGGTCAACCTCATCCGTGGCGACAGGTAAAAGGCTGGGTCAAACTAAATTCTGTGGCTCCACACGATTTCAAGGCCCGAGTGAAAATGAAAAACGGGCCAGTGGCCAATGTGTTTTACCAATAAACACAGTTCAAGGCATGTCCTCCTCCTCGTCGGTTTCTGCCGAAGCCAAGATGGATCCAAAAGACGAGATACAACACCTGAAGTCGGTGTTGCAACGTCTCTCTTCCGCCAAGCACATTGACCACGTCATGGAGCAAGTGCGGGGAGTCAAACAGTCGACAGAGCAGGCGGTGCGCAAGTGCATGGTGGTGGTGTGTCTCACTCTGACCCTGGTGTTGGCGTTCTTGGCTATGGTTGTTTTCTTTCTGTGGAGAGTCGGCGCCTGGCAGTATTTCACAGGTTCGGTCCTTCCCTATCCTGTAGTAGTTCGCCAACCACGTTTTCGTCCTGCCTCTCGCACCCACGTACAAAACAAGGCGTACTTTAGCGACAGTGACGCCGCTTAAAAAATTTTACCCATCCAAACCAAACAAAAATTAAAAAAAAAAAAATTATGTTCCGTATCAAAAGTCTCTCGCAATGGAAGCAGCGGCGCATGCGTGTCTCAGGGGACGCCAACTCGGATCTATGGAACGTAAACTGTAACTGCTCATAAATAGGCATCTCAGCTGGGTATGAGGCACGACCCTAGTCATCTCGGTCGTCGTGTTGATATCCAACAAATTACTCTGCAAGTATAGCTCTTCAAGGTTGGTGTTTGGCAGGCAGGACGCTAAAGCCGTTCCTCCTTGGTCTCCGATTGCGTTCCTTTCTAACGCGAGAACGCGCAGCTGGGTCCAGCGAGGCAGAAAGCGCACCAAAGCTTCGGCACCCCGGCAATGGATAACGTTCCTCGACAGGCCCAAGGTGTTCACCTTTGATTCACACAGGCTCTCCGCAATCAGTTCACATCCTGTGTCGCCCATTTGGTTTCCGTCGAGATAAACCTCTCGCAGAGACGGACATTGCTGAAAAGCTTTCGCCAAGGCGGCAGCGCCCCGAGACCCCATGCCGTTATGGCAAAGACTCAGCATCTCAAGACGCAAGCACGGAAAGGCGCTGGCCAACGCCGAAACCCCTTCGGCCCCGAGGTTGTTGTGATCGAGATTCAGGGCCAAGAGCTTGGTCTTCGCTTCCGCCAGCACCCCACCCAATTTTTGGCCACCGGCCGGACCCAAACGGTTGTAGCTCAGTCCCAGCTCTTGCAGCCGACACCTGGGATCCTTCAGGCTCACCACCAATTCCGATACGGCCAGTTCTTCTGCCCCAATGTTGTTTTCTCCACAGCCCAACGTCCGCAACCTTGATTGGGGCAAGACACGAACCAGCGCCAAAAATCCTGCCGGACCTATTCTGTTCTTTTCCAGGTAGAGGTTGACGAGCTGAGAGCCGGTCAGGTTGTCGGCCAAGGATTGGGCTCCACGTTCGGTGATGTAGTTGGCTTTTAGTCCCAAGGTTTGGATCCGAGTGGAAGGCAAAACGTCGCTCAGGTGGGCCACATCGGTGTCCGACAATAAACAATACTCCAACTCGAGGCGCGTCAAGTTCGGCAGATGTGGCAACCCTTCAACCACGGCGTCGAAAAAGCCACACTGGTTCAAGTTGAGCGCAGCCACCGTGCTCGATCGCATGTGGTGCATCAGACGCCGAAGGCCGGCAGCAGAAGGGCTTGTGCCGGAGAGGTTGACGTCCGTCAGAGACGGAATCGTCCACTCCCTAGCCAACAGGTCAAGGCTGTTTTCAGTCAGCGGCGTGTCTTGCAAAAGAATGGAAGAGAGCTTGGGCACGAAAGGAAGACAATAGCTCAGGCAGACGTCGACCAACGACTGAGGCAGGTGCATGAGGATGCAGTGGTGAGTGGCGACAAGGACTTGGAGTTGGTCCACCTTTTGGGGGTCACGGGCGTCCGAAACGGCAAAAGTAGCATCACGACACCAACACTTGGGCATTTTGGCGTCCGTTTCGGCACACGCCTCCAGGGGCACGGCCATGGTGCGGGATCCCTTCCTGATAAGCTGAAAAGGGTGTTGCGTCAGCGAAAAGTAAACCACTCTTTCCGGTTTTTCGTCATTTTGGCGGTAAACATTCATTTTCCACAGGGTAGTACTGTCCCGTCCGATTTCGGCCAAGGTGACCACGCCACGATACAGTCCCGCGCCAGAGAACTGTGCAGTCACTTGGTATAACATTTGCGTCGCTCTCTGGTACAAGATATTGGCACGGCAAGGGGGTCCCGCTTGGCCGTCACGATCGACATCCAAGCGCCAAGAAACCAAGAACGAAAGCAGACTGATCCTCTGTTGTTCTTTCTCTTCCGACAAGAAAGAAGGGGCAGGCATGGTGCTGAAAGTGTGTGCCAGACTTGGCACAGCTAAAAAAAAAACATCTTACGCGAAAAACCCAAACAACGCTTTTTACCCTGTCTTCCAGCGAGAAAAAATGATTACAAAAACTCGGCTTGAAGTTCCAAGCGCAGCCATTCGGGCAGCACGAGCACCCAATCGTCCAGGCCTTCCTGTTCGTGCCGGCGCACCTCGATCCATTGCTGGTCTTGAGGAGTTTCGGCAAAACTGTGGGAGAAGAAATCGTGTACATCCTGGCGGGACACAGAAGCTCGATCCGGGAAGAGGACGGACGTGCCCAAGCGGGCGAGCACGTCTCGATCTGTTATGACGCCCCCCGGAATGTCACGAAAGCACGCCTTGATCGTTTTCCATATATGCTGCCACCGTACGTACGTGCCGTCGTGGGGCGGGTCTGTGGGACGCGGGCGTCGCACGCGCCGTTCTTTGTGAAGCTTTTCTACGTAAGTCCGTTTGTGGCGCTTGGGTGGCGAGGGGACCACCGACACGCCTGTGGCCGAAAAAAGTTTCGGAGGAGCAGCTCTTTTCGGGGCTGGAGCGATGCTGCTGCTGCTACTGCTACTGCTACTGCTACTGCTGTTGATTGGAGGGGCTGCAGCGACGCAAGCTTCCATCCACGAAGACAAGCGCGCGCGGTATTGTTTGATCAGCGTGTCCAGAGCGCTGATCTTGTCCTGGGCGGCCGCCAGCTCGCGTTCCAGCTGGACGATGCGCTGACCCTGGGGCAGGCCGCACTCGCCGCTTTGCTTCAAAAGCAAGTAATCCTGGGCGTACGCTTCCATGGTTAGTTTCAAGTTTGCCCTTTTTATTAACCGGGGTCATACCAGAAAGGGCTCGGACCGAAAACACCCTCCTCGCCGGGAAGATGGTTTTAAGAAACCAAAACAAGTAAAGAACGATGGCGTCGTTGCTCCTGGGAGGCGCTGTGGGCGTCGCTGCTTACGATTTTCTGAAGAGCAAAGGCCAGCGCTTGTCGATTACCGACAAGGTCGTCACCAACATGACGGTGAACGCGACCGCCAAGGTGTCGACGACGTGCTTCTCGAGCCTTTCGGGTTCTCAAACCGTCAACATTACGGCTACGGGGGGCAACTTTACGTCGGTTACGCCCGGGTCGTGTTCGTTTTGTCTTGGGGTGTTGAACGACATTCGCCAGGCCCGCCTGGCCTTGGAAGGAGAAGCGGCCCAACGCAACCCGGCGTATTCGCCCCAGTTCGCCAACCCGGTGTGGGAGGCGGCCATGGTGACCGGGCAGTTGCCGAGCCCCAGCACCAACAACGACACGCCGACGCAAAGCGCGAGCGCCTCGTCCAAGAGCACCGGCGCGCTGGGGCCGTGTGAGGCCATGTGCGCCGACGTGTTGGTCGTCGGCGTGGACCAAACCGAAAAATTCGTGGCGCAGCAGACGTGCACCGTGTCCGACGATATTACGACGACCGTGCAGCAAGAGCTCAAGGGACGCATTTCGGCCAGCCTGAAGAACCAGCAGGACATCGTGGGCCAGGCGGTGAGCGAGCTCACCTCGGACCGCGACAGCATCTCGGCCAACCTGGCCCAAAACCTGGCCCAAAACGTGACCACGAATTTTGTGCAGAGCCTAACGCAAGAGATGTTCAACGCCCAGGTCGTCAACATCCAGGGCTTTTCCATCTTGGCGGACGGCGTGTCGCAGGGCTTTACGGGCAGCCAGATCGGGTCGCTGGCCGTGACCAACACCGTGGTGGACCAGCTCCGGCAGAGCGCCCAGTACAGCATTTCTCAGACCTTGCTCAACAAGCAGGACACCGTAGGGGACCTGACCAACGACTTCTTGGGGGTGGTGCGCACCATGAGCCAGCTCGTGCAGGACCTCACCACGCAAATCTTGTTGATCCTCGGCACCATCCTGCTGGGCGTAGCGGTGACCGCGGCGTCGCTGTACGTGTTTAACCGGGAGTTTCACCACTTTGTGCGGCACACCGTACGCCACCAAAGCCTCATGCGCTCCAACCCGGCCTACGCCGCAGCGCACCGCCAGGCTGCGGCCCAGTGAGGAGGGGTGTTTGTTGTTGTGTTACATGTCTTCCCAGCGCACGATGTGGCGAACATCCAGGTTCTTGGGGACCACGCCGTGGGCGTGCAAGGCCGCCGCTACGTTTACGTCGTCAAAAACGCTCACGTCCTCAATCACGTTGTCCTTGAGTTTTTGCAGGAGGCGAGCGTTCGACGTGGGGAAGGGAGCAAACCACTGGAGCCCTTCCAGCAACAAGGGCAGCATTTCGCTGCGCAAGAAAAAGCCTCCACCGGCACAGAACGCGCCGGGATAGAGCCGAATCCGGTGCTTCAGGACGGAAGGATAGTGTTCCTGGAAGTAGGCCTTCATGGCCGGGGATTCTTTGGCCTTGTTTTCGAGGTGGCCCGAAACGCCCACGTCGTGGTAGCCCACCCTGCCCCAGTAGGGCACGTGCACGTTGTCCCCGAGGGTTTGATAAAAGCGTTCCGGAAACACCTCGATGTCGTCGTCCGTGAAAAACACGCCTTTGAGATGGCGCAGGCGCGAGTTCTGCCGCATCAGGTCGTGCACCACTTGCACCGCCGAAATAAATTTGTGCGGCAGGTTCAGGTAGTCGTCTTCTGTGCGCAGGACGATCTCGTGGTCCGTTTCGTGCAGCACCCAAGGCGCTGCGAGCTCGGGCCGTGAGTAGTAGTAGTAGTAGCCGATGGGGTGGTTCTGGGACAGGCCTTCCAGCACGCGGCGTTGCGCAGAATCTCGCCGCAAGCGAGGCTGGCAGGTCTTGACCATGACCAAAAACTCCAAGGGTGCCGCCTCCAGAGTGGGCTTGGTATTCACGTAGGCCACGTGTCGGTGCTCGATGTCGCTGTAGTCTTCGCGTTGGTGGGCCAGCAAGGGATGGAACGTGTACCAGGCGTGCTGGGGTTGCAGGCTTTTCCAGTACATGTCGATGCAGTAGGGCGAATGGTCCTCGCCGTCGTGCAAGGCGCCCACCAGCCGGGCCAACCCTTCTTCTACGTTGTGCAGCAACGTGGGCAAGTACTCCCGGGTGACGGCGTACCCGGCCGTGGTCTGCGCCTCGAGGACGCGCGACACGGAATCGAGCTGGGTAGCTTCGCTTTGAAACGTGTTGGTCGACAGCATCAACACGTCCCAGTGCAAGTTGGTTTTCCACACCCGGTTCAGCAACACAAAGGTCACCTTGCGTGAATGCTGAAAGACGAGGTCGTCCTCCACCACCAAGCAGTTTTCGAGACCGCGGCGTTGGCAGTCTCGCAAGGCGTTGAGGTGGGCGGAGGAGCACCCAGCGGCGCCCCCGGCCGAATGGATGACGCCCGGCACGCGCTGAATCTTGTGCCGAGGCACGCCCATGCGACACAACTCGCTTTCGATGGAGTCGCGCCGGTCGGGCCGGCTGTCCAGGTTGATGTAGTACACACGCGCGAACCGGTCAAACGGGTTGCTGACCGAATCGGCCTCCAGCACGGTGGGCTGTCGCGTGTGTTGGTACAAGGCCGGAGCGTCGAACGCGGCCAGGGTGGCAGAGGCACCGTTTTCTTCGTACCAGACGTCCTGGGGCCTCCTCGTCAGGGTGAAGAAAACGGTCAAGAACGTAGCCAAGGCCACCACGACACAGAACGTGAGGAACTTCATCAAGCCACCTGTCTTTTTCTTTTATTTTTTCTTTTTTCATCACGACTCATCCAGAGGATAAAAATATTTTAGGAACGAACGGTGCCAAGGCTTGGCCTGAGCGCATGCCTCCCGGGAGGCCTTGTCCGCAGACAAGAAAGGCACCCGAAATCCTCTGGAACCGCCCAAAGCGTCGGGCAAGGCTATTCTTCGCACAAAAGACGTAAACTCCGGGTAGGCGTCCGTCAGGTCGAAGCGCAGCACCAACCCTTGGGCGTCCGCCAGGTCCAGATGGGCAATGTGTTCGGAGACGTGGGTAACCTCCAGTTGAAAGTCCGGAAAGGCTTGGGCCAACACGGATCGCCACTCGACCACGGCGTCGGCCAAGACCGGCACCATCAAGTCAATGTCTTTGCCTCGGCTCAGGCTCAAAGGAAACGCCACGGAGGGCCTCAGGAGGCAGCAGGATCCGCTTTGTTGTTCCACGACGTCGGCCACCCGGCTCAAGAGTTCGTCGCTGAGCCACCTCTCGGGCTCGGGCTCGATGTTCAACACCTCCAGGTGGGTGAGCCCTTGGGCCAAGAGGTACGCCGCCCGGTGTCCGCCGTCGACGATCAAGTCGTCCCGCACCATAACGAAATGACACGAGCCACGGTGCACATAGGGGTAGCTCATGAAGCCATGGATCATGTCGAGGTACTTGCTCGGCGCGTGGTAGTCCGTCAACCGCGTACCTTTGTGCTGGTCGTAATAGCGCACGTACCGGGTCATGTCACTCTGCCTGCAAAAGGCCACGGCGTGCGAGTCTGGCAAGGCCACATCCTCCGTCGCCCCTGACTCGTCGACGAATTGCCGGACCAGCAGGGTCTTCAATTCTCGCACTTCGGTCCGGAAGCCCGGCGGCAGCGGAAAATGCCAAGGACTGGCAAAGGCTCCCACCAGGCGGCTGGCGAAACCCTCGAGAGGCCGGTCGAACAGCAGGCGAGCCAAGCCTTGGTTTTCGGCGTCGTCGCCCGTATGCACCACGTGGTGTTCTGTGCGTTTTCCGGTCTCGGGGTCTCGGGGGTTGAAGCGGTCGCGCAGCTCCTCCTTGAGTCGGTTGGCCAGCAGGTTCTTGGACACCTGATAAGGGTGGGTGCCGAACAAGCGCCGCACCCGGTCGGGCGTTTGGTACACCAAGACGAACACGTCGCGTTGGGTCAGGTGCCGTGTGGAGTCGAGCAAGAGCTTGAGCTTGGCGCCCAGGTGTTCGGCCGGCAACTGGTCGAGGGCGTACACCTCGTGTACCCAAGCCGAAAACTCCGCGTCGTCGGCAAACGTTCGGCGGTGGACGTGCTGGATCCGAAATTTGGCTTGGTCCACGGCGCGGGCAATCTCGTAAAACAAGTGTGTGGCGTGGGGCCACACGATCATGATTTCCAAGTCGTGTCCTCTGGGGTCCGGTATGGGCTGCAGGTGGTACTCGCGCTCGCCGTCCGGATCAAAAATTCCTTGCTTTTCGGCAGCGGAAGAATGATCTTTATGGGATCTTTCCGCCGACCACACTACCGTTTGCCATACCAAAAGCCCCAGCATAGCCAGCCAGATCCATGACCAGTATCCCCAGGTGTAGTTTCCCATGAATTTTTTTTATTACGAACCAACCCAGAAAAAAATAAATAAAATAAAACAAAATCTTGAAACCTTGCCTTTGACGTGTTGTTCATGGTCCATAAAGTCAAAAAACATGTCTTTTGACGAGTCCACGTCTTCGAGTTCCGCGACCAGCACCACCTCTTCCACTCTTCCGCCCCGAGTGGGATTGGGCAAAGGCAAGCACGGCGCCAGACGACACGGCCGAAAACAGCGACCGGCCATTCAAGGCGTGACGAAACCGGCCATAAGACGCTTAGCGCGACGAGGCGGCGTAAAGCGCATCTCGGGCATGGTCTACGAAGAGACGCGAACGGTCTTGAGATGTTTTGTGGAAAAAGTGTTAAAAGACGCGATCACCTACACGGAATACGCCAATCGCAAGACCGTTACCTCTATGGACGTGGTGTACGCTCTCAAACGGCAAGGGCGGACCTTGTACGGTTACTCGTAATACACATATTTTTTTTTTTCTTTTGTTTTTACTTTATTTACTCGCTGGGACACGCTTGCATGGGTACTCCGTTGGCTTGGTCCATGAATTTTCTAAAGTTGCAGCTCCACATGGTGTAGCCCTTGAGAGGCGTGGTGCCAAAAGGTCTGCACCCGCGGGTCAGCTCGCCTTCTTGTTGCTTGACGAACGCGTTGTATCCGCTTTGGGTGTCCGCTTGGCAAGTCGCCAGCGAGAGGGTGTTGCGCACCGGGCACCCGATGAGCCGCACGTCCTCGACGTACACCCCTGCATTGGGCGTGTTGATGGGATCGATCAGCAGCGGGGCTACAATGGGGCCTTGTCCCGCCGCCGTAGCGGGCGAGGGTATTTCCTTCAGCTCGTCCTCGTTGGTTACGGGGAGAATAGAGTAGAAAGCGGTGGTGTTGTTGGGGTACACCTGGCTCTTGAGGACGGGCACGTTGCCACTTTCCCACTCGGTGGGTCCCAACCATTGCCACAGGTAATAAAAGCCCGCGAGGTTGACCGATCCGGTGGTCGGGGGGCCTCGCGTCAAGAACACGTACACGTTGTTGGTGTCCAAGGGTCCAGTCTGCTTCGCCAAGAGCGCGGGAATGTTGCTTCGCGTCGTGCCCGCCTGTTCGAAACACTTGTCCGCGCTGCCGCCGTCGGCCGGCTGTTCCATGTAGGTGGGGGGGTCTCGGTCGGGGCCTTGCGCGTAAGCCGTCATGACGGAGATAAAGGGCGACCTGAAGCCGCAACGCACGGTGCCCTTGGCCACGACCCGTCCGAGCACGACACTGCTGACGTTTTGGACGGTGACCCTGGCCTGCAAGAAGATGTAGCGGTCGGTCAGGGTCGACGCCTTGGTTTTGTCCGCGGTGAACGTGAGCCCGGTTTCACTAAGCCCGAGGTCGTGGGTGGCCAGGCCGCGGAAACGGAACACGCTGTGGGTGTTGGCGTCGATCAGAGGAAGCGCCTGTCCGTCGTAAGAGGAAACCCCGTTTTCGTTGTCCGTGATTTGCATTTTGAATTCCTCTACCAACTCGGTCACTCCGGTCCACCCCAAGGTGGGCTTCACCCCGATGCCATTGACCAGCACCGTCTCGAAGAGGTTCAGCGGACCGAGCATTCTTTCCGGGTACAGCACCAAGCCATTCACTTGGAACCCGGGGAGCTGCAAAAACGCCACCATGGACCAGGTCACGCTAGTAATCGCTGCGCCGTTGCCCGTGGTGGGCGTCACCGTGAGGGACACGTCGGTGACGCTGCGAGGTCCCAAGCCGGGCACCATCAAGTACAGTTGAGGCAGGCTAAACGTCCACATCTGACCGGAGAACGTGGCGTCGGTGACCGAATTCAAGACCGACACGGACCCGGGCACGCTGCCCAAGGTGTAGTTGAGGGTGAGGTCGTCGACGTTGGTCGCGTCCGTGACCGAGCCGTTGGAAAAGTCCACCACGACCTCCAAGCCGGACGTCAGGTTGTACTCACCGCCGCTGGTGAACGCGAGCCCGGTGTCGGCCGCCACGATCCGCATCGTGCCGCTGCCCCCCGCCGGCGCGGCCACGACGGCAAAGCTGTTGGGGCTGGTGCGACTCAGCTCGTGGTCTTCGTTGTAAAAAGATACGAGGTTGGTCGTTCGGTACCGCCAGTACAGGGAGGAATACACGTTGTTCGGAGCCAAGAACGTCACCACGCGGCGGGTCAGGTCCGAGTTGTCTTCTGCGCTGAGGATCTCACAGGGAATGACCACCCCGGAAAAGTCCTGGGTGTTGGAACACTCGAGGACAAAGGTGGCGGCCGAGGCGTACAAGAAACGCAAGCCTTCGAGGCCTTGGGTGTCAAAGGTGATCTTGGTGGAAAATCCCTGGGTGGCGGTGACCTCGTCGGCGCCGACGCCCCGAATGGGCTGAAACAAGGGTTCGATGGCGTACGAGGCGTCACTGTAGCCCCGGTCGGTGGGAGACGAAGTGTTGCCGCGGTGTGCGTCGGCTTCCAGCCGGCTGGCTTTTTGGTAGACGTTCTGAGGCACGGTCCACTCAAACTTGTTGCCGATGCTGGGCTTGGCCGTGGGGGACTGGTCTCCCAGCTTCCAGCTCACGTGGCTCACCTTGCCGTGGGTGCTTTGGTTGCAGCTCAGCTCCACGGTTTCGCCGGGCACGAGCACGTTTTCGTAAAAGCTGGACCCGTGGTCGTTGGTGATTTCTACGTTGGTGATGCCCCCCGAAGCCGCGGGGCTGCTGGTCGCGTTTTGTTCCGAGATGAGCACGACCACCACCACGATAGCCGCGATGACCACAAACGCCGAAACCAGCACCAGCCCAAGCTTGGTGCCCGGGCTCATGCCGTGGCTCGTCGTGCCGAACCAATGCTTTACCCTTTGCCACCAGGAGGCTTGAGGCGGCAAGGCGCGCGAGGGCGCCGGTCTCATTCCGGACCCTGGCGCGTATCGCGGTCGGGTCATGGCCGGTGGGGGCAAATCTCCTGGCATGCGCGTCGGCGGGCCCGGTGGCAATTGCGGAGGCATCTGGGAAAACGTGGGCAAGGGCGGCAAGGGGGACAAGGGTGGCAATGGTTCGAACACGTCCATGATGCGATGAAGGCACTTTTATTTTTCATATCACAACAGAAATGTTTTTAGTGACCTAGGTTTTGGGTGGATCGGGGTGTTTTTGCAAGAAGGACGTAGAAAAGCGCAAATGGGCCGGGGGTGGCACCGACTCGTGAGGGTTCTGGTGTTGCCAAATAGCACACAGGACCCTGTACATTTCGATCTGAAACAAAAGGCTCAAACACACAAGCACCAAAACCACGATCACCAAAACGGACTCCATGCCTCGCGTGGGTTTTTTTTTTCTTTTTTTTTTTTTAATTCTAGGTGAAAGACTCAAAAAAATCCCGAGGCCTGTGTTCCAGGCGGCACGGCCTGCATGGTCTGTGGCCCAGGCAGCACCGCTGGCGTTGCCTGTGGCCTTTGTACCGGTCTGGTAGAGATCGTTGCACCTATTACAGTATTCCCGTTCGCCGCGGGCATTGCCGGCGGTATGGGCCGAGTATTGTATGCCGCAGTTCCGTAAGCTACGGGCCCAGCTGGCGGCATCGTTTGCCTGTTGTACGCCAAAGGTCCAGCCGGCGGACTGGACGGAAGGAGAGGCACCATCTCCGTTGCCGGTGCCTTCGTTCCGACTGCCTGGTTTCGATAATTCCAAGACTGGTTCGTACCGCGAAGCTGGGAGACGGTGGCGACAAACTGTTTGTTTCCGTTGCGGATTTTGCGAAAGGCGTACACGGCCAAGGCCAGGAAGCCTACCGAAAGGACCATGACGACGATGGCCATGTTGCGAGCGCTCGTCTTGGAGTTTTGGGACGCCGTGTCTGGCATGGCCACCACGGTGAGAATGGCCAATATAAAGGACATCAGGGCCAAAACGACGGTCAAACCAGCCCCAACGTAGCCCCAGTTGCGAACAACGGATTCGGCAGACACCATGGTGTCCTTTTTATTGAACAACATCGCTGTGCGTGTTGTGAGTGCTTTGGTCCCTCCAAGTCGCATGAAAAACCCCAGAAGGGCAAACTCAAGTTACGCTTCATGCCGTATCACGTCGTTGTATGACTGATTGATGCGTGTTTTTCATCAAGTTTCAGTGGCGAGTGCCGTAGATGCTGCACGTTCCTTGCGGGCCACGTCCATCATTCGTTCAATTTGCTTGCCCTCAACATGTTTGGCTTCTATTGCCACGGGTTCACCCAGGCGCCTTTGGAGACCTTCAGCAACCTCAGGCTCCAAGTTCAGCGCTTCGGCGATATCATCCACCTTCATTTCCGCCAGTGCTTGAACGTCCTCAGTGGTCATCGCATGCGCAGGGTCAAGTCCGTTGCGTAACAGCGACGCAGCCACACGCAAAGGTTTCGGGATGTCTACAGAGAACACAGTCAGAAAAGTCAAACTCCAGTATCGGAAACAAAAACGCTACCTGCACTTTTCAAGCGTTTCTCCCATTCCTCCTCCATCATGGCCAGTTGATCCTTCGCCTCGTCCAACGAACGCTTCAGCACTGCAACTGCGACTGCCAAATGTGAAGGTGAGCACAGGCGGTAACACACAGGGTTTTATTTGGTGTACCTTGCTTGGATTCTTTCAGTGAGAACAGAAAAAAACACACAACGCGAGCGCGGCATGAGCCAGCGACCACCCATCAATCAACAGAGCGAAGAAGAGGGTGTTTATCCAGTTCAGAAGTGGTTTGAAGTATAAAGGCGCACGGACGGAAAGACATACCAGCAGAGAAGCAGCACACACAACCACACCACCACACATCAACACGAAACCAACAACGTCAGCGCACCCACAATCGGATGCTGGGGATCAAGACTCCGCACTAGAATATGTAAGGCCCACAGTGGTGCGATTTACCCACCCTCCGGACCGACCACCCCAGCCCCCAATCGGAGCCCAAGGCACATGCGCAATGTCCTCATCAGTCCACACGACACGCACCAGCGGCGTTTAGATTGAGATGTTGGTACACCTTAAGACCGCAAAAGCAATCATCGTTTGGTGCTTTTTCGTATTCGCCCGTCAGGTCTTGCAGGGTAAGTGTACACCCGGTGCTGAGAGATACCATTGCGGCTACTTACACGCAGGTTCGTGGGTCGCCAGGTTCAACACATTGAACACTCTGGGCCATGCCCACCTTTGGAAAGTCAATGCTGTACCACTCCAGCAGGCCGGGTACACACCCAACACGATTGATCCGCCGCGGCTCGGGCGTTTGGGAACTGACCTCGAAGAATGTGAAGTAATTTTTTTTTGGAAGGGGAGTCTCTCAAACCTAAAAATTTTCGCTTTCCATGTATGGGTCGTTGTCGTAAGGTATGCCGTTAAGTTGGGGCCTATTCGCGAAAGCTTGGGGATTGGTGGTGTACGCGTTGTCGCTGGCGTACTGGTCCACGCGTGGCTGGTCCTGTCTTTGAACCAAAGCTTTGTACGCGTGTTTTCGCGCTATCGCCACCAACCCTTCGTCGGTGTGGGAAGCCCACACCATGTAGTATACGGTAAGTGCCGTCAGTATAAGCAACCCGGCGATGTTGAAACCGGCCAGGCCGCGAGACCACGTCTTAAACTCCGGAGCCAGTTCGGGGGCGTCCACGGCGTGCAGCAGCATGGCCGCGATAACGAAAGACAGCGAGACGGTAAACAAGATGAGGGACCCAAAAATGTATATTGTCATCATTTTCTCTCTAGGTCCTGGGGAAGGGCGACTGTTTTATTGTTTTCGCCGTTCAATAAATTTCCTGGAGCCAGAAACTCGAGACCCAACCACTTGCTGTGGGGTGTCCTCTGGAAACCCGAACAGAATGTTTGTGTGTGTGCTAGAATAAAAAAACGAAAGAACCGATTCGGACTCGACTCGGCGGAAACAAAAGCCAGATGGGTCGCCGAGCCGGATTTTCGGAACACAACAACGCCAGCCATGGAAACTCGGAAGAGGTGCTCTTGCGTAAGTTTGTTTTTCGTCGAAAGTTTCCAACCATTTTGTTGGTAGGAAAGCGAAACAGCGGCAAGAGCTGGACCGCCGCTCATATCGCTTCGGAACTGAACATGCCGAGGTGGTGTGCCTGGTGCGGCACCAAATCGGCCGAAGAGTTTTGGGCCGACAAGTTTAAGTGTCGCGCCTCGGTCAAGGGGGCCAACGAAGAAGGCATCGCCTTCTTGGCCAAACAAATCGAGTACCAAGAACGCAAGGTACAGCTGTTTAAGCAGACCGGCGTAGAGTTTCCGGCCGAGTACACGTTGGGCATGGTGTTTGACGACGTGACGTCCAAGCGCAAGTTTCGCAAAGGCGACATCCTCGAAGAGCTCTTTAGCAACGGACGTCACTTTAAGGCGGTCATCATTATTTCGTGCCAGTACATCAGGCAACTGCCGCCGGCCGTGCGTCTGCAGTCCGACTACATGTTCATGATGCACAACGCCAAGAGCGTGATCAAGATCTTGCATTCGGAATTCGTCGACGAACCCGATGAGTTTCAGATGTTCAACAGCTTGCTGACCGGGGTGACGTCGGAAAAAGACGCGCGCGGTAAGAAATTGTTTAACGCCTTGGTGTTTGACAACACCGAAGGCTCACCCGATTGGCAAGACAACTTCAAGATCCACAGCACACCCGACGGGTTTCACCCCGACCAAGTGGTCTTGGGCAGCCCCGAGTGGCACTTGTTTAACGAACAACACTTTCACGACTCCAAGCGAGAAATGGTCAAGCAGGAGTACCGACGCAAGAAACACTTGGAGCGCACGCAACGCTGGCAGGAGAGACAACGACAACTGCGGGAAACCTACGGCCAAGCCTACGCCGAATACGCCACAGAGCAACCCTTAGACGTAGACGCCTTCGGAGACAGCTCAGACGAAGACACAGACGAAAACGATTGGGAAGATCTGCAGTCGCCCACACGTGGCATCCAACTCCGGCAGAAAAACGGCAAGATCATTCGTGTTCGCTACGAAACCGAGACAGAAAAAGACCCGACTACCCTTCGTCGAGACGCCGGAACTTTCAGGGAGCCTGTAGTCGACGCACACGCGAACGAATACTACCCACAGGAACCGGCGGACGCGCGGGCCTACTACGACCACATGCTCGCAGCCTACCCCTCGCTTGACCCCGCACGGACCCAAGAAGCAACAAACGGAGTTGCAGGCTATCCCTACCCAGACGAAAATTACTACCACGCGCCTCAAGAACACGGCTACGGCTACGACTACAACCAAGACTATGACCGTGGCTACGGCTACGAATACCGAAACACCTAAAAAAAAAGGCCAAAAGCGGTCCGCATGGGTTCTTCTATATTCGTCCAACGCCGTCTGTTGTGGTGGTGGCTCTTGGGCGTTTGCCTGTTCTTGGGCTTAATCGGCGCGACAATTACGTTGTTCCTGGTTCGTCCTGTGTAATCCCCTCGTCTCGGTAACAACCTTACGGTCATCTAATCCTTGCCCGGATGTATACAATGTTCATTTTAATTATTTTTACAACGGAAAGAAAAAAAAAAGACTTCCTTTCTGGCTCCAATTTTTTTTTTTTCTTTGGGCTGGTACAACGCATGCCCTCCGTTACAATTTCATCGTGTTTCCGGAGGATCCAACATGTCTCGTTTGAAAGCGCCCGTGAGCGCGCCCCACATATCGTTTCAGGTGGTGCAGGCGGACGAAACAGACGTTACACAAGCGCCAGGCTCAAGCCTCTCGACGGAGCGCTTTTATTCCAACAACTTTGTGGGTGGGGCTGGAGCGTACAGCAAGGGGCAAGAGCGGGGCTTGTTGTCGCCGAGAAGCCCGTCCCCGGCGCCTGAGGCGGACCCTTTCATGCTGCCGGAGGGCGCTACGCAGATGGTGCCCTACGAGGCGCTTTCGGTGTCGGGATTGGACGCCTCGTTTCAGCCCTTTCCTGCGTGTACCACCCCGCCAGGATCTCCCACGCACAGTATCTCGGCTCTTTTGAACTGTGTCACCCCCGAAACGGTGTTGGCGACCCCTGCGCAACGCCAGCACTGGGAAGGAGTGGTGGCCGGCACGTTTTCTCGTCTGTGTAACCACCGCATGGACACGGTGACGCGGCTGCTGAAGGAGCAGGGCATCGTCGTGCCTCCGGAGCACATGCAACCCAACGGAATTTTTTCGGTGTCTCCGCTTGTAACCGAAACGCCGTACATGTTCGAATATCCCGTCTTTCCGGATTTTGTCTTGACCCGGGATTTTGTCTTTGCGTACCATGACCCTGCCCGCTTTTCGACCTTTCAAAAACTTCACGTTTTGGCCTGTGTACAAGATAGCTTTTGCCTCCAGAAAGACCCGGGTGCCCATGTGCTGCCCTGGGTGTATCAGTTTCTGTTGTGGCTCACCACGGACCCACATCCGCTGCATCACCACGCCCAATCCATGCTCTCCCACTTGTGGCAGTGCCGAAAGCCCTATCTTCATCGGTACGTGCTGGCGGGCGGTGCGATACGGGAAAGGGCGCTGTCGGCGCCGTGGGAGAGCCTAAAGACCATGTGCCAGTTTATCGACAAGCTTATTATGCAGAAGAAGATATCGGACTGGGTAGCGTTTTTCGAACACGTTTCCAACGTTCGGCGTTGTTTGGAGCTTTTTGAGGTCAAGGCCATTCAGCTGGGGCTCAAGAGCTGGACCTTGGAGTGGAACCAGCTGGGGAAAGAAGATTTTTTGCAGCGTCCGGTTTTGTTTGGCGTGTATCGCAGCGCCGAGCCCGTGGACGACCAGGAGTGCCACATTTCGTATCACGGTGTGAAGGAGCCGGCCCGGGTTTCGTGGGTCAGGCTCAAGGAGAAGCATCCTTCGTTGTGTCAGAGGCTAGAAATGGACCTGACGCCGCCGTGGAAAAAGTTAAAGCGCGACTGAACAAAATAGAATTATTGTAATTTTTTTTTTTTTTTTTTTTTTGGGGGGGGGGGGGGGGGGGGGGAGAGGCACAAAAAAAAAATGGGAAGTAGGTGTTGGGGTTTAAAATATAAAAAGCCAATTATGGACAATGTGGGGTTGGA
>ERZ1740068.293-NODE-293-length-27938-cov-9.100240_pt1 | contig 27938 bp, 28 predicted proteins | sample MGYA00581735_ERZ1740068 | MGnify/ENA primary metagenome ERZ1740068 (study PRJEB43018, sample SAMN04849740) | marine metagenome | isolation source: floating plastic debris | place: Pacific Ocean | collected 2008-08-30 | study: EMG produced TPA metagenomics assembly...
CTCGTAATTTCATCTATATGACAAGTCTAATTCAATTAGCTCTGATTTCATTGAGGGTAAACTCTTGAGAAGAGACCATATTACTGACGTTCAGGTCCCTGTCCAGTATACGAACATCTATCCTAAAGGTATTGTTGACTCCCATGGCAAATTCAAAACCTACAGATACCATGGAATAATCTATGGTCCCCGCCAATGGATTCCCGTCCGCCAGGTTTCGCTCATCAAAAACCGGGAAGCGGCCATTGAAGTCTTCTCCACACCTATTGGTACTGGCCACGGATGTCCAATCAAAAAACTCAAACTCGCCGTCGCCATTGAGTTGATAGAATTCCACAAAAATGTTCAGGTTATTCGGATTCTTGACGATGCGCATGGTATCCACAGGAATTCCTTCAAAATTAGTAATCAACTCAAACTCCTGGCAATTGTAAAAGCTGTTTAACGTGTCAGGTTCATCGGTATATAAAACGCGTTCACCTGTAGGCCGCTCGCGAAAATAAGGAGATTGAAAACCTGTACCGCTCAGCGTCACGGTATCCCCATCCGAATCCACTATGACATCAAAAGGATGATAAGGAAAACCATCTTCACTACCCCTTAGCCCCAAATTGCCATCCCCATCCTGAAAATCAATTGAGAGGATTAATGAGTCACCAAATTCGCCGCCATCTCTGAAAACAATATTTTTGAAAGTAATCTCAGGCTCATCCGGAAATTCAGGAGGTCTGAAGCAACCAGCCAAAACACCCGTTAACAGCAACAAAAACAAAAAAGATATGGGTTTGATCTTCATAACTAGCTTTATATTCGCTTAATTTATACAACTACTAAGTTAAAACACTTATTGTGCATCAACACCTTATTGAATCGTTTAAGGAAGCAATATTAAGTAGCAATTACCACTTTGATTCCCTTGCCATGGACATCTTCCGGTTCCAGGCAGAACACAACGCACTGTACAACAAGTACCTTGCCACACTTAATGTGCAACCAAGAAACATTCATTCTGTTCAGGAAATTCCATTCCTACCCATAGAATTTTATAAATCACACAAGGTCAAAGCTACGGAATATGTTGCCAAAAAGGTATACAAAAGCTCTGGAACGGGTGAATCCGGACGTAGCAGACACTACATGCACGACAATCAATATTACCTGCAACACACGCAGCAGTTGTTTGAAGCGCAGTATGGTCCTTTAACAAACTACATCATAGCGGCCATTCTACCCTCCTATCAGGAACAGGGAGATTCTTCACTCATTGCCATGGCAGACTATTTCATCCGCCAGACGGGTGATGAAACATCAGGCTACTACCTCGGCCAGCACGATGAGTTGATCCGCCTTGCTAAATACTGCAAAGCCAAGGACAAAAAGCTATTGATATTAGGGGTCACTTTCGCGTTACTGGAGATTGCCGAAAAACCCATCGATCTACAGGGACATGTCATCATGGAAACCGGTGGCATGAAAGGGCGCGGCAAAGAGCTCGTGCGAGAAGAACTACACCAGCGGCTCTGCGATGCCTTCAATGTAACGCAGATACACTCCGAGTATGGAATGACAGAGCTCACCTCACAGGCATATGCCAAAAGGCTGGGGCAATTTCAGTTGCCAAAATCCATGCAGGTATACATCCGCGACATCAACGACCCTTTTCATTACTTATCAAATGATAAAACAGGCGGCATCAATATTGTGGATCTGGCCAACTTCATGACCTGCTCTTTTATTGAAACAAAAGATGTTGGAAGACGTTTAAAGGGCAATCAGTTTGAAATACTGGGCAGATTTGACAATTCAGACATCAGAGGTTGTAATTTACTGGTTGTCTGACAGCGTACAATAAACGCGGGAAATATCGTTCTTTTATTGAATTATTATTTTTTTTAGTTGGAAAGTACAAAAAGACCCCATACTTTTGATATTATTAGATAATAGAAAATGTAGAATTTGTGTTTTCTTGTAACTAGAGAATGTAGGCTAAAATCATATAAACCCATGAAATTAAAAGTATTAGTATTCGCTATCATCGTTTTTGCAGCAAGCGCATGTACGCAGAAAACTTGCCCTACGTATGCTAAGAAAGACGTAAAAACAGAAAAGCCTCAACCAGTGAGACTTTAAGTTATTCAAGATATTTTTAAAGAAGTTTTGACGGATATCAATTGATATCCGCAAACTTTCTTACAAGGTCATCATCGATATGACCATCCGACATAATCACCAGTCGCTCCACTACGTTTCTTAATTCCCTGATATTTCCCGTCCAGTTTCTTTGTTTCAATAGCTCCATTGAACTTTTGTCTATGCTGGTAATCGGTGCGCCGTATTCTGCAGCGATGTCTTTGAGGAACTTCTCCACCAATAGCGGAATATCATCCAAACGATCATTCAACGGGGGAACGCCGATAATGATTACACTCAAACGGTGATACAAATCCTCCCGAAACTCATTTTCTTCAATCGCCTTTTTCAGATTCTTATTGGTAGCGGCCAATACACGCACATCTACTTTAATTTGCTTGTCACCACCTACCCTGGTAATCTTACTTTCCTGAAGCGCACGCAACACCTTGGCCTGCGCAGAAAGACTCATGTCACCGATCTCATCGAGAAATAGCGTACCTCCATTCGCTTGCTCAAATTTTCCTATTCGTTGTTTCACCGCGGAGGTAAAAGCACCTTTTTCATGACCAAAGAGCTCACTCTCAATTAGCTCAGCAGGAATAGCGGCGCAATTCACCTCTACCATCGGACCCTTGTGACGAGCACTTTTCTCGTGCAACCACCTGGCTACAAGCTCTTTACCTGTTCCATTAGGCCCTGTAATCAAAACCCTGGCATCTGTGGGCGCTACTTTTTCAATGGTTTGCTTCACATCCTCTATCTGAGGTGATTGACCTATGATGTCGTATTTCTTATTGATCTTTTTCTTAAGAATGCGCGTCTCTGTTACCAGACTAGACTTATCCAACGCATTGCGCACAGAAAGCAACAGCCTGTTGAGGTCCGGCGGCTTAGGGATAAAATCAAAAGCACCGATTTTAGTAGCCTCTACCGCAGTTTCGATGGTACCATGTGCCGAAATCATCAGAAACTCCGTACTGATTCCCTGCTCTGTGGCAGCCTTCAAAACTTCCAGGCCATCCATCTTTGGCATCTTAATATCACACAGTGCCACATCAAAATTACCGCTTTTCAGCTTTTCCAGCCCCTCTTCCCCATCTTTGGCTTCATCAATTTCGTACTTCTCATACTCCAGAATGTCTCTGAGTGTATGCCTGATACTTTTCTCGTCGTCGATAATCAGAATTTTTGACATCTAAATCCTTTGGTTAATTGTTGAAACAAAAATAACAAGCCTGTAAGCCGGGTTCTGTACCCCGATTCCCGATAGCTATCGGGACGGGGCTCTTATCATTTATCTGGCACTGATGTCACCATCAGCGTCTAGCAATCTACCCATCCGGTGCTTCCGAAGAAATCAGTCGGACAAACTGTTCCCGGTAAAAACCGGGACACCGAACCTATTTGATCTTTCAACCCACGAGGTTTACCTTGACGCATCGATTCACACCGACACCGGTAGGCTCTTACCCCACCATTTCACCCTTATCCCGATAGCTATCGGGACGGTATACTTTCTGCTGCACTGTCTGTCACCCCGTTTCAAGAAAGGGGCGCCTTCCCGTTAGGAAGCGTGGTGTCCTGCGTTGCCCGGACTTTCCTCCCCCGATAGCTATCGGGGGCGATAAGACGGCTTGTTATTGGCAAATGTATATAATAAAAGTGTTACTGCTGTTTCACTTCCTCCCCATTATCTTTCACAAAACGCGTCTTCTTCACCTTATTTTTACGCCATATCTCTTTCAGGTAATCAAAGGAACGCACATAGCGCAAGCTGGCTCCGGTATCGAAGGTGTAGCTGTCATCAAACGCATTTCTGTTATTCCTGGTAAACATCTTCACCCGCAACCTGCCATCAGGAGTGAGCAGGTACTCGAGGGTGAGATCTCCGATGATAGAACCTAGCCGGTTGTCATCCACATCTCCCTCCACTGTTCCAATGCCTCCACCTCTCGTAATGCGCAGCCTTCCGTCCAGGAACTTATAAGACAGCCGTAGCTGAAAGGTATTGAAGGCGTCTTCATCCAGGTTGCTAAAATCCACATCAATCTCCAGGTTCTCGTCTACCTGGGTAATCCAGTAACTTAGCTGATTACTCACAAACTCACTCACACTCACACCGATGGCCTCACTGGCGACAAAGGCATCGCCTTCAAAAAGCCGCTTTAGGATGAGCAGACTGAAGACCTGACGGTTTAGCTCCTGCTGATCTGCTCTGATGGACGACTTGAAGGCTTCAATAAAAATGGCGTATTCCAGCGGGTAATCTTCAAAATCGATGTCAAAGTTGATGTCTGGGGACAGCATCTCACCATCAAGAAAGAGCTGAACCAGCGCGTTGGACCTGATGGAAGGTCCGTCCTGATTGATGATAGGTGCAAGCGACACCAACTGTCCATAAGTTGCTTCTATATCCAATAGCGCTTTATATGGATCGCCAAACCACTGAATTTTACTTCCTTTGTTGATCTTAAATTCCTTGTTGATAATGTTGTACAAAGTAAAGTTGTATCCCCCTTCTGTAATCTCATAGTCTCCAAACATGGAAAAATCCCCTTCCGTATTGACTGTGAGTTTGATGTCTCCTTCACCGCGCCCTCTGATGATGTCTCCTGAACTGATGTCAAATATCAATTCAAAATAGGCATCGGGTGTAACATCCAGTGTAAAATCCAACTCCAGCCCCTTCAGGTCTTTTTGGGCAGACTCATCTGCCGCTACACTCACCGTATCGGAGAAATCAACAAAGGTGATATACTCTTTGACTTCTGTGGAAGAGGATTCTGACAACGGAACAAAAATCCTGGTATTCTTATTGGTAGTCGCATTCGCTGAAATCTTGATATTCTGAGGAGTCCCAAATAAACCTACCGTACCCGTCGCATAGGCCTCCCCGTAGAACAGCTGATTGTCTTTGGAATTGGTATTGAGCACATTAAAATTTCGCAAATCTGCGTTCACATCAATCAGCAGGTCTCTGAAACCATTATGCGATATCTTTCCTTTGGCAAATGCATTATTGCCGATCACGTCAGAAAGTGTGATGTTCTTCAACAATATCTCATCCTGTACAAAAGTGAGATCACCGGAATAGACATATTCTGTTTTCAAATAATCTACCATGGCCTTTCCATTCTGAAGGCTTGCGTCGCCAGTGACCACCGGATATTCCAACGTACCACCAATGTTGAGTTCACCAGTCACCTCGCCATCTAAACCTGAAACTACACCTTCCAGGTAAGGCTCCAACAACACAATCTTGGCCCCATCAAAGTCTGCAATGAAATCCAGCTGCTGTTCCTCATCGGCAAAAGTGATTCCTCCGGTTACATCAATTGACCGCACTCCCTCCCTGTTAATCTTAAAATCTACTTTCACTTGCTGATCGGCCTTATCCCAGTTGGCGGATGCTTCCATCTGCCCAACCAAAAAGTCGTCTACCCGCAGTTGATCTATGGTCAGATCGCCGGTAAAGAAGCTATTACCGTTCTTCTGATTGAAACTTACCTCTCCGTTGGCCTTTCCATCCAAATCACGCCCCACGAGCGCGCTGAGGTTCACCATATCCAGCTTGCGGAGTGTAAAACCCAATTCCGTATCACGACCCAGGTTCCAAAGTCCCTCCAGCGAAAGCGACTGCGTGCCATCGCTCAGCACCAGGTTTTCTGCCGTGAACAACCGCGCTCCCTCTCCCTGCACATAAGTGAGGCTATGGGTGTCATTGAAACGAAATTGGTGATTATCCAACTTCACCATGGAAGCATCCAGCCGCATCATGGTGGTGTCCGGCGCAAAAGAGATTCGCCCTTTTACATCCAGCGCATTGGCACTATCAGGAGGGTTGGCCGCCACCCTGAAATCGATATTTTCTCCTTCCCAGGACCAGACAGACTCCAACGCCTGGGTACTTACGCGTTTAGTCCAATACTGGTTATTAGAATAAATGGCCAGCTGACTGGTCATGATCGCAGTGGGTGATGACTTTGCAAAGCCCAGTTGTACATAAGCATCCGTCAGCGCGCGGCCTTTGAACTGAACGGAATCTACCGTCAGGTGAAGTGAAAGGTCTCTACCCAAAGCCTGCGTGTAACCTCCGTACACTGAAAGGTGATCGGAAACATGCAAATCCTTCACAAATGGCGACACAAAGTCATTGGGATCCTCTACATCCAGAGAAAACTGTAACGAATAGGCCCTTGATGCATCGGCACTTTGCTGTTGATAGAATGAATACAGCGTATCTTCCTGGTTATTGAGTTTGAGGTAAATTTCACGATAAAGTGTACTAACATCCGGTATCAACTCCGAGATTTTAAAGTCACCGGATACATTGGCTTTAAGCTGATCAGATTCCAGCGTGATGATCCTGTCATCGTTGACTATCTTCATATCCAATACCGCATCATCAATGGCCAATCTACGTCCTTCATTGTCGATAGAGAAATTGGTCAGTTTCACAATGCCATTGGTCTGATCAATGTCAAAGCCACTCATCTCCACATCCGTCACAGCACTGACTATGTAGTTTTCACTGGTCAGGTTGAGGGTTTTCAGGTTGGTGGAATCCACTGTTATCAACGCTTTGATCTCTTCCCTGCCATCAGACAGATCAATCTTCCCGTTGACTGCCAGGTTGAGATTAGGGTCTTCTACCGTCAATTTACCGTCAAAAAAACGTGACTTAAACTCTCCATCGGTCACGATATTGCTGTATTGATATCCATTCACCCCTACCCGATCAATCTTTGATTTCAGGAAGAAGTCAGCTTGATCAATCGTCAACCCCACTCCTTCTATACTTCCCTCCATCGCAATTTCCTGTAGCAAAGTAGTATCACCAAAAACCTCTCCGAGTTCAAACCGATCGGTGGAAACAAAGCCTTTATAGAAAGTGGTGTTAGGATATTCATTGATCTTCAGGTTAATGTCTGTGCGCAGGTCTCCGGCGTCTGTTCTGAAAAAACCATTGGCCACAAAATCACTAAAGAAGCCTAAAAACTCCCCCTGATAATTCAATTTAGAGAGTTTAGACGGAACACTGACCGGACGATTTCCAAAGACTTTAAAGAAGGTATTCAATTCAATATAAGATTGCTTAAACTCCACATCCAGAAAGGTCTCCTGAATGGCAGGGAGCCCGGAAACAAACAGATCCGCATTGAAACGAAGGTAGCCCCCCATCCCCAATTGCACATTATCCCCCCTTAGGCGGTCGATGGGCCCGGTGAACTTCCCCGAGACTGCAATGACATCCTTTTTGATCTGATTGGGGATATTGGTAAACAGCGCAAGCTCCGATGCGGCCAACTCCCCTTTCCTGATGACAAAATCCAGGTCCAGCTCACTTATTGGCTTTTGAAAATCGGCTACTGAGTCATAGGTCACGGCCAAATCACCCTCCACACTACTCAGTCCTGTTTGTAATTCCAGCTGATTGAGTGCGACCCGACCGCTGTACATCTCCAGTGCGCCTTCCAGTTTCTTCAACTGCAGTAATCCTCCGTTGACCTCACATGAAAAACTGTTGATCGCTATTGAGAGGGAATCTCCAAGCAGATCAAAGCCACTCAACTGCCCGGTGATGCGCCTTAAATGGATATGAGAGGGATCTATCGCAATATCTACTGGCGGTTTGTCATAGTTATCATACCGAACGTCAACGCCTGCCAGGTTGATGGACCCAATGCGGACTCCGGCAGCTTGTTGCGACCCGCCACTACCACCGCTACCCAAGCCCTGCAAGAAGGTACTGATATTGATCGCTGGAGAAGAGGTATGCTTAATTAAATGAAATTTGCCGTTTTCAACAGTGGCGCTGTTCAAGACAATATTTTTGTCGTTGATGAGTGCCGCAATGTCCAGATCAGCATCCAGTCTTTCAACAGCAAGCATCAGGCTGTCCTGCTCATCGTATAACGAGACCCCTTCCACAATGATTTCGTCGAACCATTTTACACTCACGAAGGTTATTTCAGACTTAAATCCTGTTTTTTGATCCACATAGCTGGTAATTTTACCTGCTATATAGGTCTGAACACCAGGAATTCTGATTATCAGAAATGTTGATAGGAATAACAATAACAGCGCAATGATCAACCTGTAGATGATGCGCATGACTTTGCTCTTAAGCAACCATATCAACGTTGAGTAAAATACCAATTGATCAAATGAGTATTAACATATTAGCAATTGAGTCTTCATGCGACGAAACTTCTGCATCTGTCATCATTGATGGCGTTGTTAAAAACAATATCATCGCAACCCAGTCTATTCACGAAAAATATGGTGGTGTTGTTCCAGAGCTTGCCTCCAGGGCTCACCAGCAACATATCGTTCCCGTAGTTAACGAAGCGATTGCCGATGCAAATATAACTAAATCTGATTTGTCTGCGATTGCTTTTACCCAAGGTCCCGGACTATTGGGTGCTTTGCTGGTAGGCGCATCATTTGCCAAAAGCATGGCCATGGCATTGGGCATTCCGGTCATCGGGGTTAATCACATGAAAGCGCACATCCTGGCACACTTCATTGACGATCCAAAGCCTCAGTTTCCGTTTCTCTGCCTTACCGTCAGCGGCGGCCATACGCAAATTGTGCGTGTGGATGCTCCTCTGAAGATGGAGGTCATAGGCGCTACCAGAGATGATGCCGTAGGAGAAGCGTTTGATAAATGTGCCAAGATCATGGGGCTTCCCTATCCCGGGGGTCCGCTCATAGATCGCTATGCCAAAGACGGAGACCCACACAAGTTCACCTTTCCGCAGACAGACATGCCAGGACTGGATTATTCATTCAGTGGCATCAAGACCGCTTTCCTTTACTTCCTGCGAGACCAGGTCAAGAGCAATCCGGCGTTCATAGAAGAGGAAAAGAATCATTTGAGCGCCAGTATTCAAAAGACATTGATTGACATGCTGATGGCCAAACTGAAGCGAGCTTCCAGAGAAACCGGCATCCAGCGCATCGCTATCGCCGGGGGTGTCTCCGCCAACTCCGGACTACGGTCCAGGCTGGAAGAAATGAAAGATCAGTTCAACTGGGAAGTCTTCATTCCGGCATTTCAGTATTGCACAGACAATGCAGGCATGATCGCTATGACAGCCCACTTTCAATACCTGGAAAAGGATTTTTGCAGTTACTACGCTGTACCTAAACCAAGAATGCAAATTTGAGACGGATTATTATGATATCTCTGTCTTTACAATTAGATTTAATCAATGGCCCAGAAAAAAAGCAGATTCTCCAACGACATTAACATCAAAAACAAAAAAGCCAGTTTTGAATATTCTTTTATAGAGACTTTCGAGGCCGGAATCGTGTTACAGGGAACGGAAATCAAATCCATTAGGGAGGGAAAAGTAAGCCTTCAGGAAGCCTATTGTTTCATTGAAAATGAAGAGCTCTTTGTCAAAGGCATGAACATCTCGCCATACTCCCAGGCATCCTTCAAAAATCACGATCCCATCAGAACCCGTAAGCTGCTTTTATCTAAGAAAGAAATCGTGAAGATTGCCTCCAAGCATGATGAAAAAGGGCTCACCATCATTCCGGTGAGGTTGTACGTGACGCAAAGAGGGTTTGCCAAAATGAATATTGCACTGGCTAAAGGTAAAAAATTGTATGACAAGCGTAATACGATCAAAGAGAAAGATCAGAAACGTGAATTGAGCAGAATGAAATTAAATTGATAACACCATGAGCAGAAAGGTCCTTGTATTGAATCAAGATTACAGTCCCATCACCGTTTGTACTGTACAAAGGGCCTTCCTATTGGTTTACATGGAAAAAGCTGAACTCATTAATACTGTAAAGGACAACTTCCTGCGCACTGTGAGTAAGTCTTTTCCTTTGCCTTCGGTCATCAAGATCAATAAGTACATTAACATCCCCTACCGGGGCGTGGTATTGACCAGGCAGAACGTCTTCAAAAGAGATAATCACGAGTGTCAGTACTGCGGCAGTAAAAAAGACCTCACGCTAGACCATGTCATACCCAAGTCCAAAGGAGGAAAATCTACCTGGACCAATCTGGTGACTGCCTGCAAGAAGTGTAACGCACGCAAAGGTGATTACGACCTGCAGACAATAGATATGCAGTTGAAACAAAAGCCTGTAAAGCCTTCTTACACCATGTTTTTGAGAAATAACTCTGAAACCTATGTACAGGAGTGGCTCCCTTATCTGGGAGTGAAGAATGACACTACGCTGGTTTAACACTTAATTTACTTTCCTGCTAATTTCCTAATTGTTGTGAGTTCCGGAATTGAGAAATATCGGAATACCAGAGTTATGCGATAATGGAATCGAATAATAATAGAATATCAGAGTGCTGAAATATCGGAATTACGTGATACAGAAATGAAACAACTGGATACAGTGATGGCTTACTACTGTAAATGTGGGTCATGCTACAAACAAAAAAGCCGTAACGACTGAGTCGCTACGGCTTTTTGATATTATAAATTGCTCTTCTTAATTGTCAAGCAATACTTTTCTTGAACTATACAGTACCTTCAAAGCGTTTGCTTGTCTTAGTTCCTGTTGAACGTCTGAAACAATACCCATTTCTGTATCTTCATCTACTTTCATGGACATTGTGATTTTATCTTTCACAACCTCATCAAGTTTGTCTTTTTCAGTGTTGACAAATTGAATCACGTCTTTCAATTCAATGAATACATCGTTGGTCTGGATACGAGGCTCCGAACCAAAAGATGCTGTGTTTTTAGGTTGTCCGATATAAATGTAGCTCACCAATGACTTTTTTTCAATTTTAGTCAATTGCGTTGCCTTAGGAAGAAGCTGCTTCACCATGATGTCTGTTTCTCGCAATACGGTGGTCACCATAAAGAAGAACAACAGCATGAAAATGATATCAGGCAATGCCGCTGTTGGTATATCCTGAGACGTATCTGTTTTTTTCCTAAATTTTGACATTATTGGACTCCTTTATCTGGTTCTGCTATTGAAATCGCTCGGGGGATTCCATTTCTGGCCTTGGTATACAGATCTTTCTGTACCGGATCTTTCTTATCCAATGCCAGGAATTCCTCTCCTGTAATCCCTACTCTCTCTCCATATACTTCATTGTAAGCTGAGTTAATCGCATCCAAAGTTTCAATGTACAGCTTGTAGCTTGTACCACGCTGAGCTTTGAAAGATACAACCGCTTCTGTAGGATCCTGAGAAGAATCAGGTCTCCTACCATTGATGCTGATGTATGATTTCAACTGAGGGGGCAATGAGTTATAAATGTCCTGTCCTTCTGGCCCGGGATCACCAAAGTTCAAAATGAACTTTTTGATCTCTTCCTTCAAAAGTGAAGGATCATCTTCCCATGGCTCATCCTCCACCAACAACCTATCCTGTGAGTTCGCTAAGATTTTGAAGATATTTCTATCATTCTTACTTACCTCCGGGGGTGGTTGATTGGGGTCTGGTTTGGGGGGCAGCCTCATTGCAATCCCCTTGTCATTGGCGATCGTAGTGGTCACCAGGAAGAAGATTAACAATAAGAAGGCGATGTCTGCCATTGATCCGGCATTCACCTCCGTAGAAGCCCTATTTTTACTTTTCGCCATTACTTAAATGCTTTAGAAACTTCGCTATAAATGATGCCTATAATGGCAGCTGCAATCAATAAGTACATGGCGATTATCATACCACCTACCCACTGAGAGACACCAGCACTCGCTTTCTCATAAACTGCGTTGTCAGCCATTGCCCAACCTAATAAAACAACAACCAATAACACCACTAAACCAACGATCGGCTTGATCAAAGATTTTGGGTTACCAACTGCATTCAAAAGAGGTAACACAATAGCGAGCACAGTACATACAATTACCAGGGCATAACCTGAATATAATGCTATATCTACAAAACGCTCCATCTGCTATTCTTATTTAGTAAGGTTGTGCTTTACCAACATATCTACCAAAGAGATAGAAGCATCTTCCATTGAGTTCACAATAGAATCAATTTTAGAGATCAGGTAGTTATAGAATAACTGTAGAATTACAGCAACGATCAGACCACCTACAGTTGTCAAGAGTGCTACTTTGATACCACCAGCAACCAGGGCAGGAGAAACGTCACCCGCTTCAGCGATCGCGTCGAATGCATCAATCATACCAATTACAGTACCCATGAAACCGAGCATAGGAGCAAGGGAGATGAATAGTGAAATCCATACCATACCTTTTTCCAATCTACCCATTTCAACTGACCCGTAAGAAATGATTGATTTCTCCACCATCTCGATACCTTCAGTCATTCGCATCAAACCTTGAACGAAGATAGAGGCTACCGGACCTCTTGTGTTACGGCAAACATCTTTCGCCGCTTCAACTCCACCAACAGATAAAGCTTCTTCCACTTTAGCTAAGAGTTTCTTAGTGTTTGTACTGGCAAGGTTCAATGTGATGATTCTTTCAATAGCAATCGCTAATCCAAGGATCAAACACAACAGAACAATCCCCATAAACCTGTAGTCTCCAGCGATAAACTGTTCTTTCACTATCTGATGGAAAGATTTCTCATCTACAGGCTCATCTGCAGTAAATGTAGGTGCTGGTGGAGGAGTTTCCTCTGCTGGTTGCTCCACCTGGGCGTCAACTGCAGTTGAATCATCTGCTGCCACTGTGGTAGAATCCCCATCCTGCGCGAATGCTCCTACATAACCGAAAGTAAGGGCGCCAGTTAGCATTAATAATGTAAATAGCTTTTTCATAATTTGTTATAAATTGAATAATCTGCGGTTAAGTTTATTAATATAAAATTAATATAATTAAAAGTTCTCCTAAAATGGATTGCAGAGAGGAAGGGATTCGAACCCTCGATACCCCGTAAAGGGTATACACACTTTCCAGGCGTGCGCCTTCAACCACTCGGCCACCTCTCTAGGTAATTCTCTTTTTTCTCAAGCAACAAATAAATTAATAAAATTGACCTTATGCAAGTTTTAAAGTCAATTTTACCCTGTTGGCAAATTAGTCCATTTCACCACATAGTGGTATTTGTAGCTTCTGTTTTATTTCATCTGTTTTATTCTCATTTCCTAATAAGAACATCATCTTTGCCATCGCCGCCTCTGTGGTCATATCCCGCCCACTTAGCACACCTAGCTCTACTAATCGCCTGCTGGTCTCGTAACGCCCCATGATTACCTCACCACCACTACACTGGGATACATTCAGAACGATGATATTTTTTTTACCAGCTTGTTCCAGTATATCCAAAAACCACTCTGCAGTTGTGGTATTTCCAGAGCCATAAGTCTCTAGAACGACACCTTTGAGTCCTTCTATATTGAATACACTTTCTATGAAACGCCTGTTGATACCCGGAAATAATTTGATCAACGCCACATTGTCGTCAAATTGATTGATCAGCTGCAGCTCCTCATCCGGATTGTACGGCTTCAGGAAACTATCATTGTATTCAATGAAAATACCTGCTTCTGCCAGTTTTGGGTAGTTTTCAGACTCAAAAGCTGCAAACGTACTGCTGCGTATTTTCTGAGACCTGTTTCCACGAAGCAGAAAGAAGTTAAAGTAAATACACACCTCTGTCACCATTGGCTTGCCTTGCTTGGTGTCAGAAGCGATTTCCAGCGCAGTGATCAGGTTTTCACGAGCATCAGAACGGATAAACCCGATTGGTATCTGGGCACCGGTAAAAATCACCGGCTTCTGCAATCCCTGCAGCATAAAACTCAAGGCACTGGCAGAATAGGCCATGGTATCGGTACCGTGCAATATCACAAAACCATCATATTGATGGTAGTTCTCATATACAATGTATCCCAGGTCAATCCAGTGGCTGGCATTCACATCCGATGAGTCTACCGGTTCCGGAAAAGAAATCACCGTCAGTTTGAGGTCCAGCGACTTTAGCTCCGGGATACGCTCCAGCACACGGCCAAAATTAAATGGTGCCAATGACCCGTTGTTGTCATAGGCCATCCCAAAAGTTCCACCCGTATAGATAATCAATATACTGGAATCGGGATCTTCCCCCGCAGAGGTATTGAGATTGACGATTCTATAATTCATAGGCTTTAAACAAGTTAAATGAATTACTGGTTGTGACCTCTGCTATTTGAGCCAAAGAAACTTCCTTTACATCAGCCAGTTTTTGGCCTATCAATGGAATATATTCCGGCGAATTACGCTTGCCCCTGTTTGGTGTTGGTGCCAGGTACGGACTATCTGTCTCCAGCAGCAAGTGCTTTACATCAACATCTTTGATCACCTGATCGAGGCCTGAATTTTTAAAGGTCAGTACACCCCCCAAACCTAAGTAAAAACCACGTGATATAATCCGCTCTGCCTGTTGTAAATTACCTGTAAAACAATGAAAAACTCCCTGCAAACCATCAAACCGGTCATCTTCCAGTATTTCTATGGTTTCATCAATGGATTCACGGCAGTGGATCACTACAGGCAGGTCGTGCTTTAGTGCCAGTTCACATTGTATCACAAACGCCTCTTTTTGATAATCAAACAAAGATTTATCCCAGTACAAATCCGTACCAATCTCTCCTACGGCGGCAAACTTCCGTTTGTTCAGCCAATCCTCCACTTCATAAAGGGCCTTTTCAAAACCCCTCTCTACGCTACAGGGGTGCAAACCCATCATAGCAAAGCATTGTGTTGGGTATTGATGTTCCAGCTCCATCATGGGTTCTATGGAGTCATGGTCAATATTGGGCATATACAGATGCCCTACCCCCAACTCCCGGGCACTTTCTATGACTCGATCGATGTCCTCTTTGAACTTGTCTGAATAGATATGAGCGTGAGAATCCACAAATTTCATTTCAATTGTATTTGGTGATGTTGTTAAATAGATACTAGATTCTAGACAGACAAAAGAGCAAAGATAAAAGACTAAAGACCGGGGTGCCGGACCACGAATCGCGGAGACTGCTACAAGTCTGCGTGACCCGTCGGTCTGTATTCCAAATTAGGACCGCTGACTCCGAGCCCCGCGCAACACAGTAGGCAATAGGCAGTATGCAGCAAGCAAAATCTTAAATTAATGCAATTTTGAGACATTATCATTGTACTTTTCTAATGCTTCGTAATAGACTTTAACCCAGTCGGAGCGTCGAAAACGCGTGGTCTCGATCAGCCATGCAAGGTAATACTCACGAACTACACACCATCTGGTTATTGTCTTTTTTACCATATCTCAATCCAACGCATCACCTCACAGAAGCTACTTTTGTAAAGAATGAAATCACACAAAAACTATGTAAATGATCGGATGCATTGGATCCCTCTCTAAAATCGAGAAAGGCACAAAGAAAAACTATAAAGTAGAAAAATGATAACCTTGCTTTTTAAAATAAGATAAAAACTCTGGCAAAGCCTCTTGCAGGACGTCAAAGGATTTGACATTATCGTGGAAGACCACCACCGAGCCCGGCACTATTTTCCGCTTGAAATTATAGATGAGTCGTGTAGCAGATAGTTTCTGATCAAAATCACCTGTGAGATAATCCCACATCACAATGTCATAAGCATCTTTCAACTTCGTGACCTGACTACGCCTGATATTGCCATAGGGAGGCCTGAACAACTTCGTATCCACACCTTGAGCTTTTAAAACCTCATCGCACTCAGTGACATTGGCCAAATAATCGTCGTCTTTTGTCTTCCATCCATTCAAATGATTGAAAGTATGGTTCCCAATCTGATGTCCCCGGGCGATCACTTCCCTTAATATCTCAGGGTATTTCCGCACATTGTCGCCTACCACAAAAAAAGTAGCTTTCACATCGGCTGCAGCCAGTTGCTCCAGCACCCATGGTGTCACTTCAGGAATAGGGCCATCGTCAAAAGTAAGGTAAATGGACTTGTCTCCTTTTTGGTATTTATCCCAGATAAGCCCGGGATATAGTCTCTTTAGCAAAGTGGGCGTTTTGAAAAGGTAACTACGCATGATTGTCAGGTTCTTATTTCAGAGACGTATGCAGGTGGTAATATATTTTGTTTAACCCAAAGAGTCTGCAAATTGGTACAACAGGAGGCACTCAGTAAATACTAGTCCCCTACTTTACAGGTGAGCATGGTGAGGTCGTCGTGGTAACTTTGCGATCCACGGAAAGCATCCAGTTCTTCCAGTATTTTTGAGTGAATCGTCACCGGCGAAGATTTACGGGTATTTCTAACAATGTCGAAGAGCCGATCCTGTCCAAACTCCTCTTCCGCTTCACTGAACGTTTCTGTCAGCCCATCTGTGTAACAGAATAAGAGGAAATCCTTCAGCCCTTCTACAGCCCCTTCCTGAATAAAGGGCAGTGGCTGGAACATTCCCAGCAAGGTAGTACCCGCTTCGAGCATGGTTTCCTTTCCTTCTTCCATCAAGAGTGGAGGATTGTGACCACAATTGACAAAGCTTAGTTTCTGGTCATTGGCATCGTAAAGGCCTATGAAAAAAGTGATAAAGTTTTCACCATTACCACTCAGGTTAATCTGGTAATTCAGTTCCGTCACAATTTCCGTCAGGTTATTGGACTGGCGTACCAATGTGCGAAGAGAAGCCTGAAAATTGGACATCAACAATGCAGCCGGCACTCCTTTGCCAGAAACATCGGCAATGCACAATATGAAGCGATGATCGTCCACCGTGATGTAGTCATAGTAGTCGCCTCCTACCTTATTATGCGGAATATAACTGGCCTCCAGCTGTAAATTGGACTCTTTGGGCAGGTATTTGGGAAACAAGTAGTTTTGTACCTGCTTGGCAATTTCCATTTCCTTGCGCATGGCTTCCTGCTCCAGTTGTTTCCTGGCCAGCTTCTTATTTTCTATGGCCACGATGATGATATTGGTGATCGCCTGCAGAAAGGTGACGTCTATCTGCTCACCGGCATCTTCTCCCCCATCGGCAAACAGCACGGCCAACAACCGGTCTTTGTGAGACACCGGATACACATCTGAAAACTCACAGAAATGCGCCTCGCAATCGTCTACTTTCCTGCTGCTGGTCAGGTTTTGATACATCTCAGAAAGCGGATGGTCATAAAAGTTCATTTTAGTGCCAAAATTCACTTTACATTCCCAGCTATCTCCCAGCACATACAAACAAAGCTTTTTAATATTAAGGTTGCCCAGGAGCGTAAACCTGTAGATCTTGTACAGAGACTCCTCCGACAAGTTATTGTTAATGGCCTGGGTAATCTCAAGTAGCGCCTTGAGTTCCAAGTCCTTTTTTACTGCACTATTGATATCTTCCATGCTAATCTAATGGCTGTTGTGTGCCAGCAAACCTTCCTTGGTTGCCAGGTAAAAAATTTGCCTGAAGTCCTTCTCAAAATCAAGGTCTTCATAAGAGATGTCCTCAGTTTGATTGCTGAGGCATTTGATCCACTTTTTGGTCAGCAGTTTGGTGAGCACCTTGTTCAATAGGTCCTCTTCAAACCCCGTCGATTCGATTAAACCGGGATACGACTGTACAAAATACAGTTCATCCAGTACGTCATACTCTAAGTCGCTCATAAATACATCCGGTCTTTCCAACGATATCTTCCTACGAAAGACGATACAAAGAGAAAGATAATATAAAATGGATAAATCAGTAATAAGAAAATTGTGATTAATAACGGAATCTCTTCGCGCAAATCACTATTTATCCGATAGATATTCACATACTCCAGGATCAGTTTGACTACTATCGTACTGATAAACAAGTCTCTGTAAGGATCATTGAATAGTGAAAATGTCAACATAACCCATCCCAGGTAAAATAAAAACATGGTCGTCCCCCATAGTCTCATTCGACTGCTGGTGTGAAAGCGCCACTTGGCCGACCACCTGATGCGCTGGTTGACAAACTCCTTCATGGTACGCTTTGGCGAAGTATAACTGATCGCCTCAGCAGCTTTCAGAAAAGAAATCTTATCAGGATAGCGGTCATAGGCCTTTTGCAACAAAAACTCATCATCCCCCGATGGCACCTTCACGTTGTCTGCATAGCCATCAAGTTCTTCAAACAGCGACTTTTCATAAGAGAGATTGGCGCCGTTGCAGGTAGTGGGCATTTTCAACCTGAGCGAAGACGCTCCAAGTCCTATCAATGCAGAAAACTCCACTTTTTGCAATCGCTCAAACAAACTGCCTCCGGCATTGAACACCACAGGCCCCAGCACCATTTTTGATCCCGTCTGTTGATAATGTGCTTCATATTGTGCCAGCCATCCTGGCCCTACGCGACAGTCTCCGTCAGTGCAGACAATGTGCATATGTGCGGCCTTCGCGATGGCGCGGGTAATCGCATATTTCTTCCCCGGCTTGTCATCGGCCTGTTGATCGCCCTGGATCACAGTAATTTCCATCCCCAGCACTGCCCGGGCCCGCATCACCTCTCCCACAGTATCGTCTTCTGAGAAATCATCGGAGACAATGACTTCAAACCGGGATCGATCAATTGACTGATTGTAAAGGTCTTCTAAAAGGTTGTAAATATGTCCGGCCTCATTACGAACCGGAATAATCACCGTAAAGCGGATATCAGAAGTGCCACCCAAGGCTTGAGCCGGAGGCGTCATTGCCCATCCTGTGATGAGTAATATCTGATAACACAGATATCCCAAACATACTCCCCATACGACCATGATTAGTATATTCATTACTATTATGAGGAAACGGTTATTCTCATTAAGACAAAAATTACAGACTGCAAACTATCCATTGACATCGGTTTACATCGTCAGCTCAACTATCAAGCTCACACTTTGCGGATAAAGAACAGCGCCACAAAAGAAGGCAAAAATATGTTGATAACCCAAACGCATAGGCCCGCCAGGATCACAGGCATCGCTCCTATGCCAAAATACCCAAAAAACAAGACCGCAGAAAAGCCGCGCACCCCAATGTCGCCGGCAAAGCCTACGTTGGGAACGATGGTCTTGGCCAGGAAGACAAATGAAATCCCCGCCGATAGCATCCAGACACCTGCTTCTGGAATAAAAGCGCCAAATATGACGACAGACTGCAGAAAGAAAACCAGGTAACGGACCAATGACAATACTGTTACCCTGCTCAGCTTTGCACTACTGATCACCCCGAGCGCATCAAACCAACGATCATATGCCTGCTGAATTTGATTTTTCAACAATATGATCATCAAAATTCCTCCCAGTGCGATACCAAGCCCCCAAACCGTTACCTGTCCCAGATCATAGGTGGTGTAAGACAACAGCCATCCCACGCCGAAACAGCCAAGCAGCACCGTCACGGCAAATTGTATAAAACCCACCAGCATAAAAGCGCCAGCTACTTCCTTCTTTGCCGTCCGTCGGTCGGCCAGCATGCGACCAGATAGTTCACCCAGCCCAAAAGGAATGAATTGCTTAAGGAGCAAACCCACCAATACCACCCTCACTGCTTCTAAAAAACTATTATCAAGTGTAATGGCCTGCCACTTGAGTGCTTCGAGCGACCAGTTGAGCAACATCAACAATAGTAAAACAGGGAGTAAATCCAGGCTGTCCAGAACAGGGGCCCAATCAACCTCCTGCAGCTCGCTGAATTTTAGCACAAAAACCCTGATCAGGGCTGCCATCAGCAACAGCGAAATAGTCACCTTGATGAACCGCTGGTATTTGAAGATGATTTTTTTAAATAGCTCCCACTTCATATCTTGCAACCAATGACTGTAAAGAGCTTCAAAAAAGAAAAAATCATCTTGGGAATAGACCCTGGTACATCCGTCATGGGCTATGGTTTAATTATAGTCAAAGGTAGTGAAATCAAATTATTACAGTATGGCGTAATCCATCTCAGTAAATATCCCAATCATGAGATCAAGCTGAAGAAAATTTTTGAGCGGGTGATATCACTCATCGACGATTATGCGCCAGATGAATTGGCATTGGAAGCTCCTTTCTATGGAAAAAACGTACAGTCGATGCTCAAACTAGGCAGGGCCCAGGGCGTTGCCATGGCAGCCGCGCTATCCAGAGAAATTCCCATTACTGAGTATGCACCCAAGAAGGTCAAGCAATCTGTGACTGGCAACGGAAATGCCTCAAAAGAACAAGTAGCAGCCATGCTGCAGAATCTATTGAAGTTTGGCGAACAGCCAAAATTACTGGATGCAACTGATGCCCTGGCCGTGGCACTATGCCACCATTTCCAGAAAGGCAACTCCCGTCAAAGTTTTAAAAGCTGGAATTCCTTCCTGACAGAAAACCCAGGAAGGCTTAAGAAATAAATAGTTTTACACCCTTACAATTCTATTGCGGCGCTGATTTTAGCCGCTACTGCTGCCAGTTCTTCTTTCTCTGGCTTCAATTTCATGCGATTGAAGTTCATGTCATCCATGGTATTAATTGGAATGAGATGGATATGCGCATGAGGAACTTCCAGACCTACGACGGCGACACCTACGCGTTCACAAGGCATCACTTTTTCTATTCCCCTGGCTACTTTCTTGGCAAATTGGTGCAAACGGCCGTAAACATCATTCTCAAGGTCAAAAATGTAATCAACTTCTACTTTGGGAATCACCAGACAGTGGCCTTCTACGAGTGGATTGATATCAAGAAAAGAGAGAAACTCGGCGTTTTCAGCCACGATGTGTGCAGGTATTTCTCTTTGGACAATTTTGGTAAATATGCTGGCCATGTCAGAATCCGATCTCCAGTACTTCAAATTGAATTTTACCAGCAGGTGCAGATACTTCTGCAATTTCTCCCACTTTTTTACCTAGCAATCCTTTGCCAATCGGTGACTGTACCGAAATCTTACCGGCTTTGAGGTCTGCTTCTTCTTCTGAAACGATGGTGTAGGTAAAAGCCGCACCGTTCTTCTGGTTTTTGATCTTTACTGTAGAAAGAATCGAAACCTTGGAGGTATCTATCGCTGATTCGTCCATCACTCTGGCGTTACCAACTGCTATCTCAAGCTTAGAAATCTTCAGTTCTAACAGACCTTGTGCTTCTTTCGCTGCATCATACTCAGCGTTCTCACTCAGGTCACCTTTGTCCCGGGCTTCTGCAATTTGTCTCGCCATATCTGCCCTTCCCTTTGTCTTAAGCTCCTGAAGTTCATCCTTGAGCTTATCCAATCCTTCTTTCGTATAGTAACTGATATTTGACATATATATAAAATTCTAACTAGTCTAAAATAAAAGAACGGTTCCCCAAGAGGAACCGTTTTTCAATTGTCTGTTTGCAAATATAAGGAATATTTTATCTTCAAGCAATTCTGCTGGAGGTCAAGTAGTGCTTAAGAATCTTCTCAGAAAGCACCTCACTTATTTTTCTGTAGGACTCCACTGTCCATCCCGCTACATGCGGACTGAAAAGCACGCGATCAGTCGCTCTCAACCCTTCGATTACCACTTTCTCTTCCGCTGTTAATTGGGCAATCTTCTCATTTTCAAGTACATCCAGGCATGCACCAAGGATTTTCTTCTCTTCAAATGCTGCCAGCAGATCTGATAAAGAAAGTACTTTACCTCTGGAAGTATTCACCACATACACCGGCTTTTTAAATGAATCAAAAAAGCGTTTATTGATGACATAGCCCGTCTCGCTGGTCAACGGCACATGGATGCTCACCACATCCGACTCCGCAAAGAAATCTTCAAGCGTAACCGATTCCACATAGGGCTCTTTGATTTTGTTTTTGTACTTATCAAAAGCGATGATCCTGCAACCAAAACCCGACAGTTTTCTTGCAAAAGCACTACCTGTATTGCCGTATCCAAAAATACCTACCGTAAGGCTGCCAAGTTCCACGCCACGGTTCCCTTCGCGGTCCCAAACACGCTGCCCAATCTCTTTGTGACCCTTGTACAGGTTATTGAGCAACATGAGCAACATTCCCAGCGCATGCTCACCCACTGCGTCGCGGTTCCCTTCCGGCGCATTGAACACTTCGATGCCCGCTGCGGAGACTGCTTTTTCGTCAATATTGTCAATACCGGCCCCTGCCCGTCCAATAAACTCCAAATTGGGGGCTGCTTTCACAAAAGCCTCATCGATATAGACCTTGCTTCTGATCACCAAACCGTGGTAATGCTTAATGCTCTCCATGATCTCTTCCTTGGTGATATCAGGCTGGTAATCTACCTGAAACCCCTGCGTCGTTAACTCATCTATGAGCGACGTGTGAAGGTCATTCACGATCAATACTCTTTTTTCATCCACCATGGTTACATAACGTTTTTAATCTCTGAGAGATATCAAGCACTTGGTTATTTTATCAGTCGACATTTATTACAACTTACAGGATATACACCCTATGTGGCAACCCCGCTTTCATTTAGTGCAATGCATGGGCAACTGCAAAATAAACCACTAATCCCAGCAAATCGTTCGCTGTCGTAATGAACGGACCTGAGGCCAATGCCGGGTTTACACCAAATTTATCCAGGACCAACGGGGTGATTGTGCCCATGAATGAAGCCAGCAAAACCACCGAAAACAAGGCGATCGCCACCGTCAAAGCAATGCGCTGATCACTTTTGGACAACATGACAATACCAAAAACGATGATCGCCAGGATGATACCGTTCACCACCGCTACAAACAACACCTTTACCATCCTGGTAAACAAGCTGTCTTCAAACACATTTCTGGTAGCCAGACTTTGCACCACCAGGGAAGAAGACTGAATGCCCACATTTCCGCCTGTTGCTGTAATCAATGGAATAAAAAATGCCATCATAGGCACCAGCTTGAGGTCTTCCTCGTAAAAACTGATGAAATAAGCGCCCAGCAGTCCTCCCATCACCCCTACAATGAGCCATGGCAGGCGTGCTTTGGACAGAATCCAGACGTCGTCATCTTCCTCTACATCTGAGGCGATACCGGCCATCATCTGGCGCTCCTCATCCGCCATCTCCGTAATGACGTCTACAATATCATCAATGGTAATTCTTCCTACCAGCTTCCCCAGCGCATTGACCACCGGAATGGCATCCAGGTCATACTTCTGCATGATCAAAGCGACCTCCTCTTCTTCCAGATAGGTCTCCACCGATACAATATCACGGTCATAAAGGTCTGAAATAAGGGTCTGGTCACTGGAGAGCAACATTTTCTTCAATGAGATCTTCCCCAGCAGCCTTCCTACATCATCTACTACATAGACCGAGTAGATTTTGGAAACATTTTCTGCCTGCTTCCTGATTTCTTCAATACATTGTATGACTTTCCAGTTCTCATTGGCCTTGATCAATTCCTTGGCCATGAGCCCTCCGGCAACATCTTCTTCATAGCGCATCAGCTCCAGCAGGTAATCTGCCTTCTCATCGTTCTGAAGCGTAGCCACGATGCGCTCTTGTTTGCGCAGCGGTAGCTGATTGAGGATATCCACACCATCATCAGAGTCCAGATGTTCTACATAACGGGCTATTTCTTCCGCGCTAAATTCCTCCAGAAAGTGTTCTTTAACATCTTCATCGAGGTCTCTGAGGATTTCGGCACCCACCTTGTCATCAAGCAATTCAAAGACGTATTTGCAGTCTTCCGCATCAAATTCATCCAACAAAGCACTGATATCTGCCGGATTGATACCATCCAGCGAGTTGACGATCCACTCGTCATTGCGCGCCTCCACAGAAGCCTGGAAAGTTTCCAGGAACTCCTTGGTCAGTTCAAATTGCGTGATTTCTACCATCTTCTTCAATCTTTTTGGTCAGTTCCAAAAATTCGTCTACCGATAGCTGTTCTGCCCGTTTAGAGAACACTGCCTCTTCCAGCAGTCTGGCCGATAGTCCCAGTCCTTTGAGGCAATTTCTCAAGGTCTTTCTCCGTGTCTGAAAACTGGCCTTGACTACTTTCTTAAACATGTGCGCATCACAATCCAGCTTTTGACGATCGTTTCGCTTGAGCCGGATCACGGCCGACCTTACCTTGGGTGGCGGATTGAATACGTGTGGTTCTACAGTGAACAAGTATTCTACATCATAGAAAGCCTGCAGCAACACACTCAGTATACCATAGGTCTTACTGCCCGGCCCTGCACAAATACGCTCAGCAACTTCCTTCTGGATCATTCCAACTAGCAGGGCTACCTCATCAATGTGATCATATACCTTGAAAAAAATTTGTGAGCTGATGTTGTAGGGAAAATTCCCAATCACACCAATGCTTCCCGGTGCTCCCGATAGAGATGATTGCAAAAAATCCTGCAACAATACCTGCTCTTTCCACTCGGGATACTTCCGATGCAGGAAAGCTACCGACTCCTGATCTACATCCATGGCCTGGAATTGGAACGCACTCTGGCCGATCAGGTGATCGGTCAATACACCTGTACCCGGACCTATTTCAATCGCCAGCTCCCCCCTGAAATGATCAGTAAAAGCCACGACAATCCGATGGGCGATCTGCTGGTCTTTCAAAAAGTGCTGTCCCAACTGCTTTTTTGGTCTCACCACACTCATGATCTTCAGGATATTTAAGAAATTAAAGTAAATTACGCTGCAAAATACGCTTATTCGAGCAGATGATTGCCGATTTGACGTATGAATTTGAACTCTATGCAGAAAAAAAACAATCAGCAAAAAGACAAACCTATAATCGGTATCTCAATAGGAGATGTGAATGGAATAGGACCAGAAGTGATCATCAAAGGATTGATGGACAATCGCGTCATGAAACACATGATCCCGGTCATCTACACCTCGTCGAAAGTACTCTCCTTCTACCGTAAAATGCTTAAGCTCGATCAGTTTAATTTTCACCAGACAAAGGCTTTTGACAACATTCATTATAAAAAAGTGAATGTGATGAGCTTTTCCAATGAGAACATAGAGATCAAATGTGGCGAAGTCACCCAGGAAGCTGGCAGCTATGCTTTCAGGTCACTGGAAAAGGCGTGCGAAGACCTGGAAGCCGGGCAAATCCACGGTCTGGTCACTGCACCTATCAACAAGGACAACATCCAGTCAGAAGAATTTCAGTTTCCGGGGCACACAGAATATCTGGCCAACAAGTTTGGCAAAAAGGATAATTTGATGTTCATGGTGAGCGACTCTTTGAGAGTGGGTGTAGTCACCGGGCACATGCCGCTGATGCAGGTTCCCGGGGCACTGACACAGGAACTCATCTCGCAGAAACTCACCATCATGCTGGCGTCACTCAAGCGAGACTTCAATATCTCCAAACCAAAAGTAGCCGTATTGGGTCTCAACCCACACGCTGGAGAAAACGGCCTGTTGGGATCAGAAGAGCATGAGATCATCTCCCCTGCCATCGAAACCTTCAAGGAAAAGGGCAATCTGGTATTTGGGCCGTTCCCCGCAGATGGCTTTTTTGGATCAGGGCAATTCAAACAGTATGATGCAGTCCTGGCCATGTATCATGACCAGGGTCTTGTACCGTTCAAGAGCCTCACTTTTGAAGAAGGCGTCAATTTCACTGCAGGACTGGACATCATCAGAACTTCTCCAGACCATGGCACTGCTTATGCCATTGCCGGTAAAGACGTGGGTAGTCCTGCCTCATTCCAGAAGGCACTCTTCATGGCCAAAGACATCATCGAAAACAGGAAGGACGGAAATCCTGCATAGAAGAAGCATTACTATCGGGCGCTAACGTACTCACCATCGGGAAGTATCAAATGAAACTCCCTGCTTGAGGTCAGCCCTATTAAACCAATAATGGGAAGATAAATTCCATTTGATATTCGTATCATCCAGGGCCTGTTCAGACAGCAGGCAATGTCACCTTATATCCAATGGTCTCGCGGTAAGCTGTCCGCCTGTTTCCAGGCCACGATTCTAAGTAATCGGGTTAAACATCCACACAATTTGCGTATATTACTACTTGACTTAATTGACGTAGGATAACTCCTAATACTCAATTTGGAATTTTGATCACAGGGTTTTGAGCTGAAACAAGGCATCAAAAACCAGCAAGGAGTTATTAGAGATATCCTGCCATCCATTTTATTTACTGATTACTATGAAAAACAAAAGATTAAGACTAGAAGAGCTCAAAGTAAAAAGCTTCATTACTTTCAAAGAGGGTGACGCTGGTGAAACAATCAAAGGTGGTAACAGAGCACCGGTTGACAACCTGCGTCCTTACAAAACACCAGGTGACACAGCCCTTTGCCAGCCTACTCCGGCAACATTCTGCTATCACTGCCCACCAGCACTGTAAGCTTTTGGATCAAGCAAGATTTCTGTGGGTTGAAGGTAAATCTGTTAGTTCATTTATTTTTGAAACAGTAGAGAATCCAATTGACAGCATTGATTTTCATGACTTTGCACTTTTGAGCGATCCTGCCAGTTTGAGTGTGAGAGTGAGTTGTGAGTAGATTTTCCACAGATTTCCGGCTTGGCCCAAGCCTTTGGCTGAGGCCTGATGATTAAATTAATGTAAAACACTTTATGTACTAATTCTTATGATGAAAAAGAAAACATTGAAACTGAACGAACTTAAAGTAAAAAGCTTTCTAACATTGGAAGATGGCAAAGTAAGCCAAACTGTAAAGGGGGGTTTTAGAGATGACATCAATGTCTCTCCCCGTTGTGGTCCTTCTGCCGCCACTATTTGTCCAGACTGCCCGGATGAAATCCAGTAGTGGCAAATCGGTGGTAAAAAGTGCCGGTGTTTCAACAGATGCCGGCATTTTTTCTTTCCTCTGATTATATTGAAAATAACAATCCTACCTCAAATATAATTTCAATTTGCCCATGTGATGTCTTTTACGGGACGCAGAAGCACTAAGAGTATACTCACGCAGCACAATGGCGGCAAATTATCTACCAGGGAAAGAATCGAAAGTTTAATAAACACGCTAAAAGCGCATACCATGAAAAAGAATAAACTAAGACTCAATGAACTAAAAGTAAAAAGCTTTTTGACAATTCAGCAAGGTGACTCAATTGATCAAGTCAAAGGCGGACAACCGCTCTGTGGCCCCTCAACCGCTACATTTTGCCCGGATTGTCCTCCACCGATTGATCGGTAGCATAGACCTGGCTACTATACAAGAAGGATCACTGCCGGTTTATCATCCGTAAATCGGTAGTTATTTAGTCCTGGTAAATATTGATTATTTCCCTGGCTTAGAATCCTATTTTCAACTCTCCGGATTGTGCAACGGGATGCTCTGCAAACCCTCAGACACCAAGTATAAACTTCAAGTCAACACTTATAAATAAAACCAAAAAACATCCAGCGCATTTTCTTATATTTAAAGCTACAGTGAATTTATCTCAATACGTTTTTACAAATTATCATGAAAAAGAAAAGACTAAAACTAGACGAGCTGAAAGTTAAGAGCTTCGTAACACTTCAAGAGGACGGTTCCAGCGAAACAATTAAAGCAGGAGCACGTAAGCCAGGAGATGAGCTAATACCTTCAGACAACCCTATCAAAACAATTCTATGCCCGCCAACTCCGGGAACATGGTGCTACATATGCCCCGTAGAGTTCTAAGACATTTTCATACTCAAAACTTGTACCGGCATGCTTTTTTGGTGTGTCGGTATTTTTTTTGCTGTGCTTTAACAGAAGGCCGATATTTCATAACTGAATTATCAATATTCACGATACAAGTTCAATCTTTTCCCCGCAGCCAGCCAAACATCCCTCCTTTTTACATATCTTGGGTATCTACTTAATTGATGTAAACACTTTTATACTGATTACTATGAAAAAGAAAAGACTAAAACTAGATGAGCTGAAGGTTAAAAGCTTTGTAACCCTGGAAGACGACAACGCAAGTCAAACGATTAAAGCTGGCGCAGCGGGTAGTGGCGGTGATGAATTGGTCCCTAATCCAATAAAGACTATTCTGTGCCCTCCCACTCCCGGAACATGGTG
>ERZ1740068.294-NODE-294-length-27896-cov-8.222585_pt1 | contig 27896 bp, 25 predicted proteins | sample MGYA00581735_ERZ1740068 | MGnify/ENA primary metagenome ERZ1740068 (study PRJEB43018, sample SAMN04849740) | marine metagenome | isolation source: floating plastic debris | place: Pacific Ocean | collected 2008-08-30 | study: EMG produced TPA metagenomics assembly...
CTCCATAGGAATGTCCTGGCCAGACCTTTGTCTCCGGCGCTATGGTCTCTTTCAGTCGCTGAACAGATTGAAAAAGTAGCGGTGCATTCTCTTTGGTGCAAAGGCCTACCCCCTCCGTGAATACGGTGTCACCGGTAAAAAGGTGCTGGCCAATGAGATAGCAGGTGCTACCCAGGGTATGCCCCGGTGTCACAATGGGCAGTATCTGAAATATGGTGGTTTGCACTTTGTGATGATGATACAGGCTGACCAGATTAGGTAGTGAAAATCCAGATGCTTCTATTTCTTTGGCAGACATCATCACTTGAACGCCTTTACTTGCAGAAAAGCGGGCCGCCAGGTCTGTGTGATCGCGGTGACTGTGTGTGAGTAGGATGCCGCTCAGGCGAATATTGTGTTCGACCAGAAAGCGATTGATCAGTTCATAGTCCCATGCCGGGTCAATCAAAAGACCATTCCTGCCCCGATAGATCAGATAGCAGCGGTTTTTAATTTTCCCATTTGATACTTTAAAGACTTTGACTTGCATAGCGTATAGTAGCGTTTGCGCTGCGCAAATATGTGGGCATTTTTGTTGTGATTTGGCCCTGGCTTTGAAAATAAATCTATCTAAACTGGGTCTCCGCTACGTGATGACAAGACTCTGATGGGAATTGTTTATCTTGGTCTTACCATCAAGAAAACGAAAAGATCATCATTTATGTCAACACATCAATTACAACCTCATACGTATTACCATTTATATAATCGTGCCCATGGCAATGAGCAACTCTTCAAAGAACAAGAAAACTATAGGTTTTTCCTGAGTCGATGGGCCAAGTATGTCGAACCCATTGCAAGTACCTACGCTTATTGTCTAATGCCTAATCACATCCATTTTCTCATTCGTACCAGAGATGAAGAACAGCTATTAGCCTTTTTTAAAAGGGAGAACCATCTTCTTTCCAAAGCAATGTCGCAGCAATTAGGCAACCTGTTTAATAGTTATACCAAAGCGTTTAATAAACGCTATGACAGAATGGGTTCTCTATGGATGAGACCCTTTAAGGCCAAGGAAATAGACTCTGAAGAGTATCTCCGAAATGTGATTTTCTACATTCATCATAATCCAATTCATCATGGCTTCAGGCAACGAATCGAGGACTGGCCTCACAGCAGTTTTCAGGCTTTAATCACCAAAGGGAAAACGAAGGTGATGAGAGAAGCGGTGCATCGCTGTTACGGATCGAAGGCGGAGCTAAGAAGGTTTCATGAACAGGTTATCGGTCCTTTAAGACCGTTAGAAGATGAATTAACTTAACCATACCTGTCGGGTTTTCCTAAACCCGACTGGTATGGTCACCCCAATCGCTCCAACACCGCTTCCTTATAATGATCGCCAATGGGAATTTCGACATCGCCTATCTCCACATCGTACCTGGTATAGGCAGTGATTTCGTGGCAGTTGACAATGAAAGATCGGTGGACGCGCAGGAAGCGCTGATCCAGCTTTTTGGCAAAAGCCGTGATACTCCCTTTGAACTGCAAGGCTTCTCCTGCTTTCAAATGAACTTTGAGGTAATCCCGAAGGCTCTCCACGTACATTATCTGCTGGAAACAGACCTTGACCTTTTTGCGATCTTTACTTACGAATAGATAGTCTGTTGTGGGGTCGGCTGCCGGAGTCCCTCCCAAAGATGCTCCAGATGGTGCTGTTTCCTTCGTGACGTCAGAAGCCGCAGAGGATCCACCGTTTTGTTGCATCGCCAGGAACTTCTCAATGGATTGGAAGAAACGACTAAAGGTCACGGGCTTCAGCAGATAGTCGACGGCATTGAGTTCAAAACCGTCAAGGGCGTAATCGCGGTAGGCTGTGGTGAAAATCACCTTCGGCTTATTAATCAGGTTTTTAAAAAAATCGGTGCCGCTCAAAACGGGCATCTCAATGTCGAGAAAAAGTAAATCTACCGGGTGCTGGCTCAGCACTTTGCTGGCTTCAATGGCACTTTCGCAGGTGGCGACCACCTCAAAATCATCCAATTGACTGAGATGATTCCTGATAAGATTCCGAGCCAACTCCTCATCGTCGACGATCAGACATTTGTACAAGCTCAAACGGGTACGGTTAAAGTAATGGAATAACTGTCACTATTTTCTTCTATACGCAAAACATGCTTGCCAGGGTAAAGTAACTCCAGCTGTTGCCGCACATTTTTCAGTCCCAGGGCCTCTTGCTTGGGTGACGAGATCGCTTTAGCGCTGGGGGGGACAGTATTGAAAACCGAAAACACCAGCTGTCCGTGCTGCTCCTTCATCGATATCCTGACTTTTGCATCCTTCAGCGCCTGGCTAACCCCGTGTTTGAAGGCATTCTCAATGAACGTCAGTAGGATAAGCGGGCCAATGCACGCACCTTCACTTATGTGATGGTCAAAGGCGATTTCCACCCTTTTACCATAACGTATTTTTTCCAGTGCCAGGTAGTTCTCTATCAGTGCGATCTCTTTGCTTGCCAGGACAAATGTTTCATTGCAGCGGTAAAGCATATAGTCCAGCATCTCCGAAAGTCGCTCGATGACCTCAGGGGTTTTGTCAGATTTCTCTATGGCCAGTGCATAAAGATTGTTGAGCGTATTGAACAGAAAATGAGGATTGAGCTGGTTCTTCAAGGCTGATAACTCCGCTTCTTTTTTCTGTTCGCTCAACCGGAGTACCTGTTGCCGGTCGCTGAAAGAGATGACCATCTGCAACATTACGGCCGGTGTCACAAACTTGATGAATTTACTCAGGACGACAGGGACATCCACAAAGCGGACCCAGAAAGGTTTGAGTGACCGGTTTTTCCCAATGGAATTGTAGAACTCATAATACTTGACGTCATAGTAGTGGATGATCCACAGATTATACAGTGCGTACAAGACGTACAGCAATAGCAGTAGAAAGAAGATGAATAAAACCACCTGTTTATTCATCAGAAACCGTGGCATCAGCAAATAAATTGAGACGTACGCAACAATGACCTGTATCAGTATCATCATCGAGTGAAACTCAATGATCTGGACATAGCCACTATAATACTGCATGCTGGATGATAATACCGCATACAGTACCACGCTCGCCCAGAAGATCAGGTGCCTTGCTGTCGCTCTGTTCAGTAGAGGTTCTATTCCTTCTATCATTTCGTGGGCAAATGTAGGGTTTAATTAACATTTCTGAGGGGTCTGTCTGCCAGTGCCGGTTGAAAGTCTGCAAAGCCGGGGTTTAAGTCTGTGAAAGCAGATTGCCCGGTTATTGCCCTAAATCGCCTTTCCGTCTACGCTTGCGAAATGGTGTTACATGGCCTCCTAGTTTTGAGCATCACTACATGTTAATCGTTTTATGAGAATATTGATTTTTTTGCTTTTAGCCATACCTACCCACTTAATCGCTCAGGACCATATCGCCATGCATGAAGCCACTATAAAGGTAGATGGACAGCTGAACGAAGTCATCTGGGAAGAACTCAGTCAGGTGACCGGTTTTCATAACTTCATGCCCACAGATGAAGGATTGGCCGACCATCAGACCATTGTACGGATGTTTCATGATGGTGAGTTCCTCTACGTAGGGGCGATCTATGAAGATGATGATCCCGGCATACAGACCAACAGCATGAAACGCGATGTATCAATTGGGCTGAGTGATGCTTTTGTACTGGTGCTGGATACCCGCAATCAGCAGCAAAATGCTTACTATTTCTCGCTCAACGCCTATGGGGCGCAGGCCGATGGGCTGGTAGAACGCAAAAACGATGGCTTTGACTTCTCGCTGAGCTGGAATGCGGTATGGAAAGCAGCAACGGCGGTCAAAGGCACGCATAAGGTTTTTGAGATGGCGATCCCACTGAAAGCGCTGAGTTATGACGCCGGGAATACCACATTTGGTGTCCAGATGTATGTGAGAGATATTAAGAAAAACGCGTGGACCATCCTCACCGATGTGCCCAGGAACTATCGTCAATTTGACCTGAGATTTACGAAACCGTTTTCGGTGGCAGCACTGCCGTCTAAGGCGACCTCTCGCTTTGCGGTGACACCTTCCCTCACCACCAGTTACCTCAACAATGTCGCAGACTCGGAGACCACAACAACTCTGAAGCCGAGTCTGGATATCCAGTACAACCTCACTTCTTCCCTAAAGTTGGATGCGACCATCAATCCCGATTTTTCGCAGGTAGATGTAGATCAGCAAGTGACGAACCTGTCCAGGTTTGCCGTGTTTTTCCCTGAGCAGCGAAATTTCTTTCTGGAAAACGGAGATTTGTTTGCCAATCTGGGGGTAGACGATGTGAATCCGTTTTACTCTCGTAAGATAGGGGGAAGTGCTAATATCCAATATGGGCTGAGGCTATCCGGGAATGTTACACCCACTACGAGGCTGGGTGTCCTCAATGTGCAAACCGAGGACGAAGGCGAAAACCAGAATTTCTCTGCCTTGGTCACAGAACAGCAGTTGTCTGATAATTTCACCGCCACCGGATTTCTGATCAACCGCCAGGAGACAGAAAATTTTGAATTCCAAAGAGACTTTAACAGGGTAGGAGGGATCAATATCAACTATAAGTCCGATAACAAAAAGTGGATTGGCCTCACCAATTATGCACAGAGCTTCAACCCGGACCTGAAGGGCGACAACAATTTCATGAACGTTGGTGTCTGGTACAATGATCAGGCTTTGCGATGGAATGCATCAGTGCGCAAGGTAAGCGAAAACTACCTGACAGATGTGGGCTTTACGCCCAGGTTATACCATTATGATCCGGCTGCAGATCAGCTCATCAGGGAAGGGTACTGGCAAACATCGGCAGGGCTGCGTTATACTAAGTTCATGAAACCAGGGAAACGCATCAACAACATCCGGTTGATCAATTATCGTTTCAATGACTACCTCGACCCCGAAGGGAATCCGATGCAGCGGTCGCACTTTTTCAATTCTGCGATCTTCTTCAAAAACCTCTCGGCCATCTTTTTTGTCTATACCTGGGACCAGGTGCAGCTCCAGTATGAATTTGACCCCTTGGGGAATGGCAATTCGCTGTCGGCAGATAGCTACCAATATGGGTTGATGCGGGTAGGCTACAATTCTGCCAACAACCAGAAACTGCGTTACAGAGTGAACTACCGAACAGGTAGGTTTTACAGCGGTGAGCAGGATACCTGGCGCGGTTACCTGAACTATCAACTGTTGCCGTTTGCCAACCTGGAAGTGATGTATGACAGGACCAACATCAATCTCAACGAACTGGGAAGTGAGACCTTTAACCTGGTCAGGTTTACCGGAGAGGTGTTTTTCAACACGCGCTTCAACTGGACTACCTACATACAATACAATACACAGGCCGATAACTTCAACATCAATAGCCGCCTGCAATGGGAATACCGGCCGCTATCATACATGTACCTCGTCATCACGGATAATTTCAATCAGCAATTGGACCGCTCAGACTGGGGAGTCGCCTTCAAGGTGAATTACCGGCTTGACTTCTGAATCTGAGATTCAGAAGTTACTCTCAGTGTCTCCAAACATCAGTTTGGGACACTGAGGTAACCATGTTTTAGAGGTTCTCAAATACAAATTGCCTCATTTCAGTGTCGCAGTCATCGCATGAGAAATAGACACCGTGGTCCCCACCATCTATTTTCCTGAAAAAGTTGGTGATGCCCAGTGAATCCAGGATGGGATGAATGATGCAAGGGCCTTCGGTGAAGTCCCCATCAGGGTCTGTGAGGGCTTCCGGGTCTTTGGTACAGGTAACGTCGGTATCATTGTCACCATGGATACTGTACAAGATCGGTTCGCCAGGACCTATCCAGTCCGCATCAAAGAATCCCCCGGAAATGCTGATGACTCCTTTGATGGTCTCACTGCCTCCCACGTTTCCACTGTTGCCGGATAATCCGCCATTTTGGGCCAGGTAGTCTTGTAAGGTAGCAGGCGCATTGACAATGTCTTCCTCGTTGAAATAGGCATAGTGGCAGGCCATCACCGCCCCTGCAGAAAAACCACCAACAAATATGTTGTCAGGATCCGTCTGGTGTTTGTTGTCAATGGTGAAATAGCGAACGGCAGCCTTCATGTCCTGCACCGCATCTACCACCGCAAACTTGAGCTCACCGTCGTCACTCAATAAGCGATAGCTGATGGTGGCAGCCACGTAACCGGACTGGGCAAAGAGGCTTGCCAGTTCATTGAAGTCTTCCCGGTCTCCTTCCGCAAACCCGCCACCATGTGCCAGAATAATCAGAGGGCGACTGCTGACGGTGTCATCGGCAGGCTCAAAGATGTTCATTCGTAAGGTGATATTGTTGCCGTTTTGATCTGTATTTGCGCCATAGACCACATCCATCGAGGAGTTGACGCTGGCAAAGACCAGTTCCTGATACCTGGTGCTTCCGAGCTGATTGTCTATGGGGCCCGGCTCATCATCATTGTTGCATCCCTGGATGCATATCAGTCCAGAGATAATCAATAGGGTACTTAAAAATTTAAAGAAAGAATTCATAAGAGTTTGTTTTGTTTGGACCGGTAACGTGTGATAGATGCCTGCAATATGTGGGAAATGGCGGTGTCAGATAGCCAGATGTCCGGGATTAAACCAAGTGAGACATCTCAGGACAAATCGGTTCTCTTTTTGTATTTTCCCGGTGTGAGTCCCGTCATTTTTTTGAAGGTATCATAGAAGGTGCTCCTGGATTTGAATCCCACCTCTTTGCCAATTGCTTCCAGGGAGAAGATGTCAAATTGAGGGTCATCCAGCAACTCTTTGGCCCGTGCAACACGATATTGGTTGATGAATTCGTTGAGGCTTTGCCCACCATTTTCCTTTAAGATACGGCTGACGGTGCTGGCCCCGAGCCCCATCTCTTCGGCGATCAATTCCCGGCTCAGTGCAGGATTTTTGAAAAGCTCCTTTTCAATCATCAATAGTTTTAATCGGTCATAATGACTTTTAGCAGAGCGATCTCTTTCCGTAGCTGCATTGGTGTTTTTATGTACCTGAATTGCTTTGATTTGAGTGATCTGCTGTCCGATGCTTACTTGCTGCACCCCAAAAAATGAAATACCCATCAGGAAGATAGCCGCTCCTACCCATGCATATTCCCAGTAATCCAGGTCAAATAATGTTTCAACCAACTCCGATAGTAACAACAACGCCATCAGCACAATGAAGGCTGTGAAATTGACATAGAGCCATTTTTTGAAAACAGGATCACACTGGCTGTGTCGTACTTTTTGAATGGCTACAAATCCTACTGTGAAGATGAAAAGTGCGATGAGGTAGATTTCTGTGGGCTCAATCGCTTCAACGAATGTTCCCCAAACTTCCAATTCAAGGACATCAGCCAGCGATGTCAGCATCCGAAGCAGGCTGAAGAAAACAAAAGGTGATAGTAACCACCAATAGACTTTACGTTCAATTTTCTGACCTAAGCTCGTCAGTACGTAGAAATATAGAAAAGCAGGGAGTAAATATTCCAGCGCGATAAATTCAAATATTTCGGTAAACCACTCGAACTGTATCAATTCGCTTATCCGCAAAATGATGAGGGACAGAATGAGTACTACCCAGGCAAGGAACCGGTTGGGACGACTCTTGTATTTCTTTCCCGTTAGCAGCAGCATAGCGAAGAAGACGCCCTGACTCACGGCTATGATCATGATAAGTGACTCGATACCCATTTCCATTATGGAACTCAAGATAGTGGTTATCACGCTGAGAGTAAAGACAAAAGCCTAAACATGTTACTGGTCCAGTCGGGAGTATGAAATGATCACTGGCAGTCTCATCTCATAGAGGACCAGCGGCAATGTGATCGTTTGCGTTGATGCTGATCCCAAAGACGGCCTCAGGCATCAATCCCCCTTCAGCACCTTCGCAGGGTTGACGACCAGGGCATTCCGGAAAGGAAGTAGGGTAGCCAGCAGGGAGATGCTGATGAGACCTGCGATTACCATTGCATAAACGGGAATGTCTACAATATGCACTTCAAACAGGTAGGGCGATATCGGGCTTAATAACAAAGGTGACAGGATTAATCCTCCCAGAATTCCTATACCGGACATCTTCAGCATCTCTTTCAGCACGATATTCAATACGTTGATGTCGGATGCGCCCAGTACACGCCGCAATGCCAGTTCTTTGACCTTCAAAATGAGGATGAACGTCATCATGCTGAACAGACCAACGGCTGCGATGACACTACCGATGAGTGCAATCGTTAAAAACAGCGTTCCTGCGACTTTGGCCTGCCAGTTTTTCATGGCCACTACATCTTTGAAGTACTTATACTCAAAGGTGGGCTGGTTTTTGTCAATCGAAAGAATCGTTTCCGTCAGCTTCGGCTCCAGTTCTGACAGCGGCCTCGAAGATTGAACAACATAATGCGCATCTGTATGTGGATAAGCAAAAAACGAAAGATAAACATTGGGGATGTTGTCCCCGGTCACACTTTGGTGTTTGACATTGTCTACAATACCGATGATGGTCAGAAAGGGCCTGTCCAGTTCTTCACCACCTATTTTGATGCGCTGCCCGAGCGCATTGCCATCCGGCCACATTTTATCTGCCAGGTGTTTGTCTATCAGTACCTGCCTGTCATGAGCGGGGTGATCGTTGGAGTCGAACGTCTGCCCGGTGAGGAGGTTGATGTCCATTGCCTCAAAGTAATTGGGAACCACCCGCTGTACACTGATGAATGGATTGTAAGACTGCTGGACGTTGGACTGCCCCTCTATGAGAAAGTTTTCCTGAGATTGAGCAGAGGTATTTACCATATCGGTCAGGGGTAAAATACTGTTTAGCGTCACACTTTCAACGCCAGGGATGGCAGCTATTTGTTGTAAGCTATTTTCAAAAAAAGCACTCTTCTTTTCCGCGCTGCCATATTTGAACCAGGAGAGCGCTATCCTGAAGGTTAATTTGTTCTCGGTGCTGTAGCCAAGTTCAGCCTCGCTGGCGGAGATAAAGCTTTTGTACAACAGCATACCTCCTATCATCAATACGGCACTAACGAGTATTTGCATAGAGGCAAGCCATTTCTGCAGGCTGTGCTGTCGGCTACTGCCTGTCATTTGCTGTCCCTCTTTGAGCCTGTTGACCATATTACTGCCTACATTTTGGAATAACCATGGCAAAATACCGGTCGCCATGCCCAGTAATAAAGCAATTCCCACAGTATATAAAATGACATACAGGTTAATGTCTAAGTTGATCCAGTGAGGAAGAAATGGGTCTACCAGCTCGCGTGAAGTCTGGATGATACTCCACGCAATCAACAGTCCGAAGGCGCTTCCTAAGAATGACAAGATCATGCTGTAGATGACAGACTCTGTAATGAGCGAGCTTCGGGAGGAACCCAGTACCTTGAGCAGGGTGGTTTGTTTGCTCCTTCTGATGGCCCGGTTTGTGATCAGGTTGCCAACATTGACAGTGGCGATGGTCAACAAGAAAATAGCTGCAAAAGCCAGCAGCAGGATGTAACCGTAAAGATCGCCGATGTAGAAGTCAGACAGCGGCTCTGCGATGTAGGAAATGCCGAGGTTTGTTTCCATGTGCAGCTCTTGCTGTAGCTGTGCAAACTCCTCCAGCTCGGCATTGAATTCCTGCAGTGTGACCCCAGGTAAGAGACGTGCCAGGCCTATACAGGGTCTGTAGTCCCTGGAGTCTACCACAAAGTCAGCAAATGCCATGGCCCTGAAAGCTTCATTTCTGGTAGGAAAGCTAAATCCCTCCGGAAGCACTCCGTAGTTGGTGTAGGTAAAGCCGTCCAGTGTGACGGGAAGCATCTCGGTGTTTTCATTGCCATCAAACCTACGTTTCCAGAAATCATAGGTCAGCATGATGGTATGCGAGCCACGTTTATCCAGGGTTTCCGGCCAGTGGGTGCCAATCATTGGCGTTACACCTAATACTTTGAAGAGATTGCTGGAGGCAAAAGTAGTGGTTAAATCCTCGGGTGGCTTGCCGTCTCCACTCAGGTTGTACCTACCTCCGTCGCGGTAGACTGCCAGGGCATCAATGGTACTTAGCTGTTTTTGCATGTCCAGAAATTCCGGATAGGAAAATAGTCCCTTTTCTCCACCTTTTACAGCATGTATGCGCACCAGGCTTTCCGGATCTTTGAAAGGTAGTTCTGTCAGCAATAGTGCATCCACATAGCCGTAAATAACGATGCTGGCACTGGTAGCAATGGCGAAAGTAAAAACGATGATCGCAGCAAAAGCAGGCTTTCTGCGTAAGTGTCGGAATGACAGTTTGAAGCTATGTCCTAGGTTCACAATGAGACTGATTAAGTTCTTCCAAATTCTTTGAAGCCAGTTGATAGCATCACTATCTGTGCAACGGCCATGTAAAATCTAAAAAATACTCACCTGGATCGCAACACCGTTGCATTTATTTATGTGAATGGTTAAATGAGTTGACTCTCACTCTTTAAACGCTCTTGCTCTTGCGGAAACTCTCACTCTATCTTCTCGCTGCCACCCTCAAGTCAATCACTCTTTTAAGCGATTAAATAGTCCAAAGCTTCCTGTCTTGTTTCAAAAATCTCAATATTTCCCGTGTTTTTATTATATCCATTCATGAGGATGGACTTCAAAGGATCAATGCCTATGATCGCCGCTTTGTGCGCTTTGTGTGCAAACTCCAATGGCGTGAGTCGTTTCATTTCAGCCATATACTCTACTCCTACAAAGGCGTCTGCCATATTCGTCAATGTCCGTACACGGTTTTTTGACTTTCTGAAAAAAGCAACTGTCTCATGCAGTATTGCGATCATTTCATCTTGATTTTTCGCCTGCGTATAATCGATGTATAGCACATCCGTGCCTTTGTGTCTGATGACTTGTACTGACATGTTTTAAGATTTCCCGTTTCCCCAAAAATATTCATTAGGTAGCATTCTGGCAATATTGTATTCGGATATTCGATGAATGACGGGTAGCAATGAATGAGAGATGAATTGTGAGGATGTTCTAAGGAAGACCCAAACAAAACAGCCACATGATATGAATATCAGTGGCTGTTGATTGTTTTGCTTCATATTGGCTAGCTTAGTTTTCTGAGCAAATTCATTTGTTTGTCTGAATGCCCGTAGTACTTCAGGTCTGATTCAAAAAAGGTTGCTTTGTCAAGAATGGCTTTGAGGTGGGAGAAATTTTCAAAGCTGTACTTGCCGTGATAGCGCCCCATGCCACTGTTGCCCACGCCACCGAAAGGAAGATCAGAGTTGGTGGTTTGCATCACCGCTTCATTGACTCCTCCACTGCCAAACGGTATTTCGGTCAGGAACCTGTTCTTGGCCAGTTCATCATTGGTGAAAATGTAACCTGCCAGCGGCTTCTCAAAACTTTTGATGATGGCAAAAGCTTCGTCAATCGTGTCGTATGTTACTACAGGGATAATCGGGCCAAAGATTTCATCTTGCATGACGGCATCATCCAGTGTTACATTGTGTAAGACTGTTGGTGCTATAACGCGCTCCTCCCGGTCCATTCTTCCGCCGTAGAAGACCTTTTCAGGATCAATCAAAGCAGCTACCCGATCAAAATTGCGTTGGTTAATGATCCGGACAAAGTTGCTGTTTTCTACGGAGTAATTGTGTTTTTTGATCTCGTGCACAATTCGCTCCAGTACCTTGCTTTTAATGCTCTGGTGTACCAATACATAGTCAGGCGCAAGGCATAGCTGCCCTGAGTTTAAGAACTTTGCCCATACCATTCTCTTAACCCCAACTTCTATATTGGCGTCCTTTGTGAACAGGGCGGGGTTTTTTCCTCCCAGTTCCAGGGTCACATTGGTGAGGTGTCCGGCTGCAGCTTTGTTCACGATTTTGCCAACCTGCGGACTTCCTGTGAAAAAGATTTTGTCAAACCGTTGGTTCAGCAAGGCCGTCGTTTCCGGGATTTCACCCTCTACCACATGTAAAAAGTTGCGGTCAAAGTTTTCATTGATCAGCCTTGCCATGACGCGGCTTGTAGCGGCGGGTAGTTCACTTGGTTTCAGGATGGTGGTATTGCCGGCTGCGATGGAACCTACAATTGGAATTAAAGACAGGTTGTAAGGAAAGTTCCAGGCACCAATCACCAGAGAGACACCCAGCGGTTCCGGAACCAGGTAACTCTTGGCTGGCTGGTTCAGCAGGTTGGTATGTACTTTTCGGTGCCTGACCCATTTGCGTACGTTTTTGATGGCAATTTCCAGTTCTTCATAGAGTGGAAAGATTTCCGTGAGCTGGTTGTCGTGTCTGGACTTGCCAAAGTCATTGTAGATTGCTTCGTGTAATGCTTCCTCATTTGTTTTGATCAGGTCTCTGAACTTTTTGAGCTGCGCTAGTCTGAACTCCACAGACAGCGTAGCATTGCTGTTGAAATAGGCTCTCTGATCATTGACCAATTCCTGAATCTCCTGTTCGGTATAGGTCTCGTTTACTAGTACTTCCATTGTAATTTTCGTTAAGGTATTGTTGAATTAATCTTCTTTTATTTCCTGACTTTTTCTGATTCTGTCCACCAGTGCCTTCTTAGGCATGAGAGGGGCTACAGCCAGTTCTACTCTTTGAGAGAAAGGAATTCCTGAGATGACTTCCAGTTCTCCTTTCATCATGGCATTGTAACCATCTCTGGCCACATCAGCGGCATTGGCTGGTTTCTTGTAGATGGCAGTTTTGTTCATGCCAGAATGGTTACCAAATCCAGTTTGTGTAGCCCCGGGTAGCAATGCGGTAATGGTCGCTTTGGAGTCGTTGAGCTCGCCGTAGATAGACCGTGTGAGTGACGTGACAAAAGCTTTGCTGGCAAAGTAAACTGCCTGCCCAGGACCGGGAATAAGGCTCACGGTAGAAGAAACATTGAGAATTCTACCTTCATTTCTCTCCACAAAGTCTGGTAAGAAAAGCTTGGTCAGGGCCGTGAGGGCAATGACATCTACCTGAATCATCGCCAGGTCCTGCTCCCAGGTGCGCTCGTGAAACTTACCAACACCACCAAAGCCTGCGTTGTTGATCAGGTATTTGATCTCGATACCTTTAAACAGTAACTCGTCATAAATCTCCTGTGGCGCATTGAGGTCTGTAAGGTTTTTGGTGATCGTATAAACTTCTATACCATATTGTACTTCCAGTTCTGCTTTGACCGCTTGAAGTCCTGATACGTTGAGGTCTACTGCGACGATGTCGCCACCATTCTTAGCATGAATTTTGGCAAACTCTTTTCCTATGCCACCTGCTGCTCCGGTAATTAATACTGCGTCTTTCATTTTTGTAATTTTTAGAATTGAAATTTTTCTGTTCAAGCATTGCTGCTTTGTTGATTACAAAGTTGCGGCAGTAGCAGGTCTGAAAATTTAACATATGGTAAAAAGGAAAAAAGTGTGCAGATTACGCGATTTTTTTGTTAGCTTATAAGTAACGATGGATCAGAGCGTCCATTCCATTTAAGAATTTTCTATAAATAAATTTCGGTAGAATGAGGGGTAGCCAAACAATAATGGTTAAACAGATGACTAAGCCTGCTTTTTTTATGAAAAATCACCTACTTACCTTGATTTTGATGGTTTTCCTGTTTGATGTGTCTGCTCAGACGGTGATTACCGGAAAAATCCTCGAGAAAGACACTTCAGAACCAATTCCCGGCGTCAACATTTACCTGGCCAATAGCCAGATCGGTACTGTCTCAGAAGTAGATGGGACCTTCAGTTTATCGGTCCCTGTGGCCGGAAAGGTCAATCTTTTCTTCAGTCACATAGGTTACAAGTCAACAGAACGCACAGTATATACCACCAGTGACCGTCCGGTCAATGTATTGCTGGAAATCAATGAGACACAGTTGACCGAAGTGGAGGTAAATGCCAAATCGGACAAAGTGTGGCAGCGAAAATTGAAGAGATTCAGAACACAGTTTCTGGGTAATGATAAATTTGCCAAATACTGCAAAATACTGAACCCCTGGGACATCGATTTTACGGAAAACAAAGGTGGGTTTGTAGCGGTTTCTAATCAGGTCCTGAAAATCGAAAACAAAGCCACCGGTTTTCTGGTGAACTATTACCTCAGGGACTTCAGAATAGAGTCAAACATTACTTTTTACAGTGGTCTGGCCTCTTTTGAGCCCCTGGAGCCGGAGTCCCTGGAGCAGTATGCCGAGTGGGAGAAGAACAGGCGAGAGGCTTACAATGGATCTCTACGGCATTTTTTGAAATCGGCCCAGGAAGAAGAACTGGACGAAGATGGTTTTGAGGCCCATTTAGTCAAACTGGAAAAAGGCGATTACGCCGATCGAATCACCGACTTATCCAGAAATTTTGAGCAACGTGCCACCAAACAGATGTTGTTTTCCAATATATCGAAAAAACGTCACCTGAAATTTTCCAGAACACTCAGGATCAGGTATTATGATGCAGATGCTCGGGTGAAGGAACAGGAATCATTCGTTCGGCTGGTGGCTCCGGTTCCTATTGACGAATACGGTAACCTGGAAGATATTTCCGGGATTGTGACGTATGGTACGCTGGCCGCAGAAGGGTTTCCCTACCTGTTACCACTCAATTATGTAGGGGATCAGCAAAAAAACGACCTGGCCAGATTTGGCAATGCGGTGGTAAGACCTTTTACAAAGTACAATACAAACCATCCGGTTGAGAAGTTGCACATTCATACAGACAAAGATTTATACCTGGATTCAGAAACAATCTGGTTCAAAGGTTATGTCACCATGAACGATCAGCCAGGAAAGCTATCCACCAAGCTCTTCGTGCAGCTGATCCAGGAGGACAAAACCTACATCAAGGCGGTAATTCCCGTAGAGAATGGCATCGCCTATGGTTCTATGAAACTCGACAAGAAAATGCCTGTAGGAGACTATATTCTCAAAGCCTATACCAGCTGGACCGATTCACTGGAGGATCGTCACCATTTTCACAAGCGATTACAGGTAGGGCTTACAGATGGTAAGGCTCCCGGCAAGACAACATCCGTTAGCAATTACCTCCTCAAAGCATTTCCAGAAGGCGGACACCTGGTGGATAATGTAGTCAACAATGTCGCATTTGAAGTGGTCACTGAGAAGAACCAGTTTGTCAATGTAGAGCTGGCGCTGATGGATGATCAGAACAAGCAGTTGCAAACATTTTTCCCCGACTGGCAGGGCAAAGGGACATTTCAGTTCAAACCCGATGACAAGAAGACCTATCGGTTGGTAGTCAAAGACGATCCTGAGATCAGTGTGCCATTGGAGACTACGGATGAGCTGAATGTGGCCATGCAAATGTATCGGGAAAGTAAGCTGATTAAATTGGAACTCAACAGTAGCACCAAAATAGAGAAGCCGGTACATCTGCTGATTACTTCAGGCGGGAAGGTGGTTTATTTTGCCAGTGTAACACTTGCAAAAAAAGAAGTAATTGACCTGGATCCTTCACTGTTGGCCGATGGGGTCAATCAGGTAACACTATTTGATTATGAATACCAGCCACTTGCCGAGCGGTTGTACTTCAATGCTCCAAAACAGGCTGCGGGGCTTTCAGTAGCGGTAGACCGGGCAGTACAGGGGAAGCGCAGTAAAGCAGCAGTCACCATCAGTGGGGATGATTCCATCAGGAGTGCCTCCATTGCAGTGATTAGCAACAATGTTTCCTATGCCAGTGATGAAAACAGCATTCTCTACAGCACCTACCTGAAACCTCATATTACGGGCAGTATCACGGGCCTCACCGATGGACTATCCGATACAGAACAGGCCAGGAAAGAGCTGGATCTGCTGATGTTGGTCAATGGCTGGCGGCAATATGACTGGGAGCGCATCAAAGAAGTGAAAACGACCGTACCGCAAACGCTCATCCTACAAAATGGCTTTGATATCAAAGGAGCATTGACCAATAAGTTAAATTCAAAGCCTTATGGCAATGTATCGCTTTTCCTGATGGTCAATGATTCCCTTGCGGGGATACGAAGTGCTGTGACAGATGAAGCAGGCCGCTTTGTTTTTGAAGACGTTGTTTTCAGGGATTCTACAGAGTTGGTTTTTAAAGTAGTGGACAAAGTGAAGGGTAGCTATCAACTACAGTATACCTTTGATCCGGTCTGGTGGAATGACCAAATGGCGTACGAATACTATACTGCATCTACCGGTTCTACTGCCGATAATCCAGCGGTTTCTCTCGACAAGGATGAGATGATCAGGTTGACGAATTTCGACGGTAAGACTTATTATCTGGACGATGCCGTCATTGTGGGACAGAAGGAGCAGGAGTTGCTGGCCATTCCCAGGATTTACAGTTTTCCCGATAGTCGTGACAGAATTGTGCTCGACAGCCTGCCTCCCGGAAGCAAGACCACTACCTTCAATTTGATCAATCAGAATTTTCCTTTTGTGCGGGCATTTTCCTATTATCTCAGTGAACCCGACTCAAGTCTCAACTCTACGGGCCAGGTTGGCTTGTTTCGCACCGTTTCACTGACGACCAACCAGAACTTATGGGCCAATCCTGGTGCCATGGCAATCCTGGTTGATAACTACCTGGTAGATGTGGATTACCTCTATGGGATGAATCCACTGGAAATAGAAACCCTGGAGATACTTCGTGGCCCCAAAGCGGCCATCTTAGGTGCTAATTCTGCTGCCGGAGCGGTGGTCATCTATACCAAACGAAACAGGGGGACGCCACTTGAGAAGCTCCCAAATTTCTACAAGACCAGACTAAAGGGTTATCAGAATTACAAGGAGTTTTATTCGCCAGACTACGAGGAATTTCCAGACCCCAGTCCTGACAATCGTACCACGCTGTACTGGAACCCGCTGGTAGATGACCAGGATCGCGTCATTGAGTATTACAATGGTGATATTACAGGTAAATTTCAGGTCATTGTTGAGGGCTTTACCAGGGAAGGGAAGCCATTCAGGACCACGGATTTTTACGAGGTAGGGGCTTCGCAGTAGTTAATGAAAAAGCTGTCCTTTGTGAAACACAAACAACAGCCCTCGCCGCGTAGACCGGGTCGCACGATCCCATCAAATCGTTCTACCATCATTGTAGATAAGGTAGCATAATTACGCAGGCACATGGTGGAATTATTCGAAGAATTAATGAAGGAAATGTGGGAGGAATTCTTCAAATTTTTCTTCTATTTTCTCCTGGTCTATGTAGTTCCTATTGCTGTTACATTGACGATTGTTTCCGGTATTCTGAGCATTTACAGACAATGGTAAAGGCGCAAAGATGCAGCTAAATGGGTTACTCCTATGGTGGTTCGTCCTGCCACAGATGTAGAGGCGGCTGTTGAGTACGCTGATTTGTCCAATGATGCCATATCACCCACAATTGCTGCGGTCAGGCGCATTGAACTCAATTACATCAAGGATCAGTTGTGGCATTTTCCCGTGATTATCTTGTTTGGTCTGGTTTTTTTTGTGTTTTATGGACTGGTCAAATTAAAGCTGTCGCTGGAGCAAATATGGATCGGGTTTGCGGGTACAGCTGAGCAAAATAATGAATATACGATGATGATGGTTTTCATCGTATTCGCCCCCTTGCTCATCAACTATGTTTGGGATTATGTGAACTACAGGTACTTTAGCCGGGAGGTGGACGATTTCTTCAAACCGCCCTTTCAAATGTTGATCCTATTGGTGCCTGTGTTTGTTGTACTCACTGAGGAGTACGATACCCTGGATCTGATAGTTTCTTTCTGTCTTTTCGTGCCTTATTTCATGCTTCGCCTCTTTCACAGGAGCAAGGTGTTGCAGCTGGTAAAGAGCATCAAGTACCAAAAATTACTTTTTCTCAGAGTCTTTGAGTCGGCAAAGCACCTCAATTCTTCTATGCAAAACGTCATTCGGTTCTGGCGGTATTTTGGTGTGGGGCTTACGTTTGTAGACAGGCCCTATTATAATCAGTATCTGCCTACCCGCTGGTTGAGCGCAGCGACCTTTGTAGCTTTCATTCAAGTGCTCCTGCGAGTGGCGCTTTTTGCGCTGATTGGGCTAAAGGCTTATGATGCCTGGGACAAGTTCTTACTCCTTGACTTCGACATAGCATGGATTTGGGAGAACTGGTGGGTCATTGCGCTGTGGACAGGCTATGTGTTCTGGATTCAGTATTTTCTGGACCAGCTGAAGGAATGGCTGTCTGTGAAGGACAAGGTGAGGAAGATGGAGCAAAAGCTCTCACAGCGCAGGAAAAGAAAATTTTGGTCGGTCAAGTATCCCATCGATGCCATTTCTTCCAGGGCAAAGAACTGGCAACAGCACCTGGAATTGGCGGTGAGTCACAGTGACAAGGTGATTATGGATCTAAGGGGGCTGAAAGATTACCATCACGGATGTGAGTTTGAAATTCGCTACCTGCTCGATCACTTCCCATTTGCCAATGTTGTTTTTTGGATTGAAAACGAACAGGAGAGGAGTTATTTCCAAAGCCTGCTCGATCAGTTTTCCAAAAGTGTGTACTGCACTTCCCCCAATATTCCGGTAGCCACTGTCAAGATGTTTGTGGGTACCGGCAAAAAATGGGATGATGCCAATGTCATTCTGTCGGCGTTGCAGTAACGGCCCTGGCTTTAGGTTGCATCGGAATCATAGTTACTCACTTCCGGACGTGTCTTCAAAATCCAATATGCTCATTTTGTGTAACAAACCATCTGATACCAGATTAGATTCAACAGGGAATTCCGTTGGTAGTAATATTCCATTGAAATCTTTATAATTTTCAAAATAGGCTCCTCCGGTTAGAAAAGGAAACATTTCCCGGATGGTATAGTCAATTTTAACAATTCTTTTGGTTGAGGTATCTATCCAGATGATGTACTGATCGATGTCGCGCTGGGGAGTAACCGTGTTCCAGGAGGCAAGTACGCCCTCTGCCTCATGGCCATTGATTTTACTCAGACCTACGTATTCTACGGCGGTAGCCTCCTGGATGCGTTTGGCAAATTCCACAAAGTATTGATAAGTCGGAATCCAGAATTTCATGTCTGTGTTGTCTTCGGCGATGGACACTCCAGCCTCGTTGAGTGTATAAGTACTGCCATTTTCAATGTGCCATGTCTCGTTCTTGCCTTCGCCCGTAAGAATACTGAGCTGCCCGGTAGAACTGTTGGCTACATAGTTCATGGATAGTGTTACTTTAGACTCTTTGAAAGGAGAACCCATTTTCCCAATAGTACCATAAAACTCTTCGCCAAAGACGACGCGGTAAGTAGAGAGGCTGTCCCAGCGACTAATGCCATGTGCTTCACCCATTTCCTGTAGTAGTCGCCTTGCCTTTGCCGGGTTGTTGACTGTGGAGGAGGGATTGATTCTTAAATCACTGACCCTGGAAACGGTGACCGTTAGGATGATCAGTAATACACCTGTAACTACAAGGAGTGCCCACTTGATGAATTTTGATATTTTCATGTTTATGCTATTTACTGAAAATTAGTGTCTTTTGAATTGACTGCATGAATTAGACCAGTTCCTTACCGGGTACGGGAATCACTTCCCCACCTTCCCATACCCAATTGGAGTAGACCCCCAGGAAACTGAGTCCGACTGCCGAATCGGGCTCGCCAAGTTTTTCAGCCACTGCTCCAACGAGTCGATGCCTGAGTTGGTCAACAAGCTCGCGTGTCCTGTTACCGTCGATTCGGATGTTTCCCAGTAGCATGGTCTTTTTCTCATTCAGGAGTCGGTAGCCGGTCATGAATAGTACGGTGACATACCTGGACGGGGCCCCGGTTACAGCGCAATGTACATCGGTGATAGCTCCTGCGAGCACTTTCTTGGCTTCACTGCCAAAATCAGATTTAGATAAGATGAAATATACGGGCATGGTGTGCTATTTAAAATGAGGATTTAAAGGCATAGTAGTCATCCAGTAATTTGGAGACCAGGAGGTCGGTACCTATTTTGAAAAAGTAGATGATTTTACCCCGCTTAGTCAGGTGCTGGCTGTTGCGTTGCAGCAGTGCTTTGAAGACAGCACCTTCCAGGATGCTGATGATCAGTTGATCGATGCGTTGTCCCGTAAGTCTGAGCCAGTCTCTCGTACAGGCTTCAAACATGGCTACGCGCTGATGTTGCTGTAGATCCTTGCCGGATTCTATGACCAGGATAGAAGGTTGTCCGCTGTGATAGTCGTGGAATATATTCTGAGATGGTACCTGATTCCAGATGACGAGGACAGGCTCGGCATTAATGAAAGTTCGGTAGTTCTGCCTGATAAATGACTCCAGACTTTTGATTTGTCTATGTGAAAACTGGCCTTCACCTACTGTTGCTAATATCTTTTTCAATTGCTGTCGCTTTTTGTGTTCATACTGCGTTGTTGTCAGCAAAATTGAGGAGAATGGCGAGTTGAAAATTTACCCTATGGTAAAAAAAGTCTCAATGGATCAGGTTTTTCCTGATTCTGCTGAGACTTTGCTGTTTGATCCCCAGGTAGGAAGCGATATGCGCTAGTTTGGCTTTCTGGAAGATCAGAGGATGTTGCTCCAGTAATTTCAGGTAGCGGTATTCGGCAGTCTCGGTGTGAATGCTCATGATTCTCCTGCTCAAACTCATTGCAAACTCCAGGAACAGGTTTTGGAAAGCTTCATTGGCCCGGGGGTGGTGCTCGCGAAGCGCGTTGATGTGCGCTTTGGTCAATCCCAGCATACTGGTTTCTTCCAGGGCCTGAAAATTGATAATGTTGGTTTCCCCTTTAAAAAAGCTGAAAGGGGAGGTAATCATCATGTTCTCGGCTGAGAACCAGTGCGTAATTTCACGACCTTCCAGGTCCAGGTAATAGAGCCGGATGAACCCTTTGGAAATGAAGTAGAAGTAGTGGCACTTTTGTTTGTGCTCCAGGAATACCTCGTTTTTAGCAGCAGTGATAGATTTCAGTGTTAAATCCAGTTCCGAGCTCCACTCCAGCAGGTTTTCTTTCGAAAGAAATTGATCAGATTGAAACATAATAAGTACCAATATACAGGAATTTAAGGTGATATGGTGGTATCCCAAAACTACCACAACGAAGTCGCAACAGAGACATGCCTTACTATCTTGGTTGCCAGTTGATTTGAAAACTCTTACTTTGTTGCACTAAACCTCATTGCTCACTTAATTTTCAATGCACAATAAATGAACTTCAACAGACAGATAGGCGCCCTGACGACAAGACTTTTGCTCGGTTTTATTTTTTTAATGCAGGGTTATGGGAAGGTATTCTCGATGGGAGTAGAAAACATCTATAAGGGAGGATTTACCAATGACAAATACCAGATACTCCCGGAGTTCCTTCTATACGCCACTGCCTACTATACTTCCTATGCCGAATTGCTGGGAGGCTTTTTGCTGGTCATTGGTTTGAAAAGGGATTGGGCCTTATATGCATTGGCCATTGTGCTGGTAGTCGTCACTTTTGGTCATGGCTTGGCGGCACCCATCTGGGACCTGTCCCATGTGATGCCCCGGGCGATATTGTTAATTGCTTTATTATTACTACCTAAAGAGTGGGACAAGTTCTCATTAGATCACTTCATTGCTTCCAGAAAGAAGTAGGTCGAACCTGATAACGATTTTTGATGCGTGATGAGTAATTGTTAATGGCGTAATACCGGAATATCGTAATGATTTCTTTTGATACACTCTGGAAGCAGGAGTAGGATCAAGCTACGCTTTGCTAAGCTTAATCCATAAAAAAACCTTGCTCAGATTTCCTGAACAAGGTTTGTGATTTTTTAAGCGATCATCCGTCTTACAAAAACAGGTCATCGCCATCCTGAAACTCGATGGCTTCTAATTCAGCTGATAGACCACTAACACCTTTGAAAAAACCGGCGGTGATGCCAGAGATTTCTACGCGAAAATTATAAGCGCCCACATGGTCCAGTTCTACGCGACGGGCATCCATGCCACCGTTCAGGCTTTTCAATTGGTCTGCAGGCAACTGCAGCTTGTTAAAATCTTTTATTGTTTTCATAGTTTTTTGATTTGATTATAAATACTAACTATCAATATACGCACATATTGTGAGAAACCCATTGTCTGGCATTGTCTGGCTTAAGCATAACGAAGTGCTGCTTAACGCCTAAGAATAGCAGCAAGCTTGTAGCTTGCAAAAAAAGGATTGGAATGGAAAGTAATAAAACGAATCTTTGGAGTGATTACGAAGAAGATTCGTTAAAAATCATTCAATCAAGGTGATGTCCAGCAACCCTTTCCTTCCTGTATAATCTGCTGCACTGCTATATACATAATGTTCCGGTTCGTAGACAAAACCCGCTTTGACTGGATTTTGATGAATATAATCTAATCGCTGATCCATCATCTCATTAGAAGAAAGTTCAATAGGTCTGTTGTCTTGCTGCCAGAATTGGAAGTCTTTGTTGTTCGGGTTCCTGATACCCGCTGACTTAAATAACCATAGCATCCAGTTCTTTCTGCTTTCCCGAGGGTTTTCTGATATCTCCTTAAGTAGTGTTTTACTAGTATAAGTCTTCAGGTCTCTTAAAATATCGGATAGATTATGTTCCGCTGCTGCGCTGGCTATCAGATGGACATGATTGTTCATTAACACATAGGCATACAATATCAGACCTTTATGTTGTTGGCAGTATTGTATGCTGTCGATGACAATGTCTTTATAGTACGGACGCGACAGCGCATCTACCCATTGTACCACTGAAAAAGTAATGAAGTGAAGATTCTGATGATCAGAAATTTTATATTTTGATGGCATTAGATGGATGTTCAGTTGAGTCAAATAACGCCTATCATAAGCTGTTTTCAAAGGGTTTTATTGTTTTTAGTATTAATGGAAGCTGCAAGCTTCCTTTTTTTTTGAGGGTTAAGCTGCGCGCGTTGCGCTAAGCTTAACCCAGTGTTGGCTCGTATTTTATAAAAATTAACACAGAATATATAATTTTATTATAATATTATATACCTTACATAAAAAGGTTGAGCTATGAAAGAAGAAACAATGCCAAACTTGAATGAAATATATGCCCGCATAGACGATCTGGTGGAGAGCAACGACTATCAGGTGAGGGAGAAAGCAGTAGGCTTCCTGAAAAATGAAATTGGTAAAATCCTCCTCGAACTCAGTGCAGCGCAGGAAGAGCACATCCGTCTGATTGATGGTACGCGGATAAGGTAAAGAGGGGCTGGTAGGACAGGGAGTGCGTCAAGCTTCCGTAATATCCAGATATCCTATCTCCACCAATGCCTGAATCAATTCAATTTTTGAAGGTAAGTCAGAATCTCCAGGTAGATCAGCTGGCCGGAAGTCTGTTGTTGAGTGCTTTAAGAACAGCATTTCCGCTTCTGCCTCTTCAATCTCCAGCTTTTCCCCTCCACAGACGATTTCAAAGGTTGCCCCATGTTGTATAATCCGTGCATCAACATTTTGTCTTTTAGTGACCGTTGAGTTTTCATCGATCATGTGAAGCTTCTCAAGATTTAAAAAATGTCCCCTGAAGTTAGCATTTGAATTAGGGTAAGATTCATCTACTATTACTTCGTTTTTATGAAGAAAATCAGGGAGCGCTTCAGTAAGGTGTTGCAGGATGTTGTGCAGGTATGCTTGTTTATCAGCATGGAAACCAGCCGACACTGTACTTCTCATAAACGCAGACTCATCCACCTGCTTTTGCAGCAAATCCATCATCAGGTCCATGTTGGTATACGTTTCGAGCGTCAACGTAATATGCGCCGATGATTGTTCAGAGGTGAAGACCTCATGAATCATGCCTCTGGGGATATAGAGGAGGTCGCCGGGGGTCAGTGTCTCATCAAAGATCAGCTTTCCTGTCTCGATCTGATCCGCATTTTTGCTGAATTGTTCTCTGCTGGTAGGATGATTGAAGCTTTGTTGAAAGAGTTTCCACCGTTTGGAGCCAGCTACCTGCAGAATCAAAACATCTTGTAAGTCGGCGTGTTTGGCGAGGCCCTGGGATTGCTGAGGGGTTAGATAGACGTTGGCATAAACATTCCGCAAGAAATCAATCTCATCAGGTACGCTTAAACACAAGTTTCTCAACGGCTCCCAGTACTTGTTGAGCTGAGACAGAATGATGGTGTAGCCGCTATGGTATAATTCAAAAACCTTCTGCTTATTCTGTCCGTCCTGATGTTCCTCTCTGGGCAGTAATTTACCCTGCTTCACCAGCTCAATCTGGTCATGCAGGCGTACGGTGAGTAACTCATCCAGGTCTTCAATGGTCAATAAGGAGTTGTATTTGTCGGGCTGGCTTCGTTGAAACAAAAAATGCTGAGTCCAGTAAGATGCCTTGAACTGTTCAGGAGACACCTCTTCAAATAGATTGATGAAACGCAATGTGGAATTCATGATGGTGTTAAATGAAAAGAGGCTTTACACTATTTGTGAAAATAGTACAAAACCTCACTTTTAATGATCTATCAATCAGGATTTATAATCTCCTTTTTCCAGGTCTTGGATCTGGACCATTGATGATATGATGCTCTGTCTTTCCTCCTAAAATTTTTGCAGAATCGACAGCTTTGGTGTTGGACATTTGCTCTTTCAAAGAGACTTTACTTTTATTAATCTTCATGATGTATAAAATTTATAATTTAATGGAAGGTAGACATTATTTGTATAATATCAAACATTAGTATGGAAGGATTTTAAAAAGAAAAATTGCTTGATGACTAATGTTTATGGTGGTAGAGGTGTACCTGTGAAGAAATTTGAAACAACATTATTTGGTAACAGCGGATGCTTTTGAATTTTCCAATTTTTATGAGACTGTTCAAACAAAACCTCTTTTCTAAACTTCAGAATCTGATTATGCGGTGCGTGACTTTGTCTCATCAACGGTTTTATAGGTCAACAGGCACGGAGGACTATGAGTGATTGGACAGCTGGTGTCTCCCGGTTTGATTTTTGATGGTGATCAAACAACCCCTTTAAAAGTCATCGGCTCTATGTCATGGCAGAAAGCCGAGAAAGCGCCGTGGCATTGAAACATTTTTGGTTTTCTCTTTAGTTCAAAGACGCGATAGAGGTGGAACTGCTCGGCGTTGGATTTAGAAAATTCATTTTCACGCCGGGTAAAGAAGATAGGTGTCTCTTTGCCCAAGGTAGTGCTTTTCACTTCGATGAATCGATCAGAGCCGTCTTCATTCTTAGACAAGATATCAAATCCAGCGCCATCGCCTTGCTCTTTAGAAACCCACTCTATTTTCTTTGCAAGGCTAAACTTTCCCTTTTCAGCTAAACGCCATTTTTCATATTCCAGGACCAGTTTTTCCCCCGAGAGACCAATGGATTGATTTCTTTGCTCCTCTTCAATGTAATTGCGTTTGATGGTTCCATAATTCATCATCGGTTCACGGATGACGTTGGGCACAGGACGGGAGACAATCCATTTATTGAATGCTACTTTAGCCGAGTCTACCTGGATCTCCTGTTCATTGTAGGTTGTCATCAGTTCACTCAAAGACTCCAGTTCATCGATACGATCCAGAATCACATCTCTCAGTAATGCCTGATAATTCCAATAAGGTTTGTATCCTGTGATATAAGTCCTTCCTAGCTGGATGAGCACTGCACTGATGTTTCCGAATTTATACTCTATGGACTTGTCAGATCGGTTATTGAGCAAGGGCATGATCTTCCTGCGATGTGCAGACTTATTGAACGATAGATCGGACAATTGCATCTTCAGCATTTCGAAATATTCCGAAACCACCATTTCCACTTCCGACCGTGACCATGCGTTCATTGAGTATGCTGCTTTTTATATAGCGTTTAATCTATTGGATGATTTTTGATTGGGTTAAAGGTAGGGGATTTTGTTGGCTTGTGGAACATGAGAACAGACTAAGCACAGCATTGGAAAGAGTAGTTTTTATACAATTCTGAGCTATTTTTAGGTAAAAATACATAGAACTAGGGATTTTATAGTGTACTGTTATTCCTACTTTTAGACGCGAATCAGGATTGCCCAGTGAAGTATGAATCCCTTGTTTACTTTTCTGAATATGCTGTAAAAACGGCCATTAGGAAATTATGGGGGAAGGACGAACGGGTTGAATCCGCTTCTTGAAGATCACCACACCTAAACACAATGGATGTCTTTATTTCATATGCTCACAAGGATGAAGCCCTGAAAGAAGAACTGGAGAAACAACTTGCTATTTTCAAGAGGAACAAGTTGATCAAAATATGGAATGACCGGAATATTACCGCTGGTAGCGAATGGGCAGGACAAATAGACCAGCACCTGGAAAAGGCAAATTTGATTTTGCTACTCATCAGTTCCGATTTCCTCGCCTCAGACTATAGCTATGACCATGAAATGAAAAGAGCCCTTTCACGGCATCATGACGAAAATGATGACGCTATTGTAGTGCCGGTCATTCTTCGGGATTGTTTGTGGAAGGATGCTCCTTTTGGGAAATTGCAGAGTCTTCCCCGGGATGGCAAAGCGATAACCAATACAGAACATTGGAATACCATTGATGAAGGTTTTTTCAATGTGGCCTCCGGACTCAGTCTGTTGATCAAGAAGCAATCGACTTCCAATAGTCCTACTAAGAAAATAAACATTCACAATTTACCGCCCGCTGATACGGGCGTCGAGATAGTGGAACGTCACAAGTACAATTGCGATCGCGATGATAATATTGGTGAATTCCATGACCATGAACTAGAGCACGAAGGATTCAATTTCTATACCTATTTCGTTTGTGGGCGCGAAGAACAACACGTTAAGTCGTTCGTGACCAGAATCACGCACGAAATCCTTTCAAAGCTGCCCGACGAGAGACTTTTTCCTATTAAGCTCAGGGAACCTTCTACCGGCGATTCCTTCAAGTTTGGTAAAAGCCTGGCCAATTCACAAAGAAGATTTAGGTCCATCATTAAATATTCACTTGGTATTCAAAATGAATTTGAGATTGTAGAACAGTTTAGTTTCAGCCATTTGATCGAGTGCGGTGTTTTTGGCGAAGCCAGTTGTGTGTTTTTGGATTTTGAGATAGCGAGCAGGGATTGGTTAAAGCATGACTATGGCAATGAGTTTGTCAAATGGCTGGTCACTGACTTTTTTAAGCAACCAACTGATAAAGGAGGTCTTAGGGTTGTGCTGGTGCTAAATATGATCTTCGATCATACAGAAAGTACTTATTTGTCGAGGACTTTTTCTAAGGTGTTTGGTAACAGGTATGGCAAAAGCCTCCGAATAAAGAAACAACTGTCTCAAAGTGGAAATTTTGTGGACGACCATCAGGTTCATGTTTATTGCAACCTGGACGAGTTGACCGATGTAGGACATGAAGAATTGAGGGCCTGGTACAGGAAATTCTACAGCAACTCAGGTACTGTGACTACGCTGATCAAAGATCATTTTGATGGAGAAGAGAAAAACAGACCAATGGCCGAAGTAGAGACTGTAACACATCAAATAATCGATTACTTTTTACAACGCCAAAACCCCCTGCAGAATGAGTGATTTTCAAGTTTATAAAGGTTCCGGTTTGCTCAAACCCTTCGATGGAGAAGACCTTACAAAACAACCTCAGGATTACATTCCCTCCAAAGGTTTGGTAAATGCCGTCAATGTAGCTATTTCCCTGGGACAGCCGCTGCTGCTCACTGGTGAACCCGGTACAGGGAAGTCTCACCTAGCCTACAGCGTTGCCCATGAATTGGAGATGGGGGATCCATTGATATTCCGCACCAAAACTACTTCTGTGTCTAGAGACCTCTTCTATGTCTATGATGCATTGTCTCATTTCAGGGCTGTACAGGCAGATAAGAATGCCAATATCAACAGTTATATCAGAATGGGACCATTGGGACAAGCGATCAGATCCAATGAAAGAAGAGTGGTTTTGATTGATGAAATTGATAAAGCGCCAAGGGATTTGCCAAATGACATGCTGAATGAGATAGAAAG
>ERZ1740068.295-NODE-295-length-27817-cov-32.258807_pt1 | contig 27817 bp, 26 predicted proteins | sample MGYA00581735_ERZ1740068 | MGnify/ENA primary metagenome ERZ1740068 (study PRJEB43018, sample SAMN04849740) | marine metagenome | isolation source: floating plastic debris | place: Pacific Ocean | collected 2008-08-30 | study: EMG produced TPA metagenomics...
GATTTCCATAACGATGGTTCCTTACAAATGGTTTTTTATGATGATCACCTTTTGGGTTACCGGAACGACAATTCTTTTGTTTAACAACTTCTTTATTTTTATAGAAGGAATTATCCAAAACTTTAGAACTAGTGGTATACTTACGACCCGCTACATTAAACAATGTGCGCGTGTTTACAACCCTCTTTGGTTTAATTTTTATGAAGTTCCGCCTTTTCACTATAAAGCCTTTTTGAAAAAAAGAACCCTCGGAAAGCTTTTTTTTTACTAGTTGTACACGAGATGTCAATAATAAGCCGTGTTGATAATTTTTTTTTTTTCTCTTATAAAAAGATGAGAGTTTGTTGAAATGCATAAAATTTTTAAATAGAAATTTTTTAAAGTGGAAAAAAAAAAACTTCAAGTGTTGTAACACAGAATACTTATGCTTTAATCGATTATAAAAAAAAAAGTTTAACATACAATATGCCAACATATTACTTTCTAAAACTTGACTTGATCGCATGGAATTAAACCGAAAAAAAAACTTATTAAAAAAAAATATATACAAATTTTTATAAGTTTTAGACCTTAACAATGCCACCTTCCATTTTAAATCTTTTTTTTGATTTAAAAATTTAGACTGTTTAAATCTTTTATAACTATTCAAATTACCTCGAGACTCCTTAATGAAGGTAGTCACTATATAAAGGTAAATAAAAAATACGGGAATCGTTTGTAATTTTTTCGAAAGCAACATTTTTTGCATTCTTGAAAAAATTGTGGGAAAAACTTTTTCTGTAAGTTTTTTAAAAAAAACTAAATAAAATTTTTTTGAATTAAAAGTAAAACAGAAATTTTTATATAATAAATAATTAGCACAACTTTTTTGAAAAAATTGGCGCCGAAAAAATGCATATTTAATCGTTTTTGTCCATAAAAAAAACGATGGTAAATAAAAAAATGTAGATGCTATAAAAGCAGTTTGTGTCTTAAAGTATTTTAAAATTTCGGTTTGTTTATATAATAACCAATAAAAATAATTATAATTTTGGGGGAAGTACCTTTGAAAAGTCGAGAATTTCCAATTTGAATTAATAGCCAGGCGCAAAAATGTTGGGTTGGTGCGCATGTTATAATTATAAAAAAAAAAAGTACTAAGAGTGTAAGCAAGTACTAAAAATAAGTAATAATCCCAACTAAATAGCTGTATAGTACGAATACTTAAATTTAAAAACACTAAAAAACTAATGGGTTTTGGTTTTTACTTTGCCTACGCAGGTGCATTAGGGCTTGAACCTAAAACTTATGGTTTAAAAGACCAACACTCTAACCAAATTGAGTTATACACCTCCAGAAATGACGGGATTTGAACCCGCAGTTTTTAGCTTGACAAGCTAACACTTTAACCCAGTTAAGTTACATTTCTGGATAGCAGTAGACAAATAAAATCAAATAACCACTTATAAACAGTTTAAAAAGATTTTAAAAATGCAGAAATGTATTGCTGCTTATGTGTTTTCTTAGATAACTGTATTGGTATTTTATAATGTGAGATTTTCCGCAAACAATTAATAAAAAGCATATACTCAATAAGTGATGAATATAACGCGGATTGCTTAAGAAAACTAAACAAAAACCTCTTATCAAATGCATAAAAATTTAAAAGATTTGGAGTTAATCTATTTGTTAAATTTTTGTACATATAATTATACTCCAAAATACTAAAACAAAAAATTAAAGGGCTATTAAACAAAAAACTATTATTAAACCCAATAATAGGATGAAAATACACTTTACTGTATTTACTACTAAAAATATTATTAGACTGATAGCGCATGCAAAAAAATAAATAAACTAGAAAAAATATAAAAACAATTATAGGGATAAGCTTAACAGGACTTGAACCTATATAAAATCACTTATGAGATGACTGTTTTAACCAGATTAAACTATAAGCTTTTACAAAAAAAACTACAAATTAATGGTAACTTTTTTAAAGCTTTAAGGATTAAAACTTTTTCATTTTTATATTGCGTTTTATCAATTAAAACTAAATTCGAAATATGGCAAATAACCTGCCCACGCGTAACTTTAGTAAAAAAAAATTCTTTTTTTACTTTACCTTTACCCTTACCCATACGCGCATTTTTTCCTAAGAAAACTAAAGGATAAAACCGCAATTTGGGAAACCATATATAAGCTTGCCGACCAGTTCCCCGAACCAAAACCCTACGCATACTTTCAATTTGATCAACTGTTAAGTAACCACATTCTTTAGAATATAAAGTATATGCACTCTTCTTTAATTGTGTTAAATTATGTAAATATAAACCATTTGACCATCTTTGTTTTATTTTCATTTTTTGAAAATTTTTATAGTTAACGGTGCGCATTTCAAAATGTTAAAAACGTAAAATCTAAAAAAATTTGAAAAGAGCAGGATTCGAACCTACGATGATTATTATCAATAGATTTACAGTCTACCGCTTTAACCACTCAGCCACCTTTTCAATATAAATTACAATTATCAACGATAAAGAGAATCCCATTTTTGCAACAAGGAATAAGAAATGTTTATGCGGGACAATTGTCGATTTTTACGGTAAATCTTATAAAAAATATTTAAACTAAATAATCCATCATTATACTGGTTTCGGTAAGAAAAACCTTCCTGAAACCTAAAAGGTTTTTCTAGATTTAAAGGACTCAATAAACCACCACTAATTAAATTATTATTTACTTGATAAAAGTATTGCTGTTGAAAATCTAAAGAAAACCGTTTAAACCAAAATGGCAAAGAATCCCGAGAAAAACTTTTGCCAAAACCACTACAATTTTTTTTTTTTAAATATTTTTTAAAAATTGCAAAATTACTATAAGAACTTAAAGCGTATAATGCAAAAAACCCCCAATTATCACGAATATTAACAATATCTGAAGGGTGTAATAAATACGATATTTTTTTTATTAAAAATCCATTAACAGTAAATAACCCTTGTTTAATCAGTAATCTTGCTGGAACAAGAGCGACCTTTAAAGAAAAACTAATAAAAAAATCTAAACGTAAGTGAAATTTTTTATATAAATTTTGGATCCGATTGCGTTTAAACCCACAACGCAAGAAAGCTTTTAATTGATAACACCGCGGAAACTGTAAATATATCTTACTAGCTTGACAAACACCCCAATTTAATTTAGACGTAGTATATTTTAATAAAGATCCTGATGCTCCTGCAAGAAAATATTCGCTTAAAAATTTGGCGGTTAACAAGAAATATGCAACTTTTTTACTATGTTTTCTATATGAAATATTGTAAATTCGAGGCTCTTTATAAAAAGTTTTAAAAATCTTCCAAAAATTGCGGTTTGGTAACCGAGTAAAATTTCTAATAAAGGAGGGCTTAGACTTAAAAGCTGTTAAATCTTTTGAGTAGAAGGCACGCTTTTCAGTCGATTTTTTGAAAAAACAATATTTATTTAAAAAGTCTAAAGAATATTTAAAAAAAAAATATTGTAAAGAATGCGAAAAATAACTTAAAGCATCAGAATAATACTCTTTTCGAAGAGTATCTAATTTTGGACTAGTTAAAAAAAGCATATAACAAGATGAAAAATATTGAGTAAAGGTTATATGGGTAGGCAAACGTCTCTCTAAAAACTCACAAGCAAGATTAATAATTTGTAATACCGGAAGAATTGAAGATAAAAAGATGGGCTTGATCCTCGGAGAGTGCATTAAAAAGATTAAATAAAAAGTTATAAATTTTTTTACAAACAATAATGAATAAAAAGATTTTTGTTTTAACTTGTGGAAAAAAAAAAAAGTAGAATTAAAAGCCATAAAGTAATATTACAATCAAAAAAAACGATTTAATTTTTTAAAAGCACTTTTGATTAATTCTAAAAGATATACCATAAAAAATGGATTTTTGGTATTCATAGGAAAAGAAACATCAAATAACTGCAATAAAGAAGTGACGGGCACAAAACCAAAAATTAAAGCAGTAGTAGCTTCCCTCATTTCAAAAAATGCTTGCGCCGTGTTATCACCAATTAAAAAAACCATAGTTGGCATATTTACAAGTAACCTATTATCTAAAAAACCAAAACTATAAAGCTGTTGAGCTAATAAATAACGATTTGTAAATTTTCCTGGTAACCACCTACCAGTATAACAAAATTGATTTAGCTCTTTAGCATAACTGTAAACATAACCAGCTAAACGAGAATCAACAGTTATAAATAAAACAGAGGGTACTTTTTTTATTAAAAAAAAGTTATAATTATAATTCAAATGATATGGAAGTAATTTTTGAAAATAACTAAGAGAACTGCTTTGTGAGGCCACTAAAGTATGCTGTTTTTTCACGTTGACAAAGAATGTGAAAAAAAATGAAATTAAATAAAAAAAAAGTTTTGGATTTAAATAAACAAAAACATTTCGTTTAAAAAGAAAATAAAAATTCGAAAATCGTGATTTTTTTTTAGCTAAAATCCAAAATAAAAAAATTACATTAAAAGGAGAAACCATAAAAAACAATAAAAAAAAAAAAAAGGAAACTTATTAAAACAAAACTAATAGCAAAGTTTTTAATTAAACCGGGTAAATGACCATTGCATTGGTAAATTTGAATTACTTTAAAAGCCATACGAGATACATTTTGCATAAACCCAACGTTTAAGAATTCAAGGAATGCTTTATCAACTGCAATATATAATGAAAATATATAATAAAACAGTCGGTTTAGTATAAAATTATAAATGTTATCAATAAACCATTTTTTATTAAAAAATGTTAACCAAGCTATTACTAAAGGAAATATAAAAGACTTTGATAAAAAAAATTTGTTTATAATTGAATAAAAAATAGGAACTAATATAAACCCCAAGATACTTAAAAAAAAAGGTAATAATTTTAAATAAATAGGTAAAATAGTAAGTACTTTTGGATATTGTGAAGTAAGCTCTACACTAACTAAATCAAATTTCGAAAAAATAGCTCCACTAAAAAAAGAGGAACCCGCACCTAAAAATAAATCAAAAAAAAGATAACCTGAAAAAACAGAACCAAATAGTAAAAGTACTAATGGCAGTAAAATAAGATATTCATAATAAAACAAAAGCCCTAAAAACTTAATTATGCGCTTAGTTTTAATTTTAATTTTAATGATATTCTTGATGGTTAATAAGTGCGAACCCAAAAATTTAAACTGCGAATATAATACAATAATAAATAAATGAACAAAAAATGCACAAAAAAAAAAAAAATTAAAAAGGTTACAAAAAAATGAAAATAAACAAAAACTATTAATAGAAACACGAAAAATGCTAAAAAAGCGAAAAACTTTAAAAGGGGGCTTAAAAAAAATTAGGATTTTAGGAAGAGACCCTAATGTAAAATTGAAAGGAAAAACTTTTAAGTAACTTAAATCTAAAAAAAAATTGGAAAAACAGGGGCCATAAAACCTAGAAGAAACAGGTCTAACATGGCGGAGGGGCAAATTATAATAAGATTTCGTAGAGAAAAAAAACAACTTAGTATCTAATGATACAAAAAAAACTAAATATAACAAGCGACTGGAATAAGCCGCGGTTAAAAAAGCACCAAAAACACCTAAGCTATACCCGATAAAAGAAACAGTAGTATCACTATAATATAAAAACTCTAATATTTTATCCTTAGAATAAAACCCGGATAAATAAGGTAGGCCCATTAAAGATAAGGAACCTATCAACATGCTATAAAAAATAAAAGGCAACGCCCGTAAAACACTACCATAACGGCGGAGATCTTGCTCATCGTTGAAGGCATGTATAATTACACCAGAACTTAAAAATAATAAAGCCTTAAAAAACGCATGATTAAATAGATGGAATAAAGCTAAATCAAACCCACCCAAACCGCATGCTAAAACCATATATCCTAATTGACTACAGGTTGAGTATGCGATAATTTTTTTCATATCATATTGAAATAAAGCAATAGTCCCCGAAAAAAATGCCGTTATAGCCCCTAGAATAACAAGAAACTCTAGTAAAACAGGGGATTCTACAAAAAAACAAGATGAACGAATCATTAAAAAAACACCCGCAGTAACCATAGTAGCGGCATGAATTAATGCAGATACTGGTGTTGGACCTTCCATAGCATCAGGCAACCAAGTATGCAAACCAATTTGTGCAGATTTACCGATAACCCCTATAATAAAAAAAAAACAGATACATGATACAACATTAATAGTAAAAGTAAAACCAAAAATAGAAAAAGTCATAACCATTTTACCTGCGGTAGTAAATACAAGAATTTCAATTAATGAAAAATCAACACTTTTAAAAAAAAGGGCACAAAGTATAATTCCAAAAAAAAATCCAAAATCACCGATTTTGTTGACAACTACAGCTTTTAATGCAGCCTTATTAGCTTCAACCCTCGTATACCAAAAATTAATAAGCAAATAAGAGCATAAACCAATACCTTCCCACCCTAAGAATAACTGAATAAAATTAGCACCAGTAACATAAAAAAGCATAAAAAAAGTAAATAACGATAAATAAGATAAAAAGCGGGGCAAATGAGGGTCATGATCCATGTACATTCCCGAATAAATATGTACAAGACATGATACCGAAGTTACAATAAATAGCATGATACAACTTACAGAATCAAATAAAAAGGTGCACGAAAAAGAAAAGCCACTAAAAACAGACCACTTAAAAAGTGTAATTTCTGTAACTATATTAAACTTAATCAAAAAAAATAAAATACAGCTTGAAAGAGAAAAAGAAGTAGTTAATAAAATTATACTTAAAACATAGACAAAATGCCGCCCTAAAAAACGGCTACAAAAACTACAAAAAATGTAATTAAGAAGAGGAAGAAAGATTGTAATCAAATACATAGATAAAGTAATAAGCAATTACGAAGTTACAGGAAATTTTAATAAACGTAAAAAAAAATAAATGAGATAATAATTTACAGATAAAGACTTTCCAACCTTCTGATTAAATACAAGAGTTAAGAACGCCCTACAATACTTAAAAAATGAAGATAATTCAGGAAATTTTTGAAAAATAAACGTCAAATTATGTGTTAATAAAAAATTATTAGACAAAACAACCATACTAGGAAAATAAACTAACAATCTTGAATTAGACCCTTTAAAAAAAGAAAACTTTTTAAAACCCTGCTCACCCAATTGAGAACCAAAATGAATTAAATAATTATCTAACAACATATAAAAATTATGCCGCCGACGCCGTGCATTAAGATGTACAGACAAACTTAAAGATTTACGATTACGTAACTGTGCTAAAAAACTAGAGCGTTTGCCCCAAAATGGTAATTGATTACAAAAAAAAATAAAAAATAAAGATAAAAATAAAAAAATTATCCCAAATTTTTTGATTAAAATTGAGGAAAATTTAACTTGAGATAATACAAGCTTTTCATGCGAATTTTTTAAAACAAACATAGATGAGACATAATTATAATATATTTCCCCTGAAAAACGAGTTAACCGCATAAGCAAATAACCAAAAATTATACAAAGCGTTTACCCAAAGCGGCTAATCCAAAAATATTTTTAACCTCCACGGTTAATGGGCCGTAAAGCCGAGATGCTAAAAAATTATTATTTAGAGATGAGAGAGCAACATAATTCTTAGTTGATTTTAAAAAATGGCCATTCAATCGTTGGACTTCTTTTTTTTGAAATAAACATGTTGCAAAATAAAACGTTCGCTTTACTAAAACTCTTTTTAACTTTTTACGGCGCCTATATAACGTAACTTTAAACTTAGTTCCTAAAAAACCTTTACTTAAAGTTGAGTCATGGTATATTTGAATAACCTTAACAATGTTTGCCCCAGAATTATCAAGTGAAAATAATAAACTACCTTTAAAAACCATAATTTTTTAATTATTTAGAGACAACTTTTTTCCGAATGTTTAAAAGCCATGTACGGTACGTTTGTGAGTTTAGATGCTTATAATTTACAAAATAAGATTGAGCTGAAGTTTCAAAAGTTAATATGATTGGTCCAGCCATACCTAAAAAAAGAATTAAACCACTTAAAAGTAAATAAATAGCATATTTAGAATAAAATGCTAAGCCTAATGCTTTAAAATGATTCCACTCAATTAAATATAAATGTAACTTTGATAGCGTATTAACAAAAAAATTAAGTTCACCGGAAACCCCAGAAATACGTATTTGTAACCAAAAAAGAAAAAATAAAAATAAAAATAAAAAAGATAACCCAATAAACAATATAACAGTAAACCAATTAAATTTTGAGGGTTTAATTGAACGTGTAGTTATAGAATACGTGTGCAAATTAAGCATCATAATTGCAAATAAAAATAAAATTGCAATTGCACCAACGTACACCATTAAAAAAATTAAGCCGAGGAAATCTAACCCTAAATAAATCCAATACATACATAATAAACTAATTAAACAAATAAGTGATAATAAAGAATATATAGGGTCATAAAGAAAAACTACATTATATGTTAAAACTAACAAAATAAAAAAAAAAAAAAGGATATTTGAATAAGTAATAATGGATAACGCACCATTCGAAAAAAAAAAATAAAAATCTTGCAAAAAATAATCTACATCCCGCAAAATAGTATTATATTCAAGCCTTAAACCCATAAAATAAATAAACATATCTAAAAAAAAATTATATAGCTTTAAACCTTCTTAAATCATAAGATCGCCATTTGCGACCCCGCGAAAGACGCTTTATTGATTTTGTGCTCATCCGATCAAAATTTTGATGAAAAAGTTCAATAAAAGAATTACTGTTTACAGCAACACCTTCTTCAACATTTAATTCAGATTTTTGTATACGCTTTAAAAATTGAAAAGCAATTAAAGAAGGCGTATTTACTAAAATAGAAGGAACCCTATATAACCTTTTTCCAAAGCGTTTTGGATAAAAAGAAATAGGAATCCGTAAACTAACAATACTATTTAATAAAAAAAAATAAAAATTTAAACCAAAAAACTTAAAACCTGTTTGAACAAAATTTGGGTAAATAATACAACCAGAACGCTGCTGGACCTTAATAAATTTATGCAAAAGATGATAACTTTTAGGTATAATAACTGAATTAAAATTATTAGTGAAAAATGAAAAAAAAGGCATAAATAAAGTTTTTTGATAATTTAAAAAAAAGTCCAAACAAGTAAATAAATAATTATTTTGAACTAATACAGCTAAAATTGTTGAAAATCGAGAATCTATTGTTGCACAACGGTTTGTTGTTCGCCGCTTTTGAGCAAAATAAGATTTTAGTGTAATTAAAAGTCTATATTTTGTATAATTTAACGTGTGTTTTTTTTTTAAAAAGGAAAAAATGAAATAAAATAATTGGTGCACAAAAGAAATTATTACTAATGACAAAAAAACAAAAAAACTATGCACTCCGAGCTTTAATTTTTACCCAATCTTTTGTGCCATATTTTGAACGGCCTTGCTTCCGTGTAAAAACTCCACTTAAATCCCGCACACCGCGGACTGCGCGGTATTGAACACCAGGTAAATCCCTTACGCGCCCACCATGTAAAAAAATAACAGAATGTTTAACCAAAGGATGCAATATTCCAGGAATATGGACAACAACTTTTTTCCGTTTTATTAAATATAAACTACCGTGAGACGTTTGATATACTAAAACTTGTGCAACTTTCCTTTCCGCTGAGTTAGGCTTTTTAGGATTCATCACGAAGACTCTTAAACAAAGTCCTTTTTTTATAGGATGGCCAAATAAGGCCGGTGTTTTTGAGCGTATTTTTTTTTTTTTTCGAAAAGATAACAGTTTAAAAAAATTCATGAACTTAAAAATCTTTTTTTTTACCCAATTTTAACTTTGGAGTAAACGATTTTAGAAAAATACCTTTTCCTTTGTATTTATCAATTTTTTTTAATTTTGAAAAGAAGAATAATAAATGATATAACGAATTAAAGTCATAAGAAAATAAACTAAATAAAGATAATTTATTATTGATAAAGCAAACCTGAACATTCCTTGGTAACTCATACGAAATTATATGACTTAACCCTAGAACAAAAAATAAGCGTGAATTTGATGACAAAACCTTAAAATTACGACCTCGAATTTCATAATCAATAAAATATCCAAATGACGATGTTGATAAGAAATAAGAAAAAGATATAAGAAGCCGCTTTAATAAAAAATAATATTTTGTAAAAAAAACCAAATAATGACCGTGTTTTATCTGTAAAAGATTAATATTAAATAAATTTGTTGGAAAAAAAAAATAATTACAAGTTAAAAAATTGAACACTAAAAGCAAATAAGAAGTTTCTTTTTTTAAAAGTCTGTAAAAAAATTTATCTGGAAGTTGCAATAAAGAATTAAAACCCATATTTAAAATAAAGCCTAAATATACTGAACACGACAAACCAAAGCACCTCCCTGGTTAAGTTTCATCATTTCAGTTAAAGATAAAATTCCTAAATTTGTCAAAAAAAAAAAATCTTGATTTACGATTGAAAACTTTCCAGATTGCTTATTACTATACAGCTTCCGAATTAAACATGCGCTCATATACTGAAAACGCTGCCCGACAGTGTAAACACAAATATCATTAATAAGAGGTTTACCCGTTTGTAAACCATAAGAAAGATAAATAATCAAGTACGAACTGCTTCCCCGTGCTTGAATACTAAATTGCCGAATAACCCCCCGCTTTACCATTGCTCGTAAAAAAGGAACAATTTTTTTCGTATATTTAAAATAAATTTGATATTTTTTATTTAAAACAGCACTTTTTAAAGCACCTAAAAAACTAATTAACTCACAATTTACCATGAACTTTTTTTAAGTCCTAAAATTTCGCAAGAAACGCCAAGCTTTTTGATTTCCCACCGGGATAACTTAAAAAAACGAAAAACACTACGGGTAGAACCTGAAACTAAGCACCGATTTTTGATGAAACATAAAGAAGAATGGTGACTTAAATTATAAAATAAAATAAAGAAAAACAATTTCAACTTAGATGATACAATATATTTATTTGACATTAAAAACTTTAAAAACGATTTAATAAATTCATATTTAAAAAATAAGCTTCGATATTTAAAATCCTTTTTAAAACGAAAATTTAAAAAAACCATATAAAAAATTATAAAAAAAGGCTTAATTTGATAATATCCTGTAAAAGAAAATCAAATAAACTTGCAGGACAACAACCTAAAATACAGATAAAAAGTGATAAAATCGTTAAAATAGTAAACTCTAAAAAAGATAAATCTTGAAAAGATGAAAAATCTAATAACTTTGGCTTAAAAATTCCAGACGAAATACGAGTTAATAACCAAACAGAATAAATTGCCCCAAAAAAAGCAGAAAAAAATAAAACGATTACAGAAATAAATAAGAAATTGAACGTTAAACCGGTAAATAATAAAAATTCACCAACAAAATTTAAAGTTCCAGGAAAAGCGATATTAGCAAATGTAAATATATAGAAAAAAAATACATACAATGGCATAATTGTTTGTAAACCACGAAAATCTTTAACTAAACGCGTACCAGACCGCAAGTAAATAATTCCAACAAGAAAAAATAAACCAGCAGAAACTAAACCATGAGCAATCATTACAACAATAAAACCAAATATACCGGATTGAGTATAACTAAATAAGCAAACCATACCAATATTCATATGAATTATGGAAGAAAAAGCAATAATCTTCTTTAAATCAATAAGAACTAAAATAGAAAATGATGCATAAATAATACCTAAAATTCCAGATAAAAATATTAAGTTCTGAAAAAAAACTAAGTTTTCCCCTATTAATGGGAAAAAAAATCGCAAAAAACCGTAACCCCCTAGCTTTAACAAGATCCCCGCTAAAATCATCGAACCCGTTGTAGGTGCCTCCACGTGTGCTTCTGGCAACCAGATATAAAATGGAAACATAGGCACTTTTACCATTAAACCAATGCATAGTGGCAGTGTAACCCATAAACTAAAACTTTCTGAAAAAAGTATTATTGAGTTAATATTTGTTGTACCACATAAGTTATAAAGGTACACTACTGAGAATAACATTAATAAAGATCCAAAAAAAGAAAAGAAAAAAAAGTATTTAAATGCTAAACTTTTTCGAGCATCACCACCTAAGACTAATAAATAAATAGTCATAGGAATCAATATCGATTCAAAACATAAAAAAAAAAGACTTAAATCTAAAGTAATAAAAGATAAAACTAATAAACTTTGAATAAACAATAAAAGAACACTTTCTAAAGAAAAATCTTTTTTAGGATAAACTCTATTAATGGTAGCTAAAACAGCCAAAAAAGTTAATAAAGTTGTTAAATTAATAAGTAAAAGCGATATAGAATCGAATTGAAAAGAAAAGATTATGCTATTAATCGAGACTAAATATGGACTCTCAAAAAAGAAAGGATCGAGTGACATAATAGATATATAATCTTTTAGTAATAAAAAACTAAACAAAAAAGATAAAAAACTAAAATAAAGACTTAAAAAAAAAAAAAATGAATACCCAAATACATACGTAAATAAATAAATTGTTAAAAAAATATATGTAAAGAATAAAAAAAAAAAAAAACTTATAGGATAATAACAAAAGAAAAAAGATTTAATCCGAAAAGAATCACAATCCCAGCCAAAAAACTCATTTGAAAGAATATCATTCAACAATACAGGATTATTTAATAAAAGACCATACAGACTCTTATCGAGCCCACTACTGCTATCACCAATATAATTGAAGATATATTTTGAAGAAAATAAAAAAGATTCAACTTGATCAAAAAAAATAAAAAATAAAAAAAAGGATGCCCCCCAAAAAAAATCCCTATAAAAACGTAACGAAACACAAGCTCCTAAAAATATTAAAAAAGAATATGATCCACTAAAAAAGTACAAAATATCAAAAAAAAATCCTAGAACTAAAAAAGAAAAACAAGATAATAAAAAAGAAAATCGATACTCATACTTAAATTTCCCATAAAATAATATAAAAATAAATAAATAACTTGCTAAAAAAGGGCTCGACCGAACAACAAAGCGAAGCAAGCTTAAAATACCCTCAAGAAAAAAGTAACAAAAAAAAAGGAAAAATGGCAACCCAATACAAAAAAAAAAAAAAAAAAAAAAAAAAATAAAAAAAAAAAAAAAACAAAAAAAAAAAAAAAAAAAAAAAAAAAAAAAAAAAAATTTAAAAAAATTTCTTTACCTAAAAAAAAATTTTTTTATTTATAAAAAATAAAAAATAAAAAATTAAAAAAAAAAAAAAAAAAATTTTAACCAAATAAAAAAAAAAAAAAAAAAAAAATAAAATTTTAAAAGTGAATAAGGCGCTAAAGCACATTCTAAAACATTAGCTTTAAAAGCTTCTTCTAAGAAAGCCCGAAACGAAGAAAGGTATTCATTTAAATCAAAATCATCACAACAGGATTCACAAATTATCATTGAAGTTAAAATATTTAAAACGTAAAACTTAAAAAAATTAAAAGTTATCATCACCATTATATTAATTAATTTACAAATTTAACTCGTATTACTATAAACTAAAAGAAAAATTTAATCCCTTTTAGCACCATTAACAGCAATAATAATTAATCGGCTCCCAATTACGGGCGTGACATAGGACTTGAACCTATACTTTCTAATGCCACAAATTAGCACTTTAACCAAATTAAGTTAGTGACGCCACAAAAATTAGTAGATTCTTAACCTTTTTGCTTTTTGGCATTTAGAAATTGTTTTTACATATATATAGTTTAAAGAACAAAAGACTTAAAATGCAAAAAATAATAAATAAGAAAAAACTGGAAATAAACAATTAAATAAAGTTTAGAAAAAAAAAATGAATATTCAAAATAATTAATGTTCTTATTAAAAAAACATAACCTATTATTTACACAAAAAAACGCTAATTTATCTTTAAAAAAAGAAGAACACCTTGTAAAAAATCTTGCAAGTAAAATTAATGCATGTCCAGTAACAGCAAAGAATGAAAAACTAAAAAATAAAAAAGTCGATATTAAATATGATTTTAAGTTTAAAATAAATTGGTTAGAGCAAAAAAAAAATAAAAAAAATTCTTTTTTATGTACTTGATATAAATTAAAATTTAAAAACGAACGTGCATTTTCAAAAACGTAGCTTAAAAAAGAATTTTGGAATCGCGAAGAAGAAAAAAAACTAAGATAAAAATTCTGATTGCAAAAATTTCGAGAATTTTGATAAAATTTTAACGAATATAAATTTAATAATTTCACCCCAAAAGGTTATCCAAAGATGGACTTGAACCATCACACAAGACTTTTCAAGACTTTACTCTAACCAAATTGAGCTATTTGGATAAAAAAAAAGTAATTGTCATTAACGATCAACTTCCCCAAAAACTATATCCATAGTACCGATAACGGCGACAACATCAGCTAATAAACTATTTTTACATAAAAAATCAATACCTTGTAAATGAAAAAAGCCAGGGGCTTTTACTTTACATCTATAAGGTTTATTTGAACCATCAGAAAACAATGAAACCCCGAACTCCCCCTTTGGTGCTTCAACACCCATATAACAATTATTAGGGGCTATTTTGTAATTAAAATTTTCTTCTTTAAAATGCTTAATTAAATTCTCCATAGACTCCTTATTTAACAAAGTCAAATCAACTTTAGTTTCTTTAATAAAAGGCATTACATTTAAACATTGCTCAATAATGCGTAAACTTTGACGCATTTCTTCCATTCGAACTAAATACCGAGCAAAGCAATCACCAGACTGTTGGATAGGAATTTCGAAATTTAAAGAAGAGTAAACCTCATAAGGTGTCTGAAAACGCAAGTCCCAAGAAATACCGGAACCTCGCAACAACACACCAGAAAAACCATAATTTAATGCTTCACTTTTCGAAATAACCCCAACATTAATAAGACGAGACTGCCATATTCGATTATTAGTTAAAAGCTCTTCAATTTCATTTAATCTTGAACTAAATTGCTGAATAAATATATGAATATCATTTAACAATTTTGGCGTAAAATTAGACTTTACGCCACCTGGGCGTATATAAGCCGCATGCATACGTGCACCCGAGGCTTTTTCATAAAAAATCATAAGTTTTTCCCGTTCCTCAAAAGCCCATAAAAATGGTGTAAATGCACCAATATCCATCGCATGGGTTGTAATAGCTAATAAATGATTTAAAATACGGGTTAATTCGCAAAAAATAACACGCTGGTACTGTGCAATCAAATTAACCTTTAAAGACATTAACTTTTCCACTGCCAACGCAAAACAATGCTCTTGCGACATAGCAGATACGTAATCTAAACGATTAAAGTAAGGAAGCGCTTGCAAATAAGTTTTTGACTCAATTAATTTTTCAGTACCCCGATGCAATAACCCAATATGTGCATCAGCTTTTTGAACATATTCACCATTTAACTGTAAAATTAAACGTAAAACCCCATGTGCTGATGGATGCTGTGGACCAAAATTTAAATTAAATAATTGCAACTCGATAAACTTTTTAAACTTTTTCATTCTTTTTGCCCATTATAACCTCCGTCGTTTTTTTAACCGACAGCCATTGAAAGGTTTGTTTGATAAAAAAAATTTAAATTTGATTGGAGCACTTCGACCAAATCGCTTAACAAAATAATTTATAGAACGATAACGCCCATGCTTATTTGCAAACTTTAGAATTAAAGAAAATAAAAAAATTTGATACTTATCTTTTAAAAATTCTAAATACTCTGGTGTAAATTTTGTAGCTTGTCCTGCTAAAACTTGAACCGCTCTAGAAACCCTCCTTATCAATTCTTTTTTCTCTTTTGAGACATAAATTTTTTTGAAAAAAGAAAAAATAGGCAATAACGAATGAAAAAATTCCTGAACAAGCAATTCGCCTAATAAGGGTGACTTTTTTCGAAAAGCCTGACCCTCAAGAGTAGCTTTAGTTAAACTTCTTAGTTTATTCCCAAACCCATCAAATAAAGTATAAAACAAATTATTTGGCTTAATTGTAAATCGCGCATAAAAAACATTGCGAGATTTAATAAAATAAGGAACTAAAAAAATATTATAATAACGTTTACGTACTGCATAAGGTAATTTTAACAATGCATGTACATTGATTTTATTGCTACCACACCTTGGGAAAAAAAACGAGTTGTAATTTGAAAATGAAGAAAAAGAATTTCTTCTAAACAAACTATTATCGAATTTACCAACAATTCGAGAAAAAAATGATAAACCTACTTTAAATGAATTTTGAATAAACTCTGCAATTAAAAAAGCTTTAAACTTTTTTTTATTATAAAGATACCGTATTAAGAAATAATTAAACTGAAAATAAGGCATATATGAAAAAAAAAAAGAAAAAAAAGTAAATATTACAAAATTTATATAATATAACATATTAACTTTCAAAAAATTTAAAATTTTTAATACAATAAAAAAATGCTCAAAATCTAGTCTGCTCAAAAAAAACCCTTTAGTATAAATGTAATTACTACTGATGCATTTATTATAATTATCTTGAAGATACTGATGGCTTTTTTTTTTTTTTGATAAACTAAACACCAATTTAAAAACCATTTAAATCGTTGATACAAAAGTACCATTATATGCGTCTACTACGCGAACTGTAATAGGCATAAAAGCATGATTAACCCCACAAATTTCAGAACATTGACCATAAAACAAGCCACATCGCTTTATGTATAATCCTGTCTGATTTAATCGGCCTGGACAAGCATCAAGCTTAATTCCAAAAGAAGGTATAGTCCAACTATGCAAAACATCATTCGATGTCATTAATAAACGTAAAGGCTTTCTAAAAGGTAATTTAAGCATACGATCTGTAGCCAATAAGTAATCATATGGCCAACCTTTTGTAAGAGTAGAGTTTTGATCTAAATTTAACCTACTTTCAAAAGTCCCGATTTTTGCTTTTGTACCATTTACTAATTGATGCTCATAGACCCAATACCATTGATTACCTACAATTTTATAAGTTAATAAAGGAAAAGTTAACTCATCCATTGAATATAAAAGAGCGAATGACGGTATTGCTATATATAAAAGAATACATGCAGGTATTACAGTCCAAATAACTTCTAATAAAGTATTATGAGTTGGACCTGCTTTAGGTAAATTATTGAAAGAAACTAACGTTTTAGCACTATTAATAGATTCAATAAAAAATGAACCACCATGTGTATAAGAATACCCAAAAAAACTTACTGGAATTTTACATAAAAATAGAATACGCAATAAAAACCATAAAACAAAAACACCAATAAACAATTGCAAAGACAATAAGTCATGATGAAAATTAATAATGCCCTCCATCACAGGAGTTGCTGGATCTTGAAAAAAGATTTGATAACCTGAAAAAGCAGAATCAAAAAAAACCATGTTTGACATATATTAATCTTAACAGATTTCACAATTAGTAACGATTTTCTCATCAAAAATTAAGCTGAAAATGGACTTGAACCACCATCCTATATTTTTGCAAAATATGACATTAACCAAATTATGCTATTCAGCTATTCAATAGTAAAAAATTTAATGACAATTATCGATACAAAGTACATAACCAACATACAACACTAAATAAAATTTTAAATAATTAAAAACCGCCCCACCAATAAACACAGATAAATAAAAAAAGCCATACAACATCCACAAAATGCCAATACCAGATAGCTGCTTCTAGCGCAAAGTGTCGATAGCTAGTTAACCGCAACCGTGTAAAAGGAACTACAAAACGAAGTAAACAAATAAATAAAAAAAGAGTGCCAATTAATACATGGAAACCATGAAAACCTGTTAATAAAAAAAAACATGATCCAAAAATACCATCGGATATATCAAATAAACTCGAGACATACTCTAACCATTGAAATCCTGTAAAAATTATACCCAAAACGACCGTATAAGTTAAAGCAAGCTTACCTGTAAACTTTTGTAAACTTAAAATGGCATAATGCGCCCAGGTTACAGTAACACCAGAACTTAATAAAATAATACTGTTTAACAAAGGAATATCCCAAGGATTGAATGGTATAATACCTTTGGGTACCCAAACAGCACCAATTTGAATTGAAGGTGAAACACTGGAATGGAAAAATGCCCAAAAAAAACCAAAAAAAAACATAATTTCAGAAACTATAAACAAATACATACCCATTCTAAGACCTTTTTCAACTTTTAAATTGTGGGCTAGATCATTACCAGTTTTCTCTTCCACGATAATCTGATACCACCAAGCCAATGCCCCACAAAATACAAAACAAAAAGAACATAGAACTGGAAAAAAGTAAGCGGGATTTCCCACAGTAATAAATGCATAAACAACAAAAGATAAAACAAAAAATAACACAAAAAAAGACACTAAAAAAGGCCAACCACTAGGTTGTACAATATGAAAAGGATGACCATATTTTCCTTTCCGACCTTTATAAATAAATGACTCAAAGTCATAAGTTAAGGGACTCATCATACGTAATATGTAACAGAATTGTTAAACAAACTTTAACTGTAATTATAAAAAGCTAAGTAATCGCTATTATATTGATAATATGATTTACCATTAAATGTAGGCTTTTTCGAGACCCTACAATACTGTACAGTTCCGCATGGATAAACCACAAGTTCCACCAAATTAGCTATCTTACAATTATTAAAATAAATGGTATTTAATCGATTTTTAAAAAAAAATGTAAGATTTTCTAAAATAGTAGCAATAGGTAATACTGAAGAGATTCCCAAAGAAAAAAATACACTCTTTCTAAAAAAAAAACTACGGAATAATGAAAAAAAAAGTTTAAATAAATAATTGAAAAAAAACTGTTCAAACTTAAAGGAGGTTCCCAACTTATAGATATTTAAAAGCGCAGAACTAAGCTTGTTATAAAAAAAAAAAGATGAAGGGGCTAGAGCCTTCCCGTAAAAACCTGCCCGAAGTGAATAAAAGTGTTTCCATATATTGTATTCACTTTTATTAAAAGGCACATAAATGGGAAATGACCTTAAACTTAGATCGAAAGTAACACGTGAAAAATCAACAAACTCTAACCAATTTTTTTGTGATAAGTAAAAGCCCTCATAATAGTCACCTGAGCTAGTATTAAACTTCTCTAATAAAGCTACAGGATAAGCTTGAAAAATACGACTATTTGAAAACAGATTAATTAGCATTAAAAAAAAAAATACTAACGAAAAAATAGAAACCATAGATCCAAAACTAGCAACCATATTCCAACCAGCGTACAAACTTGGATAATCCGGAATACGCCGTGGCATCCCAGCAAAACCTAAAAAATGCATTGGCATAAACGTTAAATTAACTCCGATAAAAAAAACCCAAAAATGTAATTTTGCCAAAAGTTCGTTATAATATATACCGGTTAACTTTGTTAACCAATAATAAAAACCAGCAAATAATGCAAAAACAGCCCCCATGGATAACACATAATGAAAGTGGGCAACAACATAATAAGTATCATGAAATGCAACATCAAGCCCAGCGTTTGCTAAAGAAATTCCCGTTAAACCTCCGACGGTAAATAAAAAAATAAATCCAGCAACAAATAAAAAAGGTGTTTGAAATGTAATTTTACCACCCCACATAGTTGCTAACCAACTAAAAATTTTAATACCAGTAGGGACCGCAATAATCATAGTAGCCGCAGTAAAGTAAGCTCGAGTATCTACATCAAGGCCCACGGTATACATATGATGAGCCCAAACTATAAAACCTAAAAAACCAATAGATAACATTGCATAGACCATTCCTAAATAACCAAAAACTTTTTTGCGGGAAAAAGTACATACAATATGACTGACAATACCAAAGCCCGGTAAAATTAAAATATAGACTTCAGGATGGCCAAAAAACCAAAATAGATGTTGATATAATACAGGATCACCCCCACCTAATACTTCAAAAAAACTTGTATTGAAATTCCGATCAGTAAGTAACATTGTAATTGCAGCGGCTAAAACAGGAAGTGATAAAAGTAACAAAATTGCTGTAATTAAAACAGCCCAACCAAATAATGGCAATCGGTACATTGTCAAACCAGAGACGCGCATGTTTAAAATAGTTGTAATAAAATTAATAGCACCTAAAATAGAAGAAATACCGGCTAAGTGCAAACTAAAAATAGCTAAATCTACAGAGGCCCCTTCATGATACATAATACTAGATAAAGGAGGATAAACAGTCCACCCTGTACCAACACCTTGACCAACAATACTAGATAAAATTAAAAGTGATAATGCTGGTGGTAATAACCAAAAACTCATGTTATTCAACCGTGGAAATGCCATATCTGGTGCACCTAACATAATAGGAACCATCCAATTCCCAAAACCACCAATTAAAACAGGCATAACCATAAAGAAAATCATAATAAATGCATGCGCAGTAATAATAACATTATATAATTGGTAATTTTCTTGTAAAATACTAAAATTGGGAGAGGCCAACTCTGCACGTATATAAACCGATAATGTAGTACCTATAATACCAGCAAATACACCAAAAATTAAATAAAGTGTACCTATATCTTTATGGTTGGTGGATAGTAACCATCGAATAACCCAAGTATAAATACCAACAAAAACTTTAGGAAATAAAATAACTAAATCTTTTGTATTAAAAAAAGACCAAAACTTACGAGAACTTAATAATAATGCTTTGTGAGAAACAACAAATCGAAAACTATATATAACGAACAAGTGTAAAGAAATTAAAAAATCTTTAAAAAATCTGCCGATACCGTAGACACGATCTTCAACAAATACCCTTAGGCGGTTTATAATAGATTTTTCCATACCGTTAATTTAAATAATAAATTAAAAGATAAACTGAAAAAAAATAAAACCTTACTAAGTATTTGATTAAATCCCTCGGGCTTTAATTCGTTGAAGAATATTTTAACTAAATAAGTAGATAAAAGGATCACAAAACTACAGGGTATCCTTTCCTTAAATAGAAAAAAAACTACATTAAATTATTTAAAATTTATTATACATTTAATGTAAACTCAGAATAACAGGATTCGAACGTGTACAACCTACACCCAAAGCAGGTGCTCTATAGCCAATTGAGCTATATTCTGCATTTAATTAATTTAACTTAGATTTTTTATTATTTACTAAATCTAATAAAAAAAATTAAAAAAAAGAAAATGCACCATAATCAGAAAGTAAGCTAAAAACACCCCCGGTTAAAGGCAGAGCACCTATAAGGTAAGAAAAACACGGGTAAAAAAATAGACCACCAAACGTTAACGGCAAAAACACGAGCCAGCCTAACTCCATTAACTGATCATAACGATAACGCGGTAACGCTGCTCGTAAAATCAAAAATAGATAAGCTAAGCAAACTATTTTGAATGCCATAATAAAGGTAGCTGGTAAATAAGAATCAACTACGGGAAAAAACCACCCCCCCAAAAAAAATGTAGCAGATAAGCCAGACATTAGAAGCATCATTAAATACTCACCTAAAAAAAATAATGAAAAAGGCATCCCTCCATACTCTATATGATAACCAGCAACAATTTCGGACTCAGCTTCAGGCAAATCAAAAGGAGCCCGATTTGTTTCCGCCACTGTAGCTATAATAAAAATAACGCAAAAAGGCGCTAAAGGAAAGCAAAACCAAATATCTTTTTGAGCAAAAACGATATCCGTCATATTTAAAGAACCTGCATAAATTGCAATAACAATTAAAATAAAACCAAATGCAACTTCATAAGAAATCATTTGAGCGCTTGAACGAATTGCCCCTAAAAAAGCATATTTAGAATTACTAGACCACCCAGCTAAAATAACACCGTAAACACCAAAAGATGAGAGTATAAAAAAAAAAAGCATACCGTACTGCAAATCTAATAAAGCATATTCAGGTGTAAAAACAAAACCGTACCATGCTAACAAACTTAAAAACAAAGTTAATATAGGTGCAACAACAAATAAAGGCTTTGAAATAAATAAAGGGTATATAATTTCGTTTATTAACAATTTGAAACCATCAGCAATTGGTTGAAGTAAACCTTCAAATCCGACAACATTGGGACCTTCGCGACGCTGAACTCGACCCATAACTTTACGCTCTAATAATGTGTAAAAAGCAACAACCAAAAGCAATAATAAAGCAAAAATTAAAAATTGCACAAAAAAAAAAAAAAAATTAAAATAAATACCCGAAACTGTAGATAACCCACCACAATAAAAAAAAATTAAATGAACAAAAATCATAATATTATACTAAATATTGCACAATAAATAAGTAAATTTCATCAAAAAAAAAAAAAAAAAAAGTTGTAGATAAACTACAAAAAAAAAAAAATATTTAAAAAGTAAATTAACCCAACCAAATCTTAAATTAGAGATGTTAAGAGGAGATCCAGATGAACGACTTAAAGTACTTTTTTGATTTTCATTATAAAGTAATGTTTTTAAAATACGAAAATAATAAAAACAACTTATTAATGTAAATATAATAGAAACTATAAATAATAAATAAAATCCAGAGTTTATTAAAAGCAAAAGAATACCCCCCTTACTTACAAAACCAACTGTTGGCGGTAATCCTGCAAATGAAAACACTAAAATTAAGAAAGCATATTTCGTAAGATCTGGCGATTCCCTTAAAAAAACAAAATCACTAATGTATATGAAACGTCTACCTGTTGTTAACTCAACGAAATTTTCTAAAAAACAAAATAAGGCTAAATTTAACATTAAATAAACAAAAAAATAAAAAAGAACATAGCTCCAACTAACAATGCCACACCCAAGACCTAAAAATAAAAAACCAACGTGTGATATCGACGCATAGGCAAAAAACCGTTTAATTTTACGCTGATATAATGATCCTATCGAACCAACAACTAAGGAAAAAATACCAAATAAAATACAAAGATGTTCCATTAAAAATATAATTAAATAATTTAGTGAAATTAAATCCATAAATCGAATTAAAAATAAAAGATAACTACTTTTCACCAATAAAACTAAAGTAGAAAGTACAGGTAGCGAGGTACCCTCATAAACATCTACAACCCAAAAATGCACAGGGGCTGCCCCTAATTTAAAAACAAGAACAAAAAAAATAAAAAATAAACCACATATAAACAAACCACTATAAATAATATTAGATGGAACAGGATCTAAAAACAATAATGAAAAACTAATATCATCAAAAGATAAAGAACCAACACTTGCAAAAAGTGATGCAATAGCAACTAAGACGATATTAGAAATAAGGGCATTTAATACAAAATACTTTAATGAACTTTCAATTATAAACAAATTACGGCGACGTAATCCCATTAAAATATATAATGTAAAGCTAATAAGCTCAATAATTAAAAAAAGGACAAATACATCATTTGTTCCAAGCAACAAAAATAAATTAAAAACTAAGAAAAGTAATAAAAAAGGAAAATCAAATAAAAAAAAAAGATTTCTATAAAAAAAACCGTAATTTAATGAAAAAACTAAAATAAATAACATTAATAAAAACAAAATATGTTTAAATATCGCAGTTTTATAACTAACTATGAAAAACATATTTGAAAATAAAGCAGCAGGTACAGGAAAATAAAAAAAAAACGAAATTAAAAAAACAATGGTTAAATGTCCCACACACAAAAAGCAATACTTATAAATAAAAACAATGCGTTTAAATGCATATCTTTTAAATAATAACGAAACAAAAAAAAAACAAACCATATAAAAAAAAACCATAAAATCTAAAAAAAAAAGATTCCGATCAAATACAGTATACGAACTTTCTGAAACAAGTTGACGCAAATAATCAAAATATATATCTGAATCTCCATCGGAACAACTTCCACTTCCACTAGAAACCGAATCTTTTGATGAATCTTTTAAATCCTCTTCTAATGGAGAGCAAAGTAATTTTATAGTTTGTTGCACAAAATCATCCGAATCAGGTTCTATTACGGGAATCTCCTTAAATAAGCTTAAACCTAACTCTGGAATTTGTATCTTAAAAACAGAACTGCGATATTCCTCGTCATCATTATGGGTAGGATTAACACAAATAATAGGGCATTGATAAAAAAGGTCCACACACCATAGCTTTTGTTTAAATGTAAATGGAATTTCATAAGAATTTAAATTACGGTAATAATTATAATTAAAAGAAATTTCGGGATGTGCGTACGAGTGGCCATTACCGGAACTACGATTCCGACCACCTTTGGCACATCTAAATAATGCCACTGGAAACCCAGTATAAAGCAAGCGCGAAGTAAAATCAAAAAACGAGCGATTATTTATGATAGTATTAATGACACAGTGGAAGCTATAACCCACAAAATTATCCTGACAGAATTTTCGAAAGTTTATCAACATTTGATAAAATAATAAAAAAACTACCACTCCTTAAGGGGCTTAAACCCTTACTACCGCATTGAAAAAGCGAGGTCCTAATCCATTAGACGAAAGGAGTCTATTACAAAAAAGAAAATAGTTACTTTTTTATACCCCATAATAAATTTAAACCAGCGAGAAGTAAAGAAAATAAAATTAAGCCAAGCCCCTTAAGGAGTGGTAGTTAATAGTTGTTTAATTACGTAAATAACTTAAATGGTCTACCGTTAAGTTTTTTGAAAAACTAACTTTATGGTAGTTTATTAACAAAGCTAGTCCAATTGCAGATTCGGTAGCTGCCACGGCCAGCAAAACTAAAACAATAATTAAAAGAACAATGTTTTTATATATACAAAAAAGTATAATATAAGCACAGCAGACTAACAGCTTTAAAAGTTCGATAAAATATAAATAGTGTAAAAATGTTTTTAATCGAAAAAAAAACCCTGTAAATACTAATGCGTATAAAATACAAAAAAAAAATACAATACATAAAAACAACTCGATAGCAGAGTAATCCACACCATATAATATAACTGAACTGTTATCATCAAAAAAGAACATTTTTAAATTAATTTTTTATTCGTATAATAAGATGGTAAAAGAACTAAAAAATATAAAAAATAATAAAAAGTAAAAAACTGAGTATAAGTAGTATAAGGCTCTTCTACTGGTGCACTACCTAACCACCCTAACGAAAAAACCGTCACTAATAAAAAAAAAAAAGAAAATTTAAAAAAAAAATTATATTTAACTCGGTGTGTAATATAAGCATAATGCCCATTACTGTAAGAATACTTCGTTAAAAAGGGTAAAAGTGCTAAAACTAATAATGAAAAAAGCATACATAAAACCCCACCAATTTTACTTGGAATACAACGCAATATAGCATAAAAAGGCAAAAAATACCATTCAGGCACAATATGGGCAGGTGTTACCATAGCATCGGCTTTTTTGTAATTATCAGGATGACCCAAAACATCAGGATAAAAAAAAACAAATAGAAAAAAAAAGAATGCGATAAAAAATAGACCTAAAAAATCTTTTATAAAAAAAAAAAAAGAAAAAGAAATCTTATTATTATAATCTAAAGAAACAACAACAGGGTTAGTTGACCCTTTTTTGGACTTATGCAATAAAATTAAATGCAAAATAGCTAATCCAGCTAATATAAAAGGGATTGTAAAATGAAAAGAAAAAAAACGATTAATAGTCTGAGAAGACACACTATAATTCCCCCAAATTAACTCCGCTAACATAGGGCCTAAAAAAGGAATTACAGTAAATAAATTTGTTATAACCGTTGCACCCCAAAAACTCATCTGCCCCCAAGGCAATACATATCCTAAAAATGCAGTTGCCATCATTAAAAAAAAAATGACGATACCGCTAAACCACAATAAAATATTAGTCCAAATAAATGAACCAAAAAACAATGCTCGCGCAAGGTGCGTATAAACAATGATAAAAAAAAATGAAGCACCAACAGCATGAATATACCGTAAATCAGAACCGTAAACGACATCCCGCATAATATGCTCCGTAGACTCGAAAGCTAATAAATGTTGGGGAACATAATGCATTACTAAGAAAATACCAGACACTATTTGCAAACCTAAACAACAAGCAGCTAAAAAGCCGTAACCCCAAAAATAAGTTAAATTTAGGGGTGTCGGATATGAAACTAAATGATCGTTTAGTAAAGATAAATAATTATTCTTAAAATAGCGCATTCAAAGGTAAATAAATAGCTGTTTAATTTAAAGTCGATATTTAATATAAAAATTCAATAAATCGAAATTTGCTACAGCACGAAACAATCCTTTTGAAAAGTACCAAAGTCTATGCCCAGAAATATCGGTATGTTTTTTTGACGACGAAACAAAACAACTAGACAACATAACTGTACATTGATTATTCAATATAAAAGACCGATGCCTTTTTTGAAAATGCATTATTTAACTAATTAAAAATAATTAAAAAATAAAAAAAAAAAATGAAAAACTAGAAAATGCAAGTGCACTTAAAAAAAATGAAAAACTTAAAAAAAAAGAGCTGGTCGCCCCTACGACTTTGAATAAATCAAAAAAAAAAAAAAATTTAAATTTTCGAATTAATTTACGAAAAATAAAAAAAGACAACAAATAAAAAAAGAAAAAAAATAAGCCTAACCATAAAATAGTATGGAAGTAAATAATTAAGTCTAATTGAGGCATTATAAAAAAAAGAATAAGTAATTACCAATTTATTGCTTTCTTTTTATATTCAAAAATAAAACCAAATGCCAAAAGTAATAAAAAACAAAAAAATATAAGAATACCCTCCAAATACAAACAACTAAAAACAACACTATAAGGAAATAAAAAGGCTACTTCAATATCAAAAATCAAAAATAAAATACTAACTAAATAAAATTGCACACTAAATGGAACTCTGGCATCTTCGAATGGCTCATAACCACACTCATAACCTGAGCTTTTTTCCTCATCGGGAACTTTAGGGGATAAAACATAAGCTAAAAAATAAAGTAATCCAGATAATCCTAAACAAAAAATACTTATAAAAACAAGTAAAAAATAATCCTTGATATATGCATTATAAACCACCCCAATATTTGATAAATTTTTAATAAATAAATTAATGTAAGTTAATCGCATCGCTCAAATAAATAATAAAAAGAACTGTAAAAACATAAGCTTGAAGACAAGCAATGGATAATTCTAAAAGTGTAATAATTGATAAAAATCCAAAAGGTATTACTAAAAAAATAGCACCGAATACTCCTAAAAAAACTAAATTCCAAGAAAACTTAGCGAGAATGTGCAACAACGTGTGGCCTGACATCATATTTGCAAATAATCGAATGGATAAACTAAACATCCGGGCGATATACGAAATTAACTCAATTATAATTAAAAAAGGGATAATAATTAACGGACACCCTTCGGGTAAAAATAGGTTACAAAAGCCCGTTCCATGTTTTAAAATACCTTGAAAAGTTGCTGAAAATAAAATCATAAAAGCCACAGAAAAGGTAATACAAAAATGACTTGTTAATGTAAATACAAAAGGAATCATACCTATAACATTAACGAATAAAAAAAAGATAAAAAAAAAAAATAACAGCGGAAAAAAATAAATATGAGCAATACCTAAATTTTCCTTAAAAATGTTATAAACAAAAAAAAAAATTTTAGACAATATGGAAACCACGTAAGAAGGGACAAGCCAATCAAAAAAAAAAAAAATTCCGATTAGAAAAAAAAAAAAACCCAAAAAATAAATAAAAAACAAAAAAAAATTAGCTTTGTGCATACACAGAAGAATATAAAATAAGAATTGTAATAGTGGAGTTGGTAAAAACCCGATAAATAGCATTT
>ERZ1740068.296-NODE-296-length-27814-cov-9.018300_pt1 | contig 27814 bp, 27 predicted proteins | sample MGYA00581735_ERZ1740068 | MGnify/ENA primary metagenome ERZ1740068 (study PRJEB43018, sample SAMN04849740) | marine metagenome | isolation source: floating plastic debris | place: Pacific Ocean | collected 2008-08-30 | study: EMG produced TPA metagenomics assembly...
ACCTCATGTAACAAAAACTCTTCCAGCACGTTTGCGTTCTTAAATCAATGGTAACTGATTGATTTTCTCAACTAATTACTTGCATATCACACTTATTTAAAGGTTTTACATCAAAGTAGACGCAGTGCCTGAGTGTCTGTAAACAATTCAGGTTTTAGCTAATTATTAAAACTTAACAAAAATGAAAACGCTAAAAAATCTAGGTAAGCCGCTAAATAAGTCCGAGCAAAAAAATATCAATGGGGGTTTTTGGCCCTTTCCCACAGATGATTGTGGTTGGAATCAGTGTAGAAACAGCTTCGGTAGATGTACTGTATGGTGCTAATAATCCTAGCTCATTCTTAAAAGTAGAAAAGACTGCCCCAAAGGACAGTCTTTTCTTTTTACAAACCGCTGATTTAAACCCTCAATCCTCCATCTCTACCACTACTCTTTTTGGCGAGAGCTCTATCTTGCCACTATCACCATGCAGGTAGCCTTTTAGCAGTCTTCGGTACTTTCTAGCAAGCTTGTCGGACAAGACCGCTTTATCAAGCAAGACCTTGCTGTCAGTGAGTTCAAATGAGAGTTTTTCGCCATTTTTTACCTTCAAACCATCATTGTTCATGGTCTCCACCAGCTCATCATACCTGATGCGCCCTCCGCGGCTTTTTTCCTCGTACTCACGCGCTCTCTGTGCCAACTGCACTTGCCGAAGGGCATGCTCTTGCTGCTGTTCTGCCATCTCCTTGGCCTTTTCAACAAGCATTTTGTGCTTTAGCGCCATTTCCTTCGCTCTCTCAGCCCTTTCCTTTTCTCTTTTAGCTTGTAGCTCGGCAATGACCGGCTTACGCTCCTCCTGATATTGCAGCTGAAGCTCCTTTATTTTCTGCATTTTTTGCAGTTGCTCCTTTCGATGTTTTAACATTAGCTCCTCAGCCATCCTCCGCATTTCCTCTGCTTTAGCCTTTTGCTCCTCCTGTAGTCTGAGCATCCTCTCTTGCATCTCCAGCAGGTGTTTCTCCAGCTCTATCATCTTTGCCTTCTGGTCGGCAGGGATGGTATCTGGACTAATTACCTCTATGATCTGGGTGGGGGAAGTGGGCGCAGCCGGTGACACTTCCATCAACATGCCCGGCGCAGGTACTACCTCAACAAGCTGTGTAGCTGGAATTTCTTCAACTACCACAGAGGGAGTCAAAATCACTTCCTGCAGCTCTGTTACTTCAGGGAATTCCTCTACGATGACATTGGGCGTCAAAACAATTTCTGTAGGTTCCTCCACTACCGTCGGCGCGATCACTTCTATGAGGGACTTGGACCCATCTTCTTCAATTACTTCAACCACTGCCGGTGCAATCAGCTTTACAGAGGGCTTTTCATCGGGAGCAACGGCAGGCTCAAAAATGACTCCGTCTGCCGAGTAGCGTATCTCCTTCGACTTTTGCTTATCCTTTTTCTTAGGTGCTTTAACCTTGACTTTATCTTCTTTCGTTTCTGCCTTGCGGTTTTTGGTCTTTTCTTTGGTCTTCCTTGGTCTTGCAATGGTGTCTGCAACCATTTCATTCGTTGCAAACACAGGTTGATCGGCTAAATTTCTTGTCTCTCCCGCCTGCACCACCTCAGGAGCAAAAAACAAGCAGATGCCCGACAGGAGAATCAGGACCGGGAGGATCAGCATGCGGATTCCCGCTTTCTGACTCGGTTGCTCACCCACCAGCCGCTTCAGCCTGTTGAGGACTTTGTTTTTGTCGTTCATTAAATTCATTGTCATTTTATTTTGAGTATTTGATAGATTCATTTGCATCTGCCCCAGGGCCATGATGTAGGTATAGGCATTGCCTGTAGTCGCTACCACAAAGTCATCGCATGCATTTTCACGTTCATCATTGATCAGCCTGTTGAGCACCCAGCTGGCGGGATGGAAAAAGAACAGCGTATTGAGTACCTGTTGAAACAGCATGTGCAGGTAATCATTGCGTTTGATATGTGCCAGCTCATGTAGAATAATAGACTCAACCTCGTCAGTAGAGAGTGAAGTAAAGAAACCCACTGGCACCAGGATCACCGGCTTGAGGTAGCCAATCATCATCGGGCTTTTCACCAATGCGGAAAGCTTCATGGTCACCTGCCGTCCCACCTGTACCTGCGCCTGCAACTGTTGCAACCGACTTTCCCATACCTCCGATATGGCAGAGGTACCACGCACCCTCAAGCGCCTTGAAAGATGCCATCCTGTAAACTTCATCAGGATAACAACTCCCAAACCCAACAACCAAAGCAGCGCCAACGCACCGGATACGACGGTCAGGTCCCATTGGAAACCAGTAGTTGTTTGGGTGTCAGCAGCTACAGCTACGGGATCATAGGAAATAGCTGTATCAGCAACTACTGGCTCGTGAAACAGCATTGTATCCGGAAGAAAGGAATGGTACCAGCCAAAGGTGCCCATCACCAGTACAGCCGATAAAACATAAGTAGCATAGTAAATCTTATATTTTGCCCCGGCCGATAAGTTGGGCAGGAGCCGGACGATGACACTGGCCAGTAACACCAGCAAAGTGAGCTGCCACAAGCTATGCAGCAGTGTCAGTCCCGTGATCGTCATCCATTCGTTGGAAAATAAAGCGAATTCAAACATGGCTATTTTTGGTTAGGTGAAGGTGGTTGTTCCAGCTTGCCCAGGAACTCACGGATCTTCTCCAGTTCCTCGTCACTGGTCTTTTCACTGCCCAGTGCATGCAATACCAGGTCGCTGACAGAATTGCCAAAGACACGGGAAAGCAGCCCGTCAAAAAGCGTTCCTCTGATGGACTCTGCCGAGTTGGCCGCTTTGTACACATGAGACTTACCCTGTCCTTCACTGCGCATGACCAATCCCTTTTCCAGCATCCGCTGCATTTGCTTGAGCGTGGTAGTATAGCCTACCTGCCGCTGACTGCTGATCTGCTCATGCACGTGCTTCACTGAGCAGGGCTGATGCTCCCAGAGTATCTGTAATATTTCTAATTCTGCTTCTGAAGGTTTTATTGCTGTCATATTTTTTGTATTAGTGGTGGCACCACTCCGCTAAGATAACGACACCTGTCGTAATAATGCAAGTATAATTACGACAATGTTCGTAATAGGTTGTGAATTGGCCGGGATTTCTTTTCATTGAGGCGCTAAATAGCTGATACAAAAAGCGCATTTCCTCATCAATTTTTGGCTTTTTGGGCTTTTCACCGGTAAACAGTTGTGAAGCCTGTCAGAGGTTATTAGATTAGTTTGTCAGTGTGCACGGCCTGTGCTCGTCATGGTCGTTCACTATTTTTCGATCAACAACCTTAACCTCTTATGTACTTTAGTCGACCCTTATTGATACTGATGATGCTCATTACAGTCAGTTGTAGCACAGAAAATGCGGTTTCCGAATACCAATTGAAGGACTACTGGGAGTTTAGAAAGGCAGGTGACGTCAAATGGGACAGTGCCACCGTTCCAGGCACCGTTCATACGGATTTGCTCGCATTGAAAAAAATCGAAGATCCTTTCTATCGCCTCAATGAGCATGCGCTGCAGTGGATAGACAAAGAGGACTGGGAATATAAAATCTTCTTTGGAGTAGACAAGGAAACCCTGTCAAGAGACAACGTGGTCATGGAATTCAGCGGGATAGACACCTACGGTAAAATCTACATCAATGATTCACTGGTAGGCGAGACCGACAATATGTTCCGAACCTATACTTTCGACGTCAAAAAGCACCTTTGGCTGGAGCCCAACGAGCTGAAAATAGTACTGGAATCCCCCATCCGCCGGGGCATCGATAAACACGATGCTATTGACTTTACCATCCCGGTATCGGGCAATGACCTGTCTGAAATAGGGCAGGTAGACGGCAACAAAAAGGTCAGCGTATTTACCCGAAAAGCAGGTTACCACTTTGGCTGGGACTGGGGGCCGAGACTGGTCACCTCTGGCATCTGGCGTCCGGTGACGTTGAGAAGCTGGGACAACCATCAGATTACCGACGTATTCGTCAGGCAGGACAGACTGGACAGCACCGCCACCCTGACCGCAATTACCGAAATTGACTTTTCCGGCGCAACACCTTCCTCCTCAACAGTGGAGGTATTGGTCAACGGCAAAGTGGCCAAAACGGAAGAAGTCAAGCTATCAAGTGGTCAAAATAAGGTTTCACTCACCTTTGACATGGACAGTCCGGAACTATGGTGGCCTAATGGCATGGGGGAGCAAACGATGTATGACGTCACGGTCAAAGTAACTTCTGAAGGCTACGCAGATGAAATGACACGACGCATTGGCCTGCGCAACATAGAACTGGTCCGCGAGCCGGATGCCATTGGCACTTCTTTTTACTTCAAAGTCAACGGCCACCCGGTATTCATGAAAGGGGCCAACTACATTCCTCAGGACGTTTTCCTTACCCGTCCTGATAAAGCCGACTACAAACATATCCTCTCATCGGTGAAAGCTGCCAATATGAACATGATCAGAGTCTGGGGCGGAGGTATTTATGAAAATGATGAATTCTATGAGCTATGTGACGAAATGGGCTTGCTGGTTTGGCAGGATTTCATGTTTGCCTGTGCCATGTTTCCAGGCGACAAGGCCTTTCTGGACAACGTGAGGCAGGAAGCCATCGACAATGTGATTCGCTTGCGCAATCATCCGTCCATTGCCCTGTGGTGTGGCAATAATGAAAACCTCTCTGCCTGGGAAAACTGGGGTTGGAAAAAAGAAGCGATCGAGACGCAGGGACAAGCTGTCGCGGATACCATCTGGAAAGCCTACGATGATGTCTTTCACAAAATCCTTCCCGAGGTGGTGGCGCAGTATGACAACAGCCGTTCCTACTGGCCTTCTTCTCCGGGCAGCGACTTCGGCAAGACAGAAAACCTCACAAGTGGGGATGCCCATTACTGGATGGTCTGGTGGGGTAAACTGCCTTTTGACAGCTATAACGAAGCCATTCCCCGCTTTATGTCAGAATACGGATTTCAGTCGTTCCCGGCAATGTCTACCGTCTCTAAGTATACTGCGCCGGAAGACCACGACGTCTATTCAGAAGTCATGAAATCACACCAACGCTCCAGTATTGGCAATGTGACCATTGAAGAATACATGCAGCGACACTACAAGGTACCTACTGATTTCAAGAGCTTTCTCTACGTAAGTCAGCTACTACAAAGCCACGGTATCAAAATAGGCATCGAAGCCCATCGCAAAAACAGGGACCGCTGCATGGGCAGCCTCTACTGGCAGGTCAACGACTGCTGGCCGGTGGCTTCCTGGTCTGGCATTGACTATTTTGGCAAATGGAAAGCCATGCATTACATGGCCAGGGAGTCGTTCAAAACCTACATGATCGGGTTTGACCAGCAGGAAGATATAGTCAGGATCAGGATTGTTTCCGATTCGCTGAAAAGCATTGATGCAAAGCTGGAGCTGCAGCTTTTGGGTTTTGATGGCACTGTCATTGAAAACTGGGAGGAGTCTTTCATTGTACCGGCCAACCAGGTATCGCATAATTTCACAAAGCCCATTGCAGAGCTACTGCAGAACAGGGATCCCTCAGCCATGATGTTGGTAGGGACATTGAAAACGGAAGACCAGATACTGGCAACCAACATCCACTACTTCCGGCCTTTCAAAGACTTGAACCTGCCACAACCGGATTTGTCCTATGAAGTGGCTGCTACGGAAGATGGTTTTGCGGTGACACTCAAGACCCAGGCTCTGGCCAAAGATGTTTATCTGGCTACCGGTACCTCGCAAAACTTCTCCAACAACTATTTTGACCTGCTTCCGGGTGAGGAGACAACTGTCACCATTGACAAGGGGGATTTTGCGGATGTTGCTGCCTTCAAGAGTGCGCTGAAGGTGATGACTTTAAGGGATACTTATGTGGAGAATGGGAGTGCGGAGTGACGGAACAGAGTGAGAGTGAATGCAGCTCGCACAGGGTGAGATTTAAGTAAAACATACTATTATTCCCCTTTGAAATGTTGTACCGCTACATTGGATTATTGTCGTATAACACTGTCGAGTGTGAGAGAAAGCTATACCGTAAATACTTGTCAATTCCACACTTTCCCTGCCAAAACCAGCGAATCCAGTACGTTGTTATCGCCTATACGGTCTTCAAGGGTTTGATAAACAATCTCCAGGTCGGCAGTATCAGCATAAAAGTAGTGGTACAGATACCTGACATACAAATTGGGGTGCTGTTCAAATTCTGCATTGAGCACCGATGCATGAATAGAATCTCCCAGGGAAGCGGCCAAATCTATTTTCATTAAAGACAGTTCATTTCCCAGTTGGTGAGTCGGTGGCACTTCATACAGGTACTGCAACGCCGACAACGTATCACCTGTCGCAAGGTATGCCTGGCTGGTATTCATCGCGTCATTGGTCTGATGCCGCTCTTTGGAATAGGCATTGTATTCCGAATTGTGCCGGAGAAAGTTAACAATCTTTTCACTGTACCAAAAGTCCTCCCTGAACTCAAGATAATCTGAGAGCACAGGACGTCCACCAACCATCTCTATCCGGTATTTGAAGAAGTTGTAGGCATTGGCAAAATTCGACAGTAACACCAGTTCAGCATAGGTATCAAAGAAGTTCAAGCCAACTTGTAGCACTTCCCCTCTGCCATCATTGACTTCATGGATAATAGATAAATTGCCAAACTTGATCTGCTTTTCCATTTCCTCAGACAAATACGCCAAAACTGATTTTTGCGTATGATCAATTTGCTTCATCCGGCGCTTGAAAGCAGGGTTATTCCAGGAGCTATTGAACACTGAAAAATCAAATCCATTGATACTGGCAATCAATCGGCCTGAAAACTCCGCAATCTGCTCACGGTCCTGGTCCGTCAGCGGTAGCGGTTCTTTTGAAGATGACTGATCGCTACAGGCAATTAGGATCAGGCAAATGAGTAAAAACAATAGTCGTTGCATAGACATGTGGTCATCTATGACATAAAGGTACCTTATTTAGTGTAAATCAGTTAACCATCATTAGATGTCTTCACGCATCAGAACAGAGACACAAAATCTGGATCGGTCAGGAGATAGGACCTTAAACTCTTGCCCGATGCACAAATCTTGACAAAAGACCAATTCCCAACTCCCATAAAGTGACGGTGAACAAGATCATGGTACTTAGGTAACTAACGCCGGCCTCAGTATCAGAAATCTGGACAAAACATCCCCAACGGCCAAAATAGTATTTATAAAAAAACTGGGTAAGAAAAACAGTAGTTGTAAAGATCGTAATGAAGAAAGCCAACGTACCTGCATATGGTCTGTGGATACATCGTCTGTTACGATGCCAAATCAGGAAGTTATACAGCCACATTAACAATAAAGCCATTTCCGCTGCATCACATACGGCAAATGCATAGCCCACTAAAAACAGGATCGCACCTGTGTTAAAATAATATCTTACCCGATCGTTCATCACCTGAATAACGTTCGTCAACCGCTTTTATTCAAAGCAAAAATACATGCAAAGCCTGCAAAATGGAAAAGCTCAAATCTTACACATTAAAGTTCATTACTAATTATGCATCAATAATCACTCATCCCTAACCGTGCGTCACTAACCGTGCGTCACAAATCAAATAAAAGTAACCCTCAAAACAGTCAATCTATGAACTTCTTTGTTCTTTTTTAATAAAAACTGCAATTACGAATAAAATATGTAACTATTTTTACTGCAATTACGAATAATATGACATGAAGAAAACAAAGCTTGGCGAATTTGAAGAGTTTGTGCTACTGACGGTAGTGCTGCTGCAGGAAAAGGCCTACGGGGTAGAAATCAAACGGGAGTTGGAAGAGCGACTCAGTCAACAGCTGAGTGTAGGATCTATCCAGTCTGCGCTGAAAAGAATGGAGGAAAAGGGATTTTTACAATCGGCCTTTGGAGAAGCGACCCAGAAACGGGGCGGCAAGCGCAAGCGCATTTACACTGCCACACCTCATGCCCACCAGGTACTTCAGGAAACCAGGGAAATCCGCGAAAGCATGTGGCGGGGCATTGTACTGAAGCAAATAAAAAATCAAACCATATGAGTGGCCAACACGCACAGAAACCTCCCCGGTGGGCCGATTTGCTATTGAAACGATTTCTCAATGCCGATTACCTGGAGGAAATCTCCGGAGACATGGAAGAGATATTCGAGGACAATGTCGCCAACCTGGGCATTAAAAAAGCGCGTCGGATTTACTGGAAGGACAGCATCAGGCTACTGCGGCCAAACCTACTCAAATCAACATATTGGATTAAAAAATTAAACACCCGTACCATGTTTACCCAACATCTCAAAATCGCTTTCAGGCATCTGAAAAAATCTCCCACCAATGCCGCCATCAATCTGGTTGGCCTGTCTATCGGTATCGCCATTGGTGCCATCGCCTTCCTGTACATCCTGGAAGAGCGTTCTTTTGACAACTTTCATCAAAATGGTGACAGAATACACAAGCTGATCACCACTTCTGAAGGAGGTTTTATGGAAACCAACGCCTGGCCGGTTGCCAACTTGTTGCAGTCTACTTATCCTGAGGTGGAATCGGTGGTTTATACCAGGGCGGCACATCCCAGCATGAAGGTCAACGACAAAGATGAAAAGTTTGCCCATTCCTCCTTCTATGCCAGCAAGGACTTTTTCAAGGTGTTCACTTTCAATCTGCAGGAAGGGGATGCAAGTACTGCCCTGGATGGCCCTAACAGGGTGGTGATTACCAACTCAATGAAAAACCGATACTTTCGTGGACCGGCCATTGGTAAAACCCTCACAGTCCGTGATACCCTTCAGTTCATGGTAGCCGGTGTGATAGAGGACATTCCCGCCAATTCCCACATCCAGTTTGACATGCTGATCTCTTTTGATACTTTCATTAACTTATCTGATTTTAGCTATACCGAAGGATGGGGAAATTTCAATGTACGCAACTACCTGCTGCTAAAAGAAGGTACCGATGCTGAGGCCTTTGAAAGCAAAATCGCTGGTACCTATGAAAACTATGGCAGCGAGGGATTAAAAGCGATGAATGTTGACTTCAGGGCAGGTTTAATCCCGCTCAGGGAGATCTACATGCATGAGCAGGTCGCCAATGGATTTGGTCCCAACGGATCCGTCAGGGGTGTCAATACCATGTTGCTCATTGCAATATTTGCGATCCTGCTTGCCTGTATCAACTATATCAATCTCAATACCGCGAGGTCGGTCCATCGTTCCAAAGAAATAGGTGTGCGAAAAGTAGCTGGTTCCACCAAGTCACTGCTGATCAACCAATTTCTAACCGAGTCACTGTTGGTCACCCTGTTTTCCGCAGTAGTAGGGATGTTATTGGTTTATGGCAGTCTGCCATTCTTCAACCAACTGGTAGATAAAAGCTATGTCATGGAGTCATTCTGGCGAGTTGATTTCTTCCTGGGAATAACAGTACTGGTACTAGTGATCGCCTTCTTGTCCGGCTACTATCCCGCGTTGGTACTTTCCGCCAAAAAGCCCCTGGAAGCGCTAAAAGGAAAGATCAATCAGTCCCATCAGGGGCTTACGCTCAGAAAATCACTGATTGTATGTCAGTTTTTTGTAGCCGCTATCATGGTATTGTCTACTTTTCTGGTGCTCAATCAAATCCGGTACATGAGAGATCAGGACCTGGGATTTGAAAAGTCACAGGTGCTCATCCTGGACGGTACCAACTTACCAAGAAACACCAGCCGACAGACACTTAAAAACTCCCTGGCTCAAATTCCAGACGTTGCGCACATCACGCACACCAATGCCTTACCGGCCAGACCGGGGTGGCAGGGGCAGATCGCTTATGCTGGTAAGAATAGCGATGTTCCTGTAGATACGGAATACATTGCCATAGACGAAGATTATGTAAAGACTCTGGGCCTGGAAATCGTCGCAGGCGAGAACTTCAGCAAAGAAAAGATGGCCACCTTCGCTACAGGTTTACTCATAAACGAGACTTGTGTGCAAGCCATGGGATGGGATTCCAAAGAAGCTGCCATTGGCAAGGAAATCGTCTCTCCTTCAGGCAGCCCCTCCGGTACGGTGATAGGAGTTGTGAAAGACTATCATGGCCAGGGTCTTCAAAATCAGATCTGGCCCAAAGCCATGGCTCACACCAGTCAGTACTATGGCAGGTACTACGCCATCCGCTTCCAAACGGGCAACACCAGTAGGATGATCGGGGACATCGAAAAAACATGGAGTCAGCTATATCCCAACCAGGCATTTACTTACTTCTTTCTGGACGAAGCCTTCGACCGTCAATATCGGCAAGAAGACCTGCTGGCGAAAACACTCATGGTGTTTGCAGTGATCATCTTAATCATATCAGGAATCGGGCTTTTTGGACTGGTGGCGTTCCTCGCCGTGAGTCGCACCAAAGAAATCGGTATCCGAAAAACGCTTGGTGCCTCCATCCTTCAGATCATCTACCTCTTCGCCAGAGATTTTGTTTGGCTGGTGTTACTGGGCAATGTCCTGGCCATACCACTGATCGTGTATTTTGGTTCGGACTGGCTCAACAACTTTGCTTACCGTACATCCATCAACCCCATGGTATTTATATGGTCCATCCTGGTGACAGTAACCGTCTCTATGGTGATCATCGCCCTGCGAACCTATCATACCGCCAAGGTAAATCCAGTCAAAGCATTGAGATATGAGTGAGCCCCTACAACACCTGCATCAACTCAAAATACCCGGAGCGGTACGTCTTCCCGATTGGAATGCTCTTGCCCCCTTATTTCCAATGAGTTTCCCACAATCAGGTCTATGTAGTTGACATTGATCAGGTAGAATTTGTGTACCCTGCAAAACTGGTATTTGGGAAAATGTCATTTCCCCTACCTGATGAAAATCATCAAACCAACTGTAGAAACTCACCCAAACAGTTGCCCCGCCACGCCAACTTAGTCAAATAAAAAAAGAGCTATGTCAGTAATCTTCTTATTGATCGGGGTAAGCATTTTGGTCGCACTTGCATTTTTAATCGCCTTTGTATGGGCACAGCAAAGTGGGCAGTATGAGGACGATTTTTCTCCATCGGTAAGAATTCTTTATGACGACGAGACTAAACCAGAATTTAAATGTCAACAGAACAGAACCAAACCGAAAAAGAAGCCGTAGGCAATTCACGGAACAGCCTACGTTCCGGATCACCGGATTCGGGTGGAATTGCTTCGGGCAACGAGCCAAAAGGGCCGATGCGGGAAGACTATCAAGAGAAGTCTGAGGATAATCAGCTAGAATATTTTTTCTACGACAACCGACCTGTCAGAAAATTCCTGATAGCAGCCACAATCTTTGGCGTTGTGGGGATGTTGGTAGGATTGACAGTCGCCTGTCAGCTATTCTGGCCAGAACTCAACTTTGGCATTCCTTACACCACCTTCGGACGTATCAGACCGCTGCACACCAATGCAGTGATTTTTGCATTTGTGGGCAATGGAATCTTTGCCGGCGTGTATTATTCCCTGCAAAGGCTTTGTAAAACCAGGATGTTCAGCGACTTGCTCAGCAACATCCACTTTTGGGGCTGGCAAGCCATTATCCTGGCGGCAGCCATCACCTTGCCATTGGGATATACTACCAGCAAAGAATACGCAGAACTGGAATGGCCCATCGATATCGCCATTGCCCTCATATGGGTCGTTTTTGGGATCAACATGTTTGGAACCATCATCAAAAGAAGAGAGCGACACTTGTATGTGGCCATTTGGTTTTTCATCGCTACTTTCGTTACGGTAGCCATGCTGCACATTGTCAACTCATTTGAGTTGCCCATCTCTATCATGAAGAGTTATTCATGGTATGCAGGGGTGCAGGATGCATTGGTACAGTGGTGGTATGGCCACAATGCCGTGGCATTCTTCCTGACAACCCCGTACCTGGGGCTGATGTACTATTTCATTCCAAAAGCAGCGAACAGGCCGGTATACTCCTACCGTCTTTCCATCATCCACTTCTGGGCACTGATTTTCATTTACATCTGGGCCGGACCGCACCACTTATTATACAACACTTTACCTGACTGGGCACAGTCACTGGGAACAGTATTCAGCGTCATGCTGATCGCACCCAGCTGGGGTGGTATGTTGAATGGATTACTGACACTGAGAGGCGCCTGGGACCGGGTAAGGGAAGATCCTATCCTCAAGTTCATGGTAGTGGCAGTTACCTGCTACGGTATGGCGACCTTTGAAGGCCCTATGTTGTCCCTCAAGAACGTCAACGCCATCGCACACTTTACAGACTGGATCGTCGCCCACGTACACGTAGGTGGACTGGGATGGAACGGATTCCTCACCTTCGCCATGTTGTATTACCTCATTCCAAGACTTTACAGAACAGAATTGTTCTCACGCAAACTGGCCAACGTTCACTTTTGGGTGGGCACCTTAGGAATCATCTTCTACGCGCTGCCTATGTACTGGGCTGGTTTCACACAAAGTTTGATGTGGAAAGAGTTCACTGAAAGTGGCTTGTTGGCTTATCCTAACTTCCTGGAAACAGTTACTCAAATCAAACCGATGTACATGCTCCGCGCCTTTGGTGGATTCTTATATCTCAGTGGTGCACTGGTCATGATCTATAACCTGGTAAAAACAGCCAGCAGCGGTTCTTTCCTGAAAGAAACAGCAGCGCATGCACCCGCACTGAAGAAATCATACAGACCTCCGGCAACAGATGGATGGCACAGAAGAGCATTTGAGTGGAAGCCTGTGAGACTACTGGTATTCAGTTTAATCGTAGTGGCCATCGGTGGGATTGTAGAATTTGTACCCATCTTCCTGATCAAGTCTAACATCCCTACCATTGCCAGCGTACGGCCTATGTCTGCACTGGAACTGCACGGAAGAGATATCTACATCAGAGAAGGTTGTAACAACTGTCACTCTCAGATGATCCGTCCATTCCGTAGTGAGACAGAGCGGTATGGTGAGTACTCCAAAGCGGGCGAGTTTGTCTATGACCACCCATTCCTGTGGGGATCTAAACGAACAGGTCCGGACCTGATGCGAATAGGTGGAGAATACTCTGATAGCTGGCACTACTACCACATGCTGGAGCCGGAAAGTATGTCTCCCGGATCCATTATGCCGCCTTATCCATGGCTGGCTGAGCAAAACTGGGACAAAGAAAACCTGGACAGCAAAATCTCTGCCATGAGAACCCTGGGAGTGCCCTATGAAAGCGAATATGAGCAGCAGGCCCTGGCCGATGCTGAAGAACAGGCACAGTCGATTGCTGAGAGTCTTGCAAAAGACGACATCACAGTCTCTAAAGATGCTGAAATCATTGCACTCATTGCCTATCTGCAAAGACTGGGCACAGACATCAAAGTAGAAAATAACCCTGAATAACTATGTTGAAGTTTATCAAACATCACCTGGAAACCATCGTGGGAATAGAGATTTTTCCACTGATTTCCTTCCTGATCTTCTTCATCTTTTTCCTGCTGATGATCGGATGGTTGATGGTCAGCAGCAAAGAAGAGATGACCAAAGTATCTCAATTACCTCTGGACCAAAACCCCCTGGAAGAATGAAAAAGCTAATAATTGCAGCATTTACACTCCTTCTGATCAACATGCCCCTACTCTCCGTAGCACAGGAATCAGAAGGGTTATTGACACCCTACATGGTGGAGATAGCACTTGGGCTGGTACTGGTAGTGAGCTTTGTAGTACTCATGACTTTGGTAGTCGCGCTACAGGCCATGAAGGTATTGGTGCACCTCAACAAACAGGCAAAAGCCGAAGCGGAAGGCGTAGAACTGGTCAAAGAGCCGGGCCTATGGGAGAAATTCATCGCCGCCATGACCCGCTCTGTACCCGTAGAACAAGAAGCTGATGTACTGACAGACCATGCTTATGATGGCATTCAGGAACTGGACAACAGGTTACCACCCTGGTGGCTTTATGGATTCTACTTCACCATTGTTTTTGGTATCGGCTATGTCTTGTACTTCCACGTTTTTCAGGTGGGCAACCTGCAGGAAGCGGAGTACAAACAGGAAATGGCAGACGCGGAGCAGCAGGTAGCGCTCTACCTTGCTTCACTGGACAACCTCATTGATGAAACCAATGTCACCTTGACCAAAGAAGAGGCAGACTTGGCCATAGGCAAGGAGATCTACATGAAAACGCAGTGTGTCACCTGCCACGGCGCAGGAGGAGAAGGCGGCGTAGGTCCCAACCTTACAGACCAATACTGGCTGCACGGTGGAGGTGTTAAGGATGTCTTCAAGACCATCAAATATGGGGTGCCGGAAAAGGGCATGAAATCATGGCAAAAAGACCTCACGCCCAAGCAGATGCAGCAGGTCACCAGTTTTATTCTCTCACTGGAAGGCACCAACCCTCCCAATCCCAAAGACCCTCAGGGGGAATTGTATGAGCGTGTAGAGGAGATGGAACAGGCAGACGCAGATTTAGAGGAAACCAACAAACAAGCAAGCCTGTAAGATGAGCGCCGATCAGCAATCGATAGATTTGCTCTATGATGAGCAGGAGCAAAACGAGACTTTCAGGAATCAACTGACTACGGTTGATGACAAGGGAAAGCGTATCTGGCTCTATCCCAAGAAGCCGACGGGGAAGTTTTTTAAGAAGCGAACACTGGTAAGTATTGCGCTGCTGACTTTCCTGATCACGGGACCGTTTCTGAAAATCAACGGAGAACCATTGCTCCTGCTCAATATCTTTGAGCGTAAGTTTGTGCTGCTGGGACAGGTATTCTGGCCCCAGGACTTTCACCTGTTTGCGATCGGCTTCATCACTTTCATTGTATTCATCATCTTGTTTACGGTGGTCTATGGCCGTGTCTTTTGCGGATGGATTTGTCCGCAGACAATTTTCATGGAATTCATCTTCCGGCGCATTGAATATGCGATCGAAGGCGATTATACGGCACAGCGTAAACTGGACAAAGCCCCGTGGACCGGGCAGAAGGTATTCAGGAAAACGGCAAAGCACTTTTTGTTCGTGCTTGTTTCTGCGGTCATCATGCATACCTTCATGGCCTACCTGGTAGGTGTAGAGCAGACATGGCAGATCATCACCAGCTCACCGGCAGATAACATGGCAGGTTTCTCAGCAATGATTGTACTGACTGGGCTTTTCTACGGTGTATTCTCCCGAATGCGCGAGCAGGTATGCACAACCATTTGCCCTTATGGACGACTACAAGGCGTACTGCTGGACAAAAACAGTATGGTGGTAGCCTACGACCATGTGAGAGGTGAAAACAGGGGTAAATTCAGGAAGAAGCAAGACCGGAAAACGGAAGGGCTGGGAGACTGCATCGATTGTAAACAGTGTGTATTTGTCTGCCCCATGGGAATCGATATACGCAATGGAACACAACTCGAATGTACCAACTGCACGGCTTGTATTGATGCCTGTGACAGCATCATGACTAAGGTCAATCAGCCTACGGGACTGATCAGGTATGCATCAGAAGAAGGAATTCGCACCAGCAAACCATTCAGGTTTACCAAGAGAATGATCGCTTACACGGTAGTGCTATTCTTATTGCTGACACTGAGCGCCAGTCAATTGCTACTACGTTCCGATGTAGAAGCCACGATTCTGAGAACGCCCGGCATCCTTTATCAACAGCGGGACGATGGGACCATTTCTAACCTCTATAACCTGAAGGTGGTCAACAAGACCAACCGGGCCATGCTGGTTAGCCTGGTACCAGAAGACGAAAGTGTGCTCATCGAAGTGGTGGGTGATACGCTGAGGCTGGAGCCCAATGCCACAGGGGATGGCTCCTTCTTCCTTATCAAACACCGGGATGAGGTACAGCAAATCAGCACCAAACTATCGATTGATGTGTATGCCGACGGTAAAAAGATTGATCGGGTAAAAACCCGGTTCCTGGGACCTGGAAAGAAGTAGAAAGTAGGATTTTCCTGTTCTGGCGCCAGTCTGTGACTGGTGCAGATTATATACTGCAGTTTAAAACTGCCTTCTATCCTGTGGCACGAGTTGGAAACTCGCGCCAGTAGCGCTTTAAGTCTAGAATCTATTGTCTAATAATAATATCTAAAATATGAATATGAATTGGGGAACGGCCATTGCACTGACATTTACCTGCTTCTGCGGGCTGATGGTCTTCATGGTCATCAAGAGCTTTGAACAGGATTTTCACCTTGTTTCGCAAGACTATTACAGCGATGAGCTGCAATATCAGGACAGGATTGACGAACTGGAGCGGACCAGAGACTTAGGAAAACTGGTCACTACCAAAATCGAAGAAGAGCAGGTGACTGTCACCGTAGAAGGCGATGCCGAAGCCGTTGGACAGGTGCACTTCTACCGGCCTGACAATGCCACCTTCGACCATAGGGTTACCTTCAACGAAGGGCAGGCCATCGTATCCAAAAAGAACCTGACACCAGGAAGGTACATCGCCAAAATTTCCTGGCAGGACAGGGAGGATAGCTATTATCAGGAAACCGAACTCATTGTAAAATAATGCTTTATCTGGCCTTTATCACAGGACTCGTAGGTAGTCTGCACTGCATTGGGATGTGCGGTCCGCTGGCGATGGCGGTACCAGTTCCTGCCGGTAAGCGAACCGCCGGCATTGTCCTCTACAACATTGGCAGGACCTTGTCCTACATGCTCCTGGGTCTCATTTTTAGTACATTGGGAGCCACGTTGGAGTTGTCGGGTTTTCAACAGTATTTTGCTGTGGGCCTGGGCCTCATTCTGCTACTTTTTGCCTTTGCGCCCTGGGCTGGCAAGAAACTGGAAAAACACCTCTACGCCTCGGCAATGCTCCATCGCATCCGTCAAATGATTTCGGCGCAATTCAAGCAAAAGACCTATCGGTCTACTTTCCTGGTAGGCGCACTGAATGGCTTTCTGCCATGTGCCATGGTCTACCTGGCCATTGCGGGTGCCATTACCACTGGCAAGCCACTAGCAGGAATGCTCTACATGGCTGTCTTTTCCCTCGGCACCCTGCCTGCCATGGTGTCTATGATGTATTTCAGACAACTAATTTCTACCAAATTGAAAGTCAATTACATCATGCTCCTTAGCATCACACTCGGCCTGGTGCTGCTTTACCGGGGACTGGCCCTCGACATGCCCGTCATGTCCACACTCATGCAACAGGTAGGACTGAGCAATATCTCCGTTTGCGGTCAGTAAGTGTTGTGCCAATATGATATTTATCTGTAACGTTGGTGAGTTTTGTCATTCAGATAAAGCTACAAATAGCCCTTCTTAGCTAAATGGAAAGTTCACTGATCGAAAAATACAATGTCCCTGGCCCTCGCTACACCAGCTACCCTACTGTCCCACATTGGGATAGCAAGGCCTTTAGCATTGAAAAATGGGATGAAGCCGTCAACTATGCTTACTGGAGCAGCGGCCGGGAAGTAAGTTTGTACATTCACCTGCCATTCTGTGAATCGCTGTGCACGTACTGCGCCTGCAATACCCGGATTACCAAAAATCATGCAGTAGAAGAGCGATACATTGCCGCAGTGCTCAAAGAATGGGAGCTACGTCTGACACAAATTCCCGATCCGGTGATCATCAAAGACCTCCACCTGGGCGGAGGTACGCCTACTTTCTTCTCACCGGAAAATATCGCGAAACTTATCAATGGCATTACCAAACACTGTCTGATTGCCAATGATGCTGAATTTGGGTTTGAGGGACATCCCAACAATACGACCAATGAACACCTGGAAGTGATGTATGGACTGGGTTTCAGAAGGGTCAGTTTTGGCATCCAGGACTTTGATGAGCGCGTACAAAAGCTGATCAACAGAGTTCAACCTTTCAAAAATGTCCAATATGTGACCGAACGTGCCCGGGCCATTGGTTATGAATCAGTCAACTTTGATCTTGTTTATGGGCTACCCGGTCAAACCAATGAAAGCATGGGTGCAACCATGGAACAAACCATTTACCTGAACCCGGATCGCATCGCACTGTACGGCTATGCACACGTTCCCGGTATCAAACCTGCCCAGCGCTCTTTCGAAGCACAACTTCCGGTAGCAGCCGAACGTGCTGAGTTTTACCAGTTTTGCAAAGAAGTGCTGACGCTGGCAGATTTTCACGACATTGGCATGGATCATTTTGCCAGGACGGGGGACAAACTTCAAACAGCTGCCGCCGATGGGACACTACATAGAAATTTCATGGGCTACAGTACACAATCGACCCGGTTACAAATAGGTCTTGGAGTGAGCGCGATCAGTGATGCCTGGACGGCCTTCAGCCAAAATGAAAAAGTACTGGGACAATACTATAGACGCATCCTCAACAATGAAGTACCTGATTTCAAAGGGCATTTACTGGATCAAAAAGACCTGGCCATCAGACAACACATTCTCAACCTTATGTGCCGCTATGAAACCAAATGGCACGAAGAAGAGCTGAACCTCTTTGGTCTGGACATGAATTTTGAGCTTCTGGAGTCCCTTCAGAATGACCGCCTGATCAACATCGATGCCCATGGGCTGGAGATCAGCAAAGAAGGAAGGCCCTTTGTACGAAACATCTGCATGGCAATAGACGCAAGACTCAACAATGGGGGCGTTAAGTCCTTTAGCAAAACAGTCTAGTTTTAAGTTAATGTTGAAAAGAGGTGTAATATGGCCTTAGATTTTGGCTTAGGCCAAGCGGTTCCACGCCGGGATAAAAGATAACCCATAGTATATGTAGGTTTCAGCTTAACTTAACACTCACAATTAACACCAAAAGCCTTCGTTTGTGAAGGCTTCGCTTTTGACCAAATTAACGGTCATATTAAAATCGTCAGAATGTACTTTTGGATCAGTCGAGGTGATCTCTTTTGTGATTGCTCACTTTACTGTTAGGAATTGTCCATGCAGCAACCACTGCAGCACCAAAAAGGAAGAAAATGAAATATAACATTGCCATAGCACTATTATTTTTAAGTGAGCTGCAAATATAAAGGCAAAACCGGAAAAACACCCGATTTTGTACCGTAATCAATACATGGAATTCGCGTTGGCAGATTTTTGAGGAATCTGCTTGATGGCCTGCCTGGGACTCCCTTCATAGGCAGTTCGGTAAAAGGCAATGGCATTTTGCTTGTTCGCTTCCAGGTTCATAGTGCTGATGTTAAGTGTTTTCAAAATTACTCGCTTTCTGTCTGCCTGTCAAGGAAGCTGTAGAGGCGGTTCTGATACTCAACACCTCCAGCGTCTGAAAGGCCAATGTGTTTACCGCCTTTGACCAGAATCCACTCCTTGTCAGGATGTGACAACTGATCATACAGCGATTTACCATATTCAAAACTGATGCGCCTGTCGGCATCACCATGTGCAATCAGGACAGGCTTGGCAATACTGGCGGCAGCCTTCAACGGATTGACATCGCCTACTTCAAACTTCCCGATCTGCTCCGCTTTGTTCACGGCCTTTCCCATATAGTAGCCCATAGGAACCCCCACGATTCTGCGCTGGTAGTCATGCATGATTTCCTCCAGGTTTCGGAACGTACTTTCTACGATGCCAAAATCGATGCGATCGTCCAGCGCCATGGTCTGCAAAGCCACAGCACCTCCCAGCGAACCTCCCCAGATTCCTATCGGTACATCGGGGTCCTGAGACCTTATATGATTGACAATGGCCTTGATGTCATGTTTTTCATAGTAGCCATAGGTGGTAAACTGTCCGTCGCTCTCGCCGTGAGCACGCAGGTCAAAAGCGACGGCCGCGTAACCACGTTCTGCCAAAGACTCAGCCAGGGACAGGAAATGTGATTTGTTTCCACCAATACCGTGAATCAAAATGACTGCTGCTTTGACCTTCTGGTCTATCGGTTCCACCTTATAGCCTTTCAGCATAATGGAATCTGACTGTACACTTAATAAGCTGCATGGAAGACGTACAGATGCGGGATCAATGGTAGCGGGAGTTCGTCCTGGCTGTATAATGGCATAAGGAAGGACATGCCTGAAAGCAATTTCCAAACCGAGGTGTAAAACCAACAGTATCAACGGGGTTGCGAAGAGTAGTTTTTTCATGAAGTGATCATCTGCCTGACATGGTTTTTCAACGGCAGATGACTCCTTTAGGATTCACCTTTTGGGGAAGGATCTATGAAATTACTCGCGGAACTTCCTGAAAATGACTTTGAGCAGTTCCTTTACTTCCACTGAGTTCATGTCCCACTTATAGGGCCTGGCATAGCGCTGCACCAGTAATTCAACAGACTCATCAAAGGTTTCACACTCTTCTATGTAATAGACGGCCTCGCGAAAGTCATCGCCATTTCCACCAAACAACTCATTGGTAAACATATAGCGCTGATTGACTGAAATGGTGGAGAAGATATTGTCCACCTTTTCGCTGGCAAGTTTGCCCGCAAGTGACTCCTCATCCTCTCCTGACTTGAGCTGGTCGTTGAGTGTAGGCACTGAATTGGGCGCAAAGTTCTGGTTGAGGATGGCGGGCTCTTCTTCCTCTTCCTCCTCATAGTTGGAAACAACCCCTTTGGTATTCAAATCAACCGGGGGCAGGTCCTTGGTATCTACAAACTCATCAATGTCATCATCATCAAAGTTGGTAATCATGGGTTCTTTGACCGGCTCATCGTCCTCTGGCAGCGCGGGTGCCTTCGGTTCTGTGATTACCTCATCCATGATGTCAGCAACTGTTTTGTCGATGTCTTTGGGCATAGCAGGCTGGTCCGGGCTGCTCTCCGCAGGGAGGCTTTCAGCAACATCGTCAGTCAATTCCACTGCCTCATCATCATCGTCTTCTTCCTCTTCTACTATGTCGGCCAATGGCTCAGTATCCTCCAGGAAGCTATCCAGCTCAAATTTTGGTTCTTCTACTTCTTCAGGTTCGGCCACTTCCTCCGGTAAAAACACGGCTGTCAAATCAAAAGGCTCCACCTGCGAAACTGCATCTACAAATGCGGCGATATCCGCATCAGAAGTTTCCACATGGCCAAAGGCATCGGTAGCCAGTTGCAGAGCTACATCCATCTCCAGGCGATCTTTGCCAGTATCTTCCAGCACGCTGATAAACTCCTGCAAAGCCAGCGGATTCACCTTGATGTATTTCATAATGCTCTTGAAGCCTTTGACAGCAAGGTGCGTAGGGTGCTTTTGAGAAATCTCTGCCAGGTAAAAATCAAGTGGAGAAAAAATCAGGTAAATGGCATCTTCCACCGCATTCTTCAGCAACGGCTGAAAATTTTCACTGTTGACCCGGATATTTTGAGAGAGTGTGTTCATGAATTGCACCAATGCCTTTCTCACCTTGTCATTCTTAAAATCGAAAAAAGGGCTTTCAAGCTTCTTGGTTTCTTCCTGCCATTGGTAAAACAGCGTTTTGATCACCAGGAAATTAACCTGTTTGGATTTTGTGAGCGTGACGATCTCTTTACCGGTAATGGCTTTGCGGGAGGCAAAAAATTCCGTTACTACTTTCTCAGAAAAATTTTTGCTATAGTTTTCTATAAATTGATGATTAATTTTGTGTTCACTCATATTTAAAAAACTTTACAACAATCTTTCATGATTCAGGTCACAATTCAGAACCTATTTGGTAAAACTATTACTTGTAATAGTAAAACGAAAAAATTGTTGGATGTTTTACAGGAAAATTACGTGGATTGGATGCACGCCTGTGGAGCAAAGGGAAGATGTACCACATGTACCGCCATCATCGTTGAAGGCAAGGAAAACCTGGAGGACATGACCCCCTTTGAAAAAAAGTTCATGGCCAATAATCGGCTCAAGGATGGCCAGCGCCTCAGTTGCCAGACAGTAGTAACCGGTGATATTGTCATCCGTGTGCCCGAATTGTATAAATTACCACATCAAAATTATTCGGAGTAGTCATGTTTGTAGAACCTAAAATCGGTGGCGATGGCTTTGATAGCGGTAGAAGTGGCTGGATAGAAGTGATTTGTGGGTCCATGTTTTCGGGAAAAACCGAAGAGCTGATCAGACGCATGAAGCGGGCCATGATCGCCAAGCAACAGGTATAGATTTTCAAACCCACTGTGGACAACCGATACCACGATCAAAATGTCGTTTCTCACAACGAAAATGCCATTAACAGCTCAGCAGTCAACTTTGCCAATGACATACTACTGCGCGTCAACGATTGCGATGTGGTCGGCATTGATGAGGCTCAGTTTTTTGACCAGGAAATCATCGAGGTCGCCAACAAATTGGCAAATTCCGGCAAGCGTGTGATTATCGCAGGCCTCGACATGGATTTTGCAGGCAGACCCTTTGGCCCAATGGCCGGCCTTTTGAGTATTGCCGAGTACGTCACCAAGGTGCATGCCATCTGTATGAGTTGCGGAAATGTGGCATCTTATTCCTTCCGACGAACTAAATCCAATAAAAAAGTCGTTCTGGGAGAAACAGATATCTATGAAGCGCGTTGCAGAAAATGCTTTATAGAAGGAATGAACGAAAAATGATCAGATTAAAATCCCATACGGTGCATCAGTGGTCGATTGCAACAGGTGCTTGCTTCCTGCTCAACCTACTGCTGTTTTCAGCAAGCTATTCCCAGGAGATAGAGCAAGGCAGCTGGCGAACACATTTCAGTTATCAGAATGCGCGTATCATTGAAAATACCGGCACCAAAATCTTTTGTGCGGTTGAAAACGGGTTGTTTTACATAGACACCTCAGACAATACCGTCAATACACTCTCAAAGATTGATGGTTTCAGTGATGTTACCATTTCCTCATTGGGCTATAGTGAAGCGACCAATACGTTGGTCATCGGCTATGAAAATGGGAACATCGACCTGTTCTCCGGCAATGGAATTACCAACATTGACCTGGTCAAGACGCAGAACATCATTCAGGATAAAACCATCAGACACATCAGCATTAATGGCGATATTGCCTACCTCTCCACAGATTTTGGCATCGTAGTCATAGACCTTAACAGGGAATTGATCGATGAAGTATATCGGGAGATCGGCCCGGATGGTGTCCAACCTGCGGTCGCAGCCACTGCGGTTTTTCAGGATTCCATCTTCGCCCCCACATCAGCAGGGCTTTTGAAGGCAAGGCTTGATGACAATATTAACTTACTGGATTTTAATAATTGGCAGGTAGCCAATACCCCACTGGCAACCGGCACATTATTCAACCAAATCGCCAGTAGCGAATCATTGTACCTAACCACAGACAATGAAGTCTATGCTTATACAGCCGGGCTATTCACCAGTATCTCCAGCTCTTTTGCCGGTATTACCAGGATAAGAGCAGTTGACAATAGCGTGCTGTTAGTGAACCAGGGCACAGCCTATGAGCTGGACAATGATGTCTTCATCGCAATCAACACCCCGGAGACCTCCAATCTAAAAGACGTGCTGCCAATCAACGATGATTTTTGGCTGGCAGATGGCGAGGCAGGACTGGCAAGACTCAGAGGAACTGCAACGGAATTACTCAGTCCAAATGGCCCATTGAATGACAACATTCAGAAGCTGGTCTACCAGCGCGACAGCCTCTACGCATTTGGCCCTTATCGAACGGATAATTTTGCTCCTTTAGACCAGTCCGGTTATGCGACATTTTCCAGTGGACAATGGGATTTGGTGGAAAACACGAGTATTCGCGATGCCAGCGATGTCAATGGCTCTTTCCTTGCCTCCTACAGCCAGGCACTGACCGATCGGGCATCAGGCCAGCCAGTGCAGGGAAGCCCTTTATTACCCAGTGAAACTATTAATGATGCGACCATTGTTTCAGATCTTGCAAGCAATGCACAAGGACTTTGGGTAGCTAACAGAGGCACCAGTTTACCCCTGCACCTGCTCAGTCAGGATGGCTCATGGCAGTCTTTTGAACTGGGAGGATTGATGGACAACATCGAACAAATTGCCGCTTCCGGCCAGATCTGGATGAGAGAACACCGAAGTACAGGAGTCACGGTCTTTGATCCGGAATCAGGTGCAGTAAGCAGATCCACGGCCAACAACTCCGATCTGCCATCGTCACGTATCAATGACATTGCCATTGACCAGGACGACGAGGTCTGGGTGGCTACAGCCAATGGCGTGGCATTTTATCCTGCAGCATCTCTGGAGCTTTCCGAGTTCAACACGGCAATTGTCCCGGTCTTTGAAAATAACTTCCTGTTCCGCGAAGAAGTGATCAACTGCATCACCGTAGATCCTGGTAACCGCAAATGGTTTGGCAACACCACCGGAGCCTGGCTATTGGAAGAAGCGGGTGAATCGCTCGTATTACAATTCAATGTAGACAACAGCCCATTACCCTCCAATAACGTCCTGGATATTGCCATCAATCCCATAAGTGGTGAAGTATTCATCGCCACCGACAAGGGCATGGTCAGCTACCGCAGTGACGCAACGACAGGTGCTGCGACGCATGCCGATGTGAAGATATTTCCGAATCCGGTCCGCCCCGGGTTTAGCGGTATGGTGGGAATTAATGGATTGGCTGCCGATGTCCGGTTAAAAATCACTGATGTCTCAGGCAAGCTGATCAGAGAGATTGAAGCCAATGGAGGTGGTGCTTCCTGGAACCTGCAGGACATCAATGGCAACAGGGCCAAAACCGGGATCTACCTGGTATTTAGCTCCGATAGTGAAGGCGTAGAGACATTTGTGGGCAAATTTGCGATCATCAACTGATGCTTACCAAGACCGAAGGCATCGTGATGAATTATCTCAAGTATCGGGATACTTCTATCATCGTCAGAATATTCACCCGTGAATACGGCTTGCAATCCTATATCATCAATGGGATCAGGAGTCAGAAATCACGTAAGAGTATCGGTCTGTTTCAACCTTTTACCATCCTGGACCTGGTGGTCTACCACAATCCCAAAACCGACCTCAACAGGTTATCGGAATATAAGAATCACATTCCACTCAATTCTGTTCACTACGATATTGGTAAAAGCACCATCGCCCTGTTTCTTACAGAAGTACTAATCAAAACACTCTCTGAGCACTTTGAAGATGACAACCCACAATTCGACTTTCTGAAGCGGTCTATCATCCAATTTGATGCGCTGGAAAAAGGATATGAAAACTTTCACCTGTTCTTCCTGATCAACTATGCAAATTTCCTCGGATTTGGCATCTATGACATGCAGGACATTGACATGCAGGGTGATGAGGAATTACACTATTACCTGTCAGCCGTCTCTCAGGAAGCCATTTACCCACAGGTAGCATCGTCACAAAAAGTACGTCGCAAAGCCCTGGACATGCTCATCAGTTATTATTCGGAGCACCTGGACAACCTGGGAAAGATAAAATCTCTTGAAGTGATGTATCAGATTTTTGCCGAATAAGTCGTAAATTTCACCGTTCAACAAACCGGATATGATTTACCATGGGAAAAGAAATACTCTACGATGAGATTCCTTCACTGGACTTGAATGATTTCAAAAACGGAGATCCTGCTGCCAAACAACAATTTGTTGACAGTCTGGGAACAGCTTATAACAATATTGGCTTTGTAGCCATCAAAAACCACGGCCTTTCAGATGATTTAACTACGAAGCTTTACGGATCGGTTCAGTCGTTTTTCAGGCAAAATGATGAAGTAAAGACCAGCTACGAAGTGCCTGGAATTTTCGGGCAGAGAGGCTATGTGAGCAAAGGAAAAGAAAAAGCCAAGGGAAGAAATACAGGAGACCTCAAAGAGTTTTACCATGTCGGTCAACCCGACGATGCTCAAAAAATATATCCGGACAATGTATGGCCACAGGAAGTTTCTGGTTTCAGGGAGCATACACTGGAAGCGTATCAAACCCTGGAACAGGCAGGCGTTTACATGCTGAGGGCCATCGCCCTTTACCTGGGACTGGAAGAGACCTACTTTGATGATAAAGTCAAGAGCGGAAACAGTATTTTACGCGCCATCCATTATTTCCCTATTGAGAATCCCGAAGAAATCCCCGATGATGCAGTAAGGGCGGCAGAGCACGGAGACATCAACCTGATTACCTTGTTGATGGGCGCCAGTGCAGATGGATTACAGGTCAAAAGGAAAGACGGTAAATGGATTCCCATCACCGCACTTCCCGATCAGATTGTTGTCAATGTGGGAGACATGATGTCAAGGCTGACCAATAACAAACTGAAGTCAACGATTCACCGGGTAGTCAACCCGCCTAAGGATAAGATGAAGACTTCCAGATTTTCCATTCCATTTTTCATGCACCCCATCTCTGAGATGGACCTGACTTGTCTGGAGAGCTGCATTGACGAGGAAAATCCTAAGTTATACAAGGATGTCACTGCAGGAGAATTCCTGCAGGAGCGCTTGTCAGAGATAGGACTTAAAAAATAATCCATGATCAGGAAGGTCAGATATTACATCTTCCTAAGAGATATTTTGTGGCTGTCGATCACATCCTTTGGTGGACCACAGGCGCATATTGCCATGTTCCTGGATGTCCTGGTTTCCAAACGAGGCTATCTGACAGAAAAGGAACTGATGGAATTGAATGCCTTGTGTCAAATTCTGCCAGGTCCTACCTCCACACAAACCATTACTGCGCTGGGTTTTAAAGTAGGAGGCCCTAATCTTGCCTACCTTACCCTGCTGGTGTGGATGCTGCCCGCAGTAACTGTCATGATTGGTGCGGGACTTGTCATTAACCTGCTGACCAGCCAAAATATCTCACTGGATTTTCTCAGATACATTCAGCCGGTGGCGGTGGGAATCGTAGCCTATTCTGCCTATCAGATCTCCACAAAGGTAGTCAGCACTCGTCTGGGCTATTTGCTGATGGTTGTAGGCGCTTTTTCTGCCTACTACATCAGGTCTCCGTTCCTTTTTCCAGCCATTATAGTCATTGGAGGAATGGTATCCGCTTTTAAGTTCAAGCATCAGCCGGTAGAGGAAAAGTCCCGACTCAAGATCAACTGGTCCAACTTTTTCCTTTGGGCCGGTGTACTTCTGGTGGCTGCCATCCTGGGAGGTATTACCGATTATAAACCAGTCTTACTATTCGAAAACTTCTATCGGAACGGCAGTCTCATCTTTGGCGGAGGGCAGGTATTAGTACCCTATTTGTACACAGAATTTGTGGAGTTCAAAGCGTATATCACCGGAGAAATCTTCATGTCAGGCTATGCACTCTCTCAGGCAATACCCGGACCTACCTTTTCATTTACCGCCTATGTGGGGACCGTATCGTTACAGGAAATGGGCGTTGTAGGTCAGTTGCTGGGTGGCCTGCTAACTGCTGTTGCTATTTTCTTACCGGGTACGTTCTTGATTTTCTTTGTCATCCGCTTCTGGGAGCAATTGAAAAAGTACCGGGTCATCAGGGCTTCTCTGGAAGGCGTACAGGCCGTGAGTGCGGGATTGGTAATTGCTGCAGCGTTCATCCTGTTTGAGCCGCTGAGTGACAGTGTAGTCAACTATGGTATCAGTGCAGTGATCTTTGTTCTGCTCTTCTTCACCAAAATACCCACACCTGTTTACTTCATAGGAGGATTGGTGGCAGGCTTTCTTTTATAGAAAAGGCTGTTCTTGAAATGTAATGATTCCTTTGCTAGCTGAATTTGAACTTCCAAGACAAATTCCAGGCTTACGTCAATAACCTCTGCTATCTGCTCTACAGTCAGCTTCTGATTAAGCAGTGCTTTCTTCACAAGATGGTACTCATTTTCTTCAACACCTTGCTTAATGCCTTTTTGGTATAGCCTGTCTTTACTAATGTCATATGTAATCGGCATATCTTTTACTTTTTTTTCAACCTACCTTCACGGAAGCTTCGGCAGACGAGAAGGTTAGGGTCTGACCTGACTGCCGTC
>ERZ1740068.297-NODE-297-length-27793-cov-7.962182_pt1 | contig 27793 bp, 22 predicted proteins | sample MGYA00581735_ERZ1740068 | MGnify/ENA primary metagenome ERZ1740068 (study PRJEB43018, sample SAMN04849740) | marine metagenome | isolation source: floating plastic debris | place: Pacific Ocean | collected 2008-08-30 | study: EMG produced TPA metagenomics assembly...
TTTGCTCTGGAAACCATCATGAATTTGTAGAGATTGCCAGACCTGTCCCTGACGAGGTAAACAGGTTGATCAGCCTCATCCAGGTTCACAATCCGATCACCGATGATCAGGTCTTGATAAGCAGACGTTAGCACGTCAATGTCTGCCAACCCCCTTTCATCTACGTCTGTTTCAGGATCGAAGAGAAATTCGTCATCAGCTGACAATGCGGCTTGTTGCGCCGTTGTAGCCATGGTGAAGTTGGTGAAACCTTCGCTCCCCATTCCGGCGCCAAGGCCGTCTGTGACATTGACCGCTTGCGTTGCAGCCGCTGAGTTACGGCTATCGCCAAACAAGATAATGCCCGGGCGTCCACCGGCTGTAGTTCTGTAGGTAATGAACAGGATGTCCCACTCCAGGTCGGTTACCTCATCCAATTGCGCCACACGACCTGTGTCGCCCGCGCTCAGGTCCAGTCCCATTCCCGCAGGGAAGTTATTAGGGTTGATGTTACCAGTACCCTCAAAAGTGATCTGCTGGGGCTCTTCCGGCTCTTCCGGACTATCGTCATCGCCGCAGGCAACGCTAAAAATGACGATTGATAAAAGTGCAAATAAACTCCAGTGTCGGAGCGCTTTAGTGAGTGAAATTGTATGTGTCATGTCGTAAAGATAGCCAGCCAGTGTTGTTCCGTTTGGCTTATAGTTAGGTATATTTTAGCTAAATAGTTACCCATTTAGAGAGTTCATTGTTCCAGGTGGAAAAAAGTGACCCGAATAACTATAGCAAGTAATTATTTCAATTGAGGAGGAATTTAAGCTAAATCTGACTCACTAAACGAATATACAGTAGACAATTCCATGGACAACAAATGGGGGAGCTTACCTGATGACAGAAAGGTTCATGTCGATGGCTAACCCAAAGTACTGATTGTTGTTGAATTCAAACTCGTCGATGATATGCCATCCGATTTTACGCGTGTGTGCAGCCGTAGAAATGGCATTGACCTGGTTGATGAAAGTAATGCTGACGGGATAGCGCTTGACGAAGGCGAGCCTCATTTCCTCAAAGAGTTGATTGAAAAGCCCTTGTCCTCGATGGTTGCTGTCCAGACAGACGGGACCATACTGGAAGGTGCTTTCTTTGGTGACCTGCTGGTCTTTGAAACGAAGTTGAGGAAACCTGTCTACCATGTAATTGAAAATGCCCCATTGCGAAAAATAATCCCAGCTCCCTGCTAAAATATAGCCGACAATCTGATCACTGCTTTCAGCTACAAACAAACCTTCTTCTTCCGTAATGATCTGCCTGATTTGCTCCTCAGTAAATGGCGTAGTCACAAAACCCTGTTCTTTCTCTTGTGCTGTGAGGTTTGCGGACAGGTTTCTGGATTGGAGTAGCAGTACCCCCGCGATATCTTCTTCTGTTCCTTGTCTGCAAACGACCATCTGGCCTATTGGTTGAGGTAGTCTGTAAGGGATAATGGATTGTTAGTTAGTGCCCACTCACTCACGCGGTCGTAAGAATCCCTGGCAGTTTGTTTATCAAAATCAAAGACGCCGTAGTAGGGGAGGTCGTCGATCTTGGGTACATAGACCAATGTCCTGCTGGCAAACTCGGGATATTGCTGCTGCAGCAGTTCCAGGTTCTTGTCAAAAGCAGCTTCTGAAAGTTGATCCGTGTTGAACCCAGCACGTTCCAGGCTGATTTCGAGCAGGTCTTTTCTGGTACGTTCCACCCCCAGTAAACTCAGTTCACGGTCCCAGTCCATGGATCGGTTTTTCTGATAACTGACGATGTACACCCTCTCAAACGGTACATTGTTGATCAGCTGGAATTGTAAGGCAACGGAAACAGGAATATTTTCCTGCAAGCCACCATCTACAAAGATGTTGTCACCGATCTTGATGGATGGGAAGGCCACTGGAAAAGAAGCCGATGCCATGATGACCTCTGTAATGTCTCCATCGAAGGTGGATAGTTCAGGTACATTAGAGGCCGATACCAGACCCTGCAAATCCAGTTTTGCAGCAGTGACTGCGCTATTGAACGGCAAGTCTTGCATGGTCTGAAATCCCAATTGGTCCTTGAATACCCTGTCAAAAGTCCGCCACAGTGGCTGCGTGTTCACCGGTAGGTTATTGTTGTCATTGACCAAAATATCTGATTGCTCCAGGTTGAGCACGATGTCCTTGTAATCTTCCCAGTCAAAGTCATTGGAGTCATCCAGTACCGAATTGATCATGACCGTGTTGATGGCCCCTGAGCTCACCCCTGAGATGAAGCGTACGTTGTCCAGTAAGCCCTGGTTGTCCAGTGCTTCCAGCAAAGCCAGTTCTTGTGTGATCCGGGCTGCTGCACCTGTAATGATGATGGCAGTACCCTCTGGCGTACCGGTCGCTTCTTCAAAAACAGGCAGTGCATCGTCATCCTTGCAGGCAGGTAAGCAGCAGGTGAGGAGTATGAGTAGCAGAAGGGAAGTATATTTTAATTTGGAGAAAGTCATCGGCAGTAATTTTTTAGCGATTCAATTTTATTGTAACACGACCTGTTATCTGTAGCGTCTTGGCTTTCGTTTTTTGAGCTTACTCTCTTTTCGCTTGAATTTGTATTCCAAAATCAAATTCACAGACCCCAGCCTGCCGGTTCGGAACTCATTCTGTTCCAGAATAGACTTGTTTTTAAGCTGATTGTTGTAAGCAAAAGAAGTACGTAGCCGCCCCAGACGGTAGCCTGCCCCAAAACCATACATGGCTCCCGAAGTAAGGAAGAATGAGTAGCCTGCATCCAATCGGATAAACGGAGAGTTTTTATGGTTCAGGAAATGATAGAAATAACTTAAGTTGACCGGTAAAGCAATGGCCACTACCCGGCTGTAGACGACTGCGTTCCAGGAGATAGCCGCCGTATGATGCAGGTCAAAATCCATGTTGAACTGAGCACCCAGCTCCGGGCCGATGAACAAGGGGCCATCCAGTAAAACATTGAATTCATTCTCCTGAAACAATCCCGGCTGGAGATAAAAAGTACTTTGATTCAATCCCACGCTCACCGAAATGTATTTTCGGACTTGTGCATTGACATCATAGGCGGCTAACATCATCAATGTTGCTGCCAGTGCAATTAAGGTCTTTTTCATAGGTTAGGTAAGTACAATTTTATGGAAAAGATCGATGATTGCAAAATATTCAGGTTGGCCGTCCTATAAATGATTTAGATGTTGAAATCAGAGTTTTAGCGGATGATAAAAGTGTTCATCTTTGCCAAGATCTGCAATTCAAAAATTGTACTACCTTTTCATCCGCAACTCACCGGGATTGTAACCGAAATGTCTCTTAAAAGCAGTGCTGAAGTGTTGAGGGTTTTTGTAACCAACTCCGGCACTTATTTCTGCGATACTCATGTCGCCTTCTGATAGCCACTTCTGCGCCTCGGCCATCTTTAGTTGATTCCAGTAACCAAATACCGTAGTCCCAAAAAGCTCTTTAAATCCTTTCTTGAGAGTAAATTCATTGGTTCCTACTTCTTGCGCCAGGCTGCTGAGGGAGAATTGCCTGTCCATCTGATTCTGCAAAAGCTCTTTTGCCGCAAATAGTTTATCCCTGTGCCTTGCCTGTGTGGTACAATGGTCTTTGCCGCGGTAACTGGTGATTTGCTCCAGTTGTAACATGAGCAATTCCAGTACCTGAGACTCCATGAACATACGCTTGAAGTGTCCCGATCGGCTACAGTGGATGATCTGATGAATTAGAATCATCATCTGAGGTGTGATAGGATAGTGGTGGCGTGACAGCACTGTGCTTTGTTTTCGCGCTATCGCATCTTTGAACAGGTCAAAAAGCCGACCATCGGGGATGTATTTTTCAAAGAAGGCAGGTCGCAGGTTGATCTCGAAGACCTTCATGTTTTCTGTGGAGTCCCACTCGATGGCTCCTTTGAATTCATAAGCATACAGCAGATTGTGCTGATTGGTGCCAAAAGCAATATTTTCCGCAAAAGAATCAGAATGTCCTCTGGCTTTTCCTTGCAACGCAAAGTGCATTTCTACGGTCTCGAACGTTGAATCAAAATAGACCAGTGTAGGTTGTTTGAGGTTAAAGTCTCCATAGCCAATGTGCACGTTCTCAAAGAATATTTCTTTGTATTGACCCTGTCCAATGTAAAGACCGGTATTATAGGTCCGTTCCATGTAATGTGTGCCATCCGGTAGCACGAACGACTCTGGATAATTCGCTTCTATGGCTAATTCTTCTAGTTCTGAACCGTAAATTCTCGTTTTCATAAAAATCCATCAATCACTTTGATGCGCTACATACCAACGCCAAAAAATCTGTCAACTGTCCATCTTCAGATGCCTCATATGCAACAAAGTTGCAATTAAAAGGATAATCTTACAATAGCCATTCATAGTGATAACCAGCCTTATCCATTAACATGCTGCCTGGGGATTTTCACTAATGTCACCATGGTATAAACCGCGGCGGTTAACTGTTTTTAGATTCAAATGTTCTAAATCATTCCGTTTCGCGTATTTCTTACTCCTTACTGCGTATCTCGTTCCCTGCTATGCTCAAGTAACTTTGTATCTGTTTAGAATTATTCTAAATAACACAATTTACTTCAATTTATAATCAAAATGAGCATGAAAATAGGATTACTATCCTTGATATTAATTATTAGTAATCAGTTGTTTGCCCAATATCAGGTGTCAGGAACAATCACTGATGACAAGAACAGTCCATTGATTGGCGCTACCATTCAGTTGATGGGGCAGTCCAAAGGGGCAGTGACCGATACAGAAGGGGGCTTTGTATTGACGCAGGTGGATGCTGGTTCCTATTTCATAGAAGTTTCTTATACGGGTTTTGCAACCTGGCAGCAGAAAATTGAAGTAACCGGGGATGAAGTATTAGACATCAAATTGTCTGTGGCACCTCAGGAACTAGGGGAGGTGGTCGTATCGGCCAACCGACGGCTGGAAGATATTCAGAAAACGGCCTCTTCGGTCTCTGCGATACAGTCTAAGCAGATCGAACAACTTCAGGTAAAGCAGTTTGCAGAACTCAACAGCATTGCGCCCAACTTCAGGGCTTATGACGATGGCGTAACAGGTTCTTTTTCCATTGTTGCCAGTCGGGGCATTTCCACAATTGACTTTGTGCCGGTCGTCGGGCTTTATGTAGATGATGTACCTTATTTCACCACCTATGCTTATCCGCTGGCATTGAGTGATGTAGAACAAATTGAGATTCTCCGTGGACCACAAGGAACGCTTTACGGACGAAATGCACTGGCAGGTGTGATTAAAATCACGACTAAAAGACCTACTAATCAACTGAGCGGCTTCGCCAATGTTGGCCTGGGCAATCTGGGCTCTCAGGAGTTTGGCCTCGGTATCAATGCACCTATTGTGAAGGACAAGCTGTTTTTCAGAGCGAATGTCAATTATACCAATCGGGATGGTTTTGTGCGAAATGAATTTAATGGCAAGGATCTTCAAAACCGGGAGACGTTGGACAGTAATGTGAAATTGAAGTATTTTGCCAGTGATCGTTTTTCTTTGGCGCTTACTTACGGGTTACAATATCGGGAATCACTGGGATATGCTTTTGCGTTGGCCACACCAGACAATTCTCTTCAGGATATCCTCGACGACGCTCCTTATCAGGTCAATTTCAATGATGATGTATTCAGAGAAGCGACTACCCACAATGTCGCATTCAATGCCACCTATGATTTCAACCGATTCAACCTCACTGCAGTCACTGCTTTTCAGTCCACCCTGCAGGACAGACGCGATGAGTTTGACTACTCGCCTTTAAGTATTCAGTCTGCAGAAGGTGATTTTGACTTTCAAAACTTGTCCCAGGAAATTCGCCTGGCTTCCAACGGGGAGGACAATTGGCAATGGACCGCTGGTGTTTTCTTATACAGATCAGACAATCAGACAAACGACTTGCTACTGTCAGGGGTAGATAATGCGCAGGACCCGTTTGCACCCAATGAAAGAGCGGATGATGTGGAACGTATACAGGAAGGACTTGCGGTTTTCGGGCAAACTTCCTACCAGCTCAATACTCAATTGAAATTAACGGGTGGTCTGCGGTTTGACTATGAAAAAGCCTCGGCAACTGTTGATCAGGTTTCCAGTACCCCGGGGGTACCGGTCAATAGTTTTGAGGATGAGGCCACTTTCACAGCGGTATCTCCCAAACTATCGTTGGGTTATCAGTCCGGTGAGCAGGTGTTCCTGTTTGCCAACGTAGCTCGTGGTTTCAGACCGGGGGGTATCAATACCTTTGTGACCAATGCGGCAGATGCACCATTTGACCCTGAAAATACCATTAACTATGAATTGGGAGTGAAATCCAATTTCCTGAATAACCGTGTCAAACTGAACGTGACAGGATTCCTGATCAACTATTCTGATCAGCAGGTCTTTACGGTACTGGATGCTGCTACCTTCAATTTTGGGACCGACAACATTGGACAATCCAGAAGCATGGGAATAGAGGTAGAATCTGAGTGGGTGGCTACCAGAGGGGTGAAAATCAATGCCAACCTTGGGTATCTCAATACGGAAATAGTCGACTATGTCTCTTCGGGGATTGACTTTTTTACCTTCGAAGAAATCCGTAATGATGAGTCGGGCAATCAGCTACCGGCCTCGCCGGAATTCAGCGGTAACCTGAATGTCAATTACATCCTTCCGGTCACAGACAAGCTCAATTTTGAAACTTCTGTGGACTACAATTATCAATCTATGATTTTCTGGGACGTGGCCAACGCCATTACGCAGGATGCCTATGGGTTGATCAATGCCCGGGTAGGAGTGACTTCTAAAAATGTCGACTTCTTTCTTTGGGGTAAAAACCTGAATGATGCTACCTACTTCAGTTATGGATATGGAGTAGGTGGGTTTAATGCAGCTTCCTTTGGATTGCCCAGAACTTATGGTTTCACCGTAACTGGTAAATTCTAAAATGAAAGTCACGGTCTATATCATCAGGTTCCTATTGGCCTTCATCTTCATCTATGCCGGGATCGAAAAGCTGTTTTTGCCCTACAATCCATCGGTCTTTAAGTCGGATGTGGAAATGACCGATCCCAAATTCTTTGAGTTCTACGATTTTCTGATGGAGGTGGGTTACCTGCAATTTGTAGGATTTTTTCAGCTGCTCAACGGGTTGCTGCTGGTGTTTAAAAGAACTTATTTGTTGGGGGCAGTGATGATGGTACCATTGATGTTGTGTTTGCTCATGACGCATGTTTACATCTCAAAGTACATGGGGTTTATTGTGTTTGACAGCGCCATGTTCATCCTCAACGCCATCTTAATCCTGAATCATTTTCAGGAATTGAAATTACTCTTTTTGAAAAAACAAACAACACTGATTTAACATGGAACCAATTGTATTAAAAATCATATATGGTGTTTTTATGGTGATCTATGGGATCATCAGAAGACCGCATGAAAAGCGCAACAAAGCCAATAAAGTGGTCAATAACCAGAAAGATATTTTGGAGAAAGTGACGCTGTTTCTCGTCATGATCGGGATGATGTTATTGCCTTTGATTTACATATTCTCCAGTCTGTTTGGCTTTGCTGATTATCAGTTGACCCTGCCGTGGCACATTGCCGGCATTGTGGTGATGACGATCTCGGCCTGGTTGTTTTACAGGTCTCACAAAGACCTGGGAAGAAACTGGTCAGTTACCCTGGAGATCAGGGAGTCTCATACATTGATTTCTTCCGGTGTGTACAGCAAGATACGACATCCCATGTATACGGCGATCTGGCTCTGGGTCATTGGTCAGGCGTTGCTACTCAACAATTTCATTGCCGGCTTCAGTGGTATTGTCTTTTTTGGCATCCTGTATTTCATCAGAGTAGGACATGAGGAACAGATGATGGAAGTGACTTTTGGTGAAGAATACAAAGCCTATAAGCGTCAAACGGGGCGATTGATCCCGAAATTTTAACAACTTGAAAGCAAATAACGGATGGAATTAATCATAAAAAACCTCTCTAAGACTTATGCCAATGGGGTCAAGGCGCTGAAAAATGTAAATCTGACCATGGGGAAAGGGATGTTTGGTTTGCTGGGACAGAATGGAGCCGGCAAGTCAACGCTCATGCGTACCGTAGCTACGCTGCAAGATGCCGATAGCGGCAGTGTCACCTTTGACGGGGTAAATGTGACACGGGAGCCCGATCAGCTCAGGCGCATCTTGGGCTATCTGCCTCAGGAGTTTGGGGTTTACCCATCTGCTACTGCTACTGAGTTGCTCACACACATAGCAGACATGAAAGGAATCACCCAGCCTGGGGAAAGAAAGGATCAGGTGGAGGCCTTGCTCAAAAGGGTGAACCTTTGGGATGTAAGGAATAAGAAACTAGGTGGATACTCCGGTGGTATGAAACAGCGCTTTGGTATCGCTCAGGCGTTGCTTGGCCAACCAAAACTCATCATTGTAGATGAACCTACTGCAGGACTGGACCCTATGGAGCGCAATCGCTTTTACAACTTATTGGCCGAGATTGGCGAAAACACGGTGGTGATTTTGTCTACCCACATTGTGGAAGATGTGAGCACACTGTGCAATCAGATGGCCATTATTGGAAAAGGAGAAGTTTTACTTACCGGTTCTCCCAATGATGTGGAAGAAGCACTGAGAGGTCAGGTATGGGAAAAGCAAATCGAAAAAGAAGAGCTTGCCGCCTATGAAGACCGGCTCAATGTCATTTCCAGCAGGTTTCACCTGGGTAAAATGTTGATCACCGTGGCAGCGGACAACCTACCCGATGGTGGTTTTTGGGCAAAGGTCCCTAACCTGGAGGATGCCTATTTCTATGAATTGAAGAAACAGGAGCAAGCTTTCAGGAGTACTTCAAATAATAGTGAAAGCCTTTTTAATTCACAACAGGTCGCCGCTGAGAATAACTAAACCACTGGAAAACAGGAAACGAGATGATTGCAAAAATATTACGATTTGAACTTTGGGCGCGCTTTAAGCAACCATTGACTTTACTATTCTTTCTGATGTTGGTATTCCAGGGGATCTGGTATACCCAGGGGAACTATGAGTATTACGTCAATGACGCTACGCTGATGAATGGTGCAGCCTTGTTTTACAAGAACTTTGCAGGAGGAGGCATTTTACTGATCATCATTCTTGCGATCATTACCGGAACGGTATTGCACAAAGACATCCAGTACCAGATGGCAGGCATTATGTACACGACTCCTATCAACCAGAAGAAGTTCTTCCTGGGCAGGTTTCTTTCTGCCTATGTGATCAACCTCATCATTGCCTTTGGAATGTTGATAGGCATGGCACTTACTCCTTATTCGGGTATTGGCACCCCGGATAAGTTTGGACCGATGCCCTGGGCGCAGATGTTTCATGGGTTCTTTGTGCTCACAGCAGTCAACCTGTTGATGCTGACGATGGTCTGTTTCTCAGTGATTGTTTTCTTCAAAAAAATGACCGCAGGCTACCTCAGCGTCTTTTTATTGGTGATGCTATTTCTGGTGGCAGAAAGCACCAGTGATCATGCAGGAGACATGACTTTCTATGAGCTGTTGGACCCGTTTACTTTCGTCTACACGTCCAGTATGATGGACGCCCTGCCGGCGGATCAGAAAAATACGGGTTTTCTAACCTTCAACTCGATCTTCTTCTTGAATCGGTTCATCTGGATAGGAGGAACCTCTGTGTTTTTCTTGCTGGCCTACCGAAGGTTTACCTTCAAACAGTTCATCGCTACCGGAGACCGTCAAAAGAAATCTATCACTGAATCGCTCAAACAACGGGTTTTTGGTCGACTCTCTTTGCCATCGGTCCATCTGAACTTTAGTACCATGGAGATGGTCCGAAAGTTTTGGCGCCTGGCGAGGCTGGAGTTTTTGAATGTAGTACGGCCGGTGAACTTCAAAATCATCTTAAGTATCCTGGCCTTGATGTTTTTCCTGCAAAACATCATGTGGAATGCCACGTATTACCTGGGGCCACAACAGCCGCTTACTTCTTCCATGACCTTCGTGAGATTACCCATGGGTTTCTTCATTATGATGATCCTCATGATCTGGGCCGGAGAGCTTTTCTTCAAAGACAGGATTTCCAATATCTGGCAGATCACTGATGCCCTGCCGGTACCTGTGTGGGTGACTACGCTGTCAAAATTTCTGGCTGTCAGTGGTGTGGCATTGATCACGGCCCTGGTCATCATCGGTTGTGGTATCCTGGCACAGTTACTCATGGGAGGGTGGCAGGAAATTGACCTGATGCGTTATGCCGATGATGTTCTGGGCTACAAGTGGGGCTGGCTGACTTATTTACAAAATATTGCATTGGTATTTTTCCTGGCAGGCTTGACTGGCAACAGATTTCTGACCCATATTCTAGGCGTTGGTTATTACCTCTTCAACATCATTAGTTTTGACATGGGCATCATGGAGGAACTACGGTTTGGTTATGCATTGACACCTGGTGTGGAAGACTTTTCCGATGTCAACGGCTACGGCATTTGGACCATTTCATCGTGGTGGTACTTCTTATTGTGGACATCTCTGGCCATCGTTTTTGTCCTTCTGGGCATCCATTTCTGGCAACGTGGTTCCGCACTCAACTTCAGCCGTAAGTTGATGTTTCAAACCAATCAGCTCAATTGGTCGGGGAAAGGGCTGGTGGTACTTTGTCTGGCGTCGTTCTTCTTGTTACAGTCTTTCATTGTGAGGGAAGTCAACGAGAAAGGTAATTTTGAAACGGAAACTGCCGAAGCAATAGACAATGCCGCTTATGAGAAAAAATACAAATGGATTGAAAGTAAATCTCATCCCAGGCTCACCCAACTCGACCTCAGCCTTGACTTGTTTCCGGCCGAAAGAAAGGCAGTTTATCAGGCCAGAATGGAGTTGTCTAACCTAACGAATGCTGCAATTGATACAGTCTATTTGTACCATGAGGACTTTGTTCGATTTCAGGAGTGGCACTGGAATGATCAGTTAGTAGAGGCAGCCTGGAAAGACGATGATTTTCATCAACTGGCCATTCCCGTTCAACTAGACAGCGGAGCCACTGGGATATTGCGTTTATCAGCTTTCAAAGCCTACGATGGTTTTACGCAGAGCGATGCGCAGCCCGACCTTACTTTTAACGGCCTTTTCCTCAGCGCCACGGATATTATTCCTTCCATTGGTTACAATGATGGACGGGAACTGGACAGAAACCGCGACAGGGTAACACATGGGTTGACCAGGATTGGCAGCCGAATGGCCCCGGTGAGCGATCCGGTGGCCAGCCAGCAGGACTATGTGTCACCACAAAGTGAATGGTTTAAAGGGTCTGTAATTATCAGTACGTCTGGTAATCAAAAAGCCGTTGGTCCTGGCAAAGCAGTGAAAGAGTGGCAGGCAGATGGAAGGAACTATAAGGAGTTGATGATGGAGAAAAGCGCTCCTTACAACTGGTACTTTGCATCCGCCGAATATGAGGTGCGCGAATTCCGGGTTGGTGAGTTGACAGGTAAAATGTGGTACAAACCCGCCCATCCCTATAACCTCAATTTGTTCCAGGGGATCACTGGTCAGTCATTGGCTTTCATCAATGAATACCTGGGTGAGTACCCATATACAGCACTCAACTTAGTGGAGATTCCGTTTTATCAGGAAGCCCGCTACGGTTACCCCAATGTGATCGCTATTTCTGAAAAAGAGGGATGGTATGCAGATACGACAGGCATTGCAGAACGCGCCTATCTCACTTATTCAATCGCTGGCGAGATGATTGGTCAGTGGTTGAAACAGGAAGTGAAAATTGCTAATGTACAGGGAGCTGATATGCTGAAGATTGCCCTGCCGGAAGCACTTGCACTCAACGTGGTGAAAACGACTTACGGTCAAGAAGCCGTGGAAGATATTCTGGAGAAGAAGCTCAATTTTTACAACAAAGAGCGTGGTAATGAGACTAATGTGGAGCCAGCGTTGATTTATGCAGATGGCGCTGAATACCTGGAGCCTAATCTGGGAGTCATTGCACTCTATGCCCTCAGTGAAAAGGTGGGGATAGGCCAATTCACTACCATCTTGAAGCAGTGGAAAGAAGATGGCCGTGGTCAGCCGTTGGTTTTTGAAAGCCTTTACAAGGAGCTGTTGCAAGTGGTAGCGGCAGAGGATAGAAAGGCTGTTCAAATTGAATTTGAACAGGTACTGAATTGATTCGGTCATTCATTGACAATATGCCGGTCAATGAAATCTATGGTAGTTTCCAGTACACTTTCCCAATCATTTGACCGCAGGTCACAGCCGATGACATGGTCGCCGCTCTCCGGGAAGGCGATGGAGTGCTTACGCCCTGCTGCCGTACCCAGTTTTTCAAACATCTTTAACATCGCCGCCACAGAGACTACCTGGTCCTGTTCTTTTTCATTTTTGTAATAGTAACCCAGGTACACAGGACAGGTCACTTTACTGAAAGTAGCGGGTATCATGTGTGTTTTCACCACCTGGAACAAGGCGAAGTAGCCGTTGACATGGTAGTTAGTAGACCAGTATTTGGCCTGCTCCGCCGGACGTTCACGGAGTCGCATAGGGCTGTTGTTCTTTTCAATGAATTTTTCCTTTGCTCCAGGTTCCAGCAGTCGCAAAGCGCTGGTGTCGAAAACGTCAATGAATGGTGAGTATAGGATAAGTCCTGCAATGTCAGGATTGGCAGCGGCGAGGATCAGGGACAATGCGCCACCGGTTGAAGTACTGACCAGTATGACCCTCTCGCCCAGCTTTCTGCCGATGGAGAGCGCGTGATCGGCTGCTTGCAGGTATCGCTCAGGTGTGAGGAATTCGAAAGAGTTTTCGCGGTAAATTCCATGCTCAGGAAGTCTGGTCATGTAAACGTTGGCTTCATACCGCGCGGATAGTTCCTGCATAATTGGCTGCCCTTCCCGCTGGCTGGCGCCGAAACCATGGAGGTAAACAAATGCCGTTTGGGTGGGTTGATCCTGTTCTTTCGCCCAGATGATTCTTGCTTCGTTATCGGGCTTCAGACCCTCTATGTCAGTTTCTTCTATAGTCAATGTTATTGCGTTTCTTTACTCAGAAAGTGCGACAATCCGTCGTCTGCAAATATTGACTATTTCCAGGAAATAAAAGAGGTGATTGGCTTGTTTAAGAAGATGAGGTCCCCATCCGGGAGACCTCTTTTTCCTGAAGCTGGTTTATGCGATAGTCCATAAATCAGTATTCGATAAGTGAGAAGAGCTTAACAGTATCGCTTAATTGAGATTTCTGTCATTCTACTACGTCTTACAGTCGAGCGGGACGCTCTCACTCTCTACAATTACATACAAGGCTGGAAACCGTACTGCTTATCTGGCGCAATCAGTTGCCAGTAAACCGTATCTCCGTCGTTGAGCGGATAGTTTTCAAAACTGGTGCCCTGTGTCCCATAAACACCACCGTGGTTTGGTGTACCATTGACAGAGTAGAACCAGAACACAAAATCAGCACCAGCCTGCGTGTAGCATTGGTTACTAAGATCGGCTTTGATGTCATTGCCATTGATCGTGATTTCAGAAACATAGTTGCCCGCAGATCCAGGTACGGTTGAGTAACTGATGGTGTTAGGGAACGCCTGTGATGCACCTAAAAGCAATCTTCCTACTGAAGTGGCACCGGAACCAAACACAATCTGGAAGTGGTGAGCGTTGGCATAGGGTCCGCCATTGTCATCTACGTCGGTATTGGTCTTGCAGGTGAAGTCTTCAGAACCACCGTTGGGGTAGTACACAATGAGTTGGAAGGTGCCACCATTCTGGCTGCCAGTGGTGTGCGAAGAAGCCGCTACGTCTGAATTTGCCTGCAATACTTTAGAGTGCATTTTCGAGGCTGTGTTGTGGATCACGTTTTGCAACAACCTCAGTGATCTCCTGAAAGAAGAGAGCGTTCTGGCCGAAGAAAAACCATTCTTTGAAGTAGCAGGTAAGTGCTGTACTACTCTTCTCAATACCGATCTTTCCGCTTTAGTCAATCCATGTGTTGTTTCCGAAGCCAAAGGGTTTTTCAGAAACTGATTCAGCGCTGTGTCGTCTGAGAGTAGCAACTGGATGTAGTTATCCAGATTTGAACTTGTGTTAGACATAAAATATTTTGATTAGATTTTAATAAACCACAATTAGTTTATCCGTACTGATCAATCGATATCTATGGCTGTGTGTTTCACCTTTTTGGCGTTGTCTATGGTATTGTCCGTCGTCTTGTCCATCACGGTTATTCTTTGTCCATTATCAGGTGTCAGGTGTGGTATATCGTTGCCTCACTACATGTTTGATTTTATGGTCTCCCAGGTTCACAAACAAATCATAAGTGACGGCCTCATGGACATACTCAAAGAAGATCAACCCTTTCACAGATTTTCCTGGTGCCAGTATGGTGGGTTTCAGAATCACCGATTCCCAGAATGCTGCTTCTTTCCCCGCTTTGATGACCTGGCCTATTTCCACAGAGGAATTCATAAAGTTGTCTGCACCTTCATCTACCCAATCGGCTGTATTGATCCAGTCATTGGTGTCGATTACACTACCGGTGGCAATACCGGCTCCGGTGATTACTAAATCAGTCAACGGGCGCTTCCACCATTGTTTGGCAGATTTTCTTGTTTTTTGGTAGTCATCCAGTCGCTGGACAGGGTTGACCAGGTAATGTAATTCGGGGTCGTAGAAGGTCTTTTTAGGGTAGGTGATCAGGTAGTTCCAGTCCATGGGGAATACCTCAATGGCTTCATCTGTGTAGTTGGTAACAATCACGTCCATGGCAATTTCATCGCCGTAAAACATGGCTGTGTGGAAGTAGACGTAAAGTCCATCAGATTCATAGCTGGACTGCGGTGAGGTCAGCTCAATCAGGTTACCGAAATACTGGGGATTGGTTTTTCGTGCACAGCTAAGCGCTGTGAGGCTGAGGAAGACGATGAGCAAGGCTTTTTTGTGCATAATCGTTTGTTTGGGACTTTGTGTGACAAATGAGGAAATCTTATAGATTCTCACATAATTATAGCGCCAAAATGCCTTTTGGGTTTCAAAAAACGGAGATTATTAACGTTTTAGGCGCCTTTGGCTTCCTTCGACATGGCCACCAGTGCCATCCGGGCTGCTTTGGCATCAGTGACCGCATGGTCAAAATTGAACCTTACTTTGCGGTCTGCAATAAAAACATCAAATCCTTCCTGGTCAATGCCCACCATCCGTACGTCTGCATCAGTCGCCCTGATTTGTTTGAAATGTTCGCAGTACATGACCAGGTCTTTCTGGTGATCCTCATTCATGTGATCTACGATGTAGCTTTCGCCTTTGCCGTCAAACGGATTAGCCATGTTGAAATCAACCGGATTGATCCAATGGATATTGCCAAAACCACCAATGTACCTCACGCTGACAGGCTTAAGCCGATAGAAGGAAAAGTCATGCGCCTCATGATAGCCTTTTGATTTAGGGAAATGACGGTAATAGCGATCGATCTCCGCTTCGTGGCCTTCTGGGAGTTTCTCCATGTCTCCGATGATGCACAGCCTGCTATTGGCTTGTACGTCGTCGTTTTCTTTCAAAATCGTAAGCGAGCAGCGTGGATCAGCGCTGATGTTTTTGGTATGTTGGGCAATGGTAGAGATGAGGATCACCGGGTTGCCATCAGCATCGGGCGCATAGGGGACCACCGATCCGAAAGGGTAACCTTCAATTTTTGCTGAAATGGTTGAGAGTACTCCAAAACTTCTGGAGTGAAATAGTTCCCTGGCACCTTTGATTGCTTCCTGACTCATTGCATTTATGATTAGAAATGAATAATACCGTAATGATAAATTTTTTCACGCAAAAGAAGTAAAGGGAAGACCCAAAAGCTCAATTGTGCAGCCAAGTATTTAGAGGAAGTTTTTGTAATGCTAGAGTACTATGACCAAACTGATACTTGTGTGAATTAGCGTGGTGTCAATGCTTGTGGAAGCTAATTTCGTAATTAAATAAAATTAATTACATTTAATTATATTTAAAGCTTCTCTATGAATAATATTAATTGGAAAGTGACTCTCTGGGTTAATTTATTAAGATCGTTTTTTGCTAGTATTGTGATTTTTATTCTAATCATGATTTTTGATAACCGCTCAGACCCAGAAATCTTGTTTTATCCAATCGGATATTTCCTTGTTATTTTTCCCTTGTCCTGGGTTTTTCAAAAGATGGCGGAATCATTTGGGGGATTTGGCGGAATAATAGGTTTAGTCCTTTCTAAATTGCTTGCGCTTTCTGTGGTGCTGGGGGATCCATTCGTTTATCTCATATGGAGACAAAAGCCCGAGTTTGTAAAGATGGAAAAGTATAATTTTTTCAATTTTGCAGCATTCATCGTGGTGAAAAACTATTAAGAATTATAACCTTCAGAGGATCGAATTAAAGGTTGCCACGATTGTGTTTTAGTGAATATTCCTTTTTGAACAGCAGTTCTGAATAGTTAACTGAAATATACCGGTAATTCCAGGTAAAAAAACATAGATGCACTTACACCAAAGGCAAATGCATTTAAAGGGCTGGAATAGGGTATTTTGGGTGCTATAGTTTCGGTATCACTACCACATCAGAAGGTTGCAAATCCGTGTGTTTGCAACCACCTATCGGATTCATAAAAGTATGTTTCATTGCACAATTATTGTCCTCCGTGCAAAATGCATGAGATCCGATGTCGGTACATTCGGGGTCTCTGGTTTTGAAGACGTCAGATGAGGTAAAGTCGATGACACCACCCTTTAGCATTTCAGGGGAGGTAATGAAGCTCGCAACTTTGATTTGATCCAAGCCACTATACTGAGGGAATGGAAGTTTCTTTGAGGATAGGGAAAGAGGTTGTGGAGTTCGGTTTTGAGTGAGCCATGATCAGACTATTCATTAAAGACTAGTTTACCGAACGATACTCCGCAGGTGTCATCCCGGTTTTTGATTTGAAGAGTTTGCTGAAATGGTTGGGATATTCAAACCCCAGACTGTAAGCCACCTGACTGATAGATTCTTCGCTGCTCAACAGCCTGGTTTTGGCCCGCTCAATTAAGAAAAAGTAAATATGTTCTTGTGCGCCACGGCCGGTTTCCTTTCGAAGTAAATCACTGAGGTACTGTGGCGATAAATTCATTTCAGTTCCACAATACTTAACAGTAGGTACACCTAGATTAAGCGCCTTGTCAGAATCGTAGTAGTGTTTAAGAAGACTTTCAAACCGGGTTACAAAGTCCTGATGGAAATTTGTCCGTGTGTAAAACTGTCGGTCATAGTAGCGCGTACAGTAATCAAGCAGTAGCTTGATATTAGAAACGATCAACTCCTGGCTATACCGGTCAATTGGCTGTACATACTCTTTTTCGACTTTCTCTATGAGATCCGTTAACGTTTTTTGCTCATCTTCTGATAAATGCAGGGCTTCGCGTACTTCATAAGAAAAGAAGGAATAATGATCGATGACCTTTCCAAGTTCAGACTTGCGGATCAGGTCTGGGTGAAATATAATAGTCCAACCTGAGCTACCCTGAAATCCTTGATTGCTCTCGATTTTCATGGTTTGGCCAGGCTTGGTGAAAATTGCCGTTCCTTCCTGGAAGTCATAAGAATTGCGTCCATAAGAGATACTTCCTTCAATGCCATTTTTGAGGCTTATTTGATAGAGATCAAAAATGTAGGTGACACTACCGTAGTCAAAGTTGATGATCTCATCTGTGATGGGTATAATGGAAACCAGCGGGTGCTTTGGTTTGGGTAACCCAAGGAACTGGTGTACCTGGGAAATAGATTTGATTTGTATCTTGTCACTCATACCTTTAACTAAATTAGTGATTTAGACTTCGATTAGCAATGGAGATCATTTGCTGTGAAGATCAATGACTCTTCCTTTGAGAGACTCCAGCAGGCGCTCATAGGCTTTTTCTACTGGTTCCGGATTCCAGAAGGGCACCATTACTCCCCGATACTGCTCTTCAATGGTTACTATGGTTTCATTGCCTTTTATGGTAAGTACATAACGATGATTGAAAGTGAGTACTCCAGGTATGCCACCTGTCTGATTAATCAGTTCACCAGGAATGATTTGCTTCACTTTGGCATCCATACTGGCGGCTTTGCCACCTTCTTCCTGATAGAAATTATATGAGATAGTCTGTCCTGTCTGCAGTAAGCCATTTGTTGGTATCAGTACTTTATTCCAGTCCTTGATTGCCTCAAGGTCAGTGAGTACCTGCCATACCTTTTCTTTGGAAGTCTGAATAGACACTGATGCTTTCACCGATTTGTCACCGATGAACCAAAGTAGTACCAGAATACCTACAATGACCAATACGGCAATCAGCCATTTTTGAGTGATAAATGTCATCATTGAATTGTTGCTTTACAGGTAAGTATTAAACCATTCGAGTACTTCTGTAGAGTTTTTACCGATCCAGTCGTAGGCAGCACCGCGTTTCTTTGCAAGTTGTAATAAAAGCATCTGTTTTTCAACTTTCAAGTCATTGTAGTACTGCTGCACCATATCCAGGTTGGTCATTGGGTCATTTTCATTCTGGATAAGCAGCGTGGGTACAGAAATGTCTTTCACATAAGGGAGGAATGAGTCCCCATCGAGTTGCAGGCCCCTGTTCTCTTTGTTGAACTTGTTGCCGGAATCGACCAGAAACGAGGGTATGCCCATGGCTTTCACGAAATAATCATAGGTGAGGGGTTGCACGGCAATGAGTGCTTTTACGTTGGCAATAGACTGGAGTTCATCTTCCATGCCATAGGCAAAAGTAGTAGAGGCAGCTCCCATGCAAATGCTTAGTAGCCCAATCGAAGACTGTGGATAGCGATTGGCAATGAACGTCACAGCAGCCAGTACATCTTTTCGCTCTTCCAGTCCCCAGGTAATCCAGGGAGATTCGGCAGATTCGCTGTTGCCATGGCTTCTAAGGTCATACATCAATACAGAATAACCGGCGGCTTCCAGGTATTGAGCTTGATTGAGAAAGTGAATGTCATCTGTCCATAGTGAGTTTTTGAATAAGCCTTTCCCTTCTTGTGTGTAGCCACAACGAGAACATTGAACCCCGAAGTGTGATTGGATGATTACCTTATCCGAAGCCCCTTTCAGTAACCAGCCAGAGAGGGTGACGTTGTCTTTGGTTTTAAAAGTAACATCTTCATAGTCCAAACCATATGCATCAGGTGTTTCAAAAACCGGCGATTTGCCAGGTTTGACCATCAGGTCTGAGATTGCTTTTCCGAACATAATTTCTTCTTTGTTTTGATGATGTTACAAAGTTCACCTGAACTTTAGAGAAGAAAGGAAACATTTGACCGGACGAAGGAAACATATCACAGAAATCAGAAAAAGTATAATTTGATTTTACTCCGCTGATCACCAAAGCCAGGACATTTCAGATGGATCGCCATTCAAGTCATCCCGATTTAAAAGGCCACCGATGTCTGACCAGCTTTTTTTTTGGATAAACGACTGGAGTAGGGGGCTATCTGTGATCAATCATAAGTCGTTCCTGTCAGCTTTTCGCTCAGTGTCCACAGCCTTCTGGTAGCGGTGCGATTATGAGCCATGGTATTGGGTTCATTCAAAATTGGATAGCCCCGGAAATTGCCCATCCTGGCCGGACCATAGTACTCGCCGCCTTTGGCCGCTGGATCAGTCGCTGCCCTCAACTGCGGGAGAATGCCCATATCGACTTTCTGTGCTACGAGTGTGTTCATCACACTACCTATCAGGCCCATGTGCTGTTGCAGGTTTGTTGCTGTATAACCAGGGTGCGCCATCAGGCAGGTGATGTTGCTGTCTTTTTCACGCAGTAGTTGATCAAGTTCAGCCGCAAACATCATATTGGCTAGTTTACTTTGCGAATAGGCCGCCATCTTGTCATAAGCGTCTTCAAACTGAAGATCTTTCCAGTAGATATCCGCCTTTTTCATCTTGGCGACCAGGCTGCTTACGACGACTATTCTGGAATCAGAGGTGTTCTCCAGGGTCTCCAAAAGCCCTCTGGTGAGTACAAAATGTCCGAGGTGGTTGGTGCCAAACTGGATTTCAAAACCTTGTTTTGTTTCCTGACGTCGTATCGGCATCATGACACCCGCATTGTTGATTAATACGTCCAGGCGCTGGTGTTGCACATTGAACTTTTCCGTAAATTCCTTTACCTGATTGAGATCTGCCAGGTCGAGCTGCATGAGTTCCACGTCTGCCCTCGGTACCAGCTTTTTCAAATCGGTGATTGCCTGCTCACCCTTTTGCATATTACGCGCTGTCATGATGACTTTCGCACCTTTGCGGGCCAATACCCTGGAAGTACCAAAGCCTAGTCCGCTGTTGGCACCTGTGACTAAAATGACTTTGCCGGATTGATCTGGGATATCCGCAGTTGTCCAATTGCTACTCATTGTTTGATTTACTTTAGTAATGATACAAAGTTGGGGGCCAAACTGTTGCGTTCTGTTATACAAATTCTGGTGAATCAGGTACTTTTTGCCTATTCACTCTTTCTTGCCACCGGTTCTTGTCTGGATGTACTTTTCCACGACTACCGCAGTGATGATGACCAGGTAAAACTGGCCGATCAGTCCCACCAGAATGGCAGCTTTCTGAGCTACCGGCGTCATGGGGAAGATCTCGCCATAGCCGATCGTCAGGAGTGTGATGTAGCTGTAATAGAGGAGCGAATCCATCATGGTGCCGTCATTTACTCCGTCTATCATAAGGCCATTGAAAGATCCCGGCTGCACGATCTGGATAGAAAGAAAGAGAAAAAAGCCCAGTAGTCCAAGAGAAACATAACCGCTCATTAGCCCAAAAATTACGTTTTTGTTCACTTCCTGTGACTGCCAGACCTGCCTGATGATATTGACGGTGACGCATCCATAAAAGACAAAGAAAACCACGAGTCGCAAGTACTGGAAGTGGTCAATGGTTTCTGTTCTCCCTACAAAGCTGGATCCGAAAGCGACCAGTGACAGCACAAACAACAGGAGGAAAAAAGCAGCCAGCAGCCTGTTTTTGGAGATCAGCAAGATGCCTGCAATCATATTGAAAATGAATAACAAAGGCTGCAGTACCTGTTGATGGAAATCCAGTGGAACTATCAAGGAGCCAAAGAGGATTGCCATCTGCGTTGTCAAAAAGAACTCAAAGCGGCTGTCATAAGCCCATTGATAGCATTTATTCATCCAGGAGTTTTTCATCAAACTGATATCCTTTGTAGCTCACACGAAACAGAATACTGAAAAATGACGGGATAAACAGCAACGTAATGATGGTGCCAAACAATAACCCGATCATGATGGAGATGGCCATGCCTTCCCACATTTCCCCGCCAGACAGGTAGAGCGGTAACAATCCCAGTACTGTGGTAAAGGTTGCCAGCAGAATAGGGCGGAAGCGCTGCAGACACGCCATGATCACCGCATCCTGTACAGGTCTTTTGAATTCGTTCTGCTCTATTTCCATCCGGTCTATTAAGACAATGGCATTGTTGATGACAATCCCCGCCAGGGAGATGACTCCCAGAAAAGGCATGAAACCAAACGGCTTCTGGAATACTAACAGACCTACTACCACGCCAATGACACCCAGTGGAATGGTAGAAGTCACCATGACCATCTTACGGAAGGAGTTAAACTGGATGATCAGCAGCAGGACGATGATGAAAGCGGAGAGTGGTAAATACCGGATGACAGCCCCCATGTTTTCTGCGGTGTTTTCCGCATCACCACCAAATTTGTAGGAGTAACCTGCCGGCCAGCCCGCATTTTGTTCTTCCAGCCATGGCGTGATTTCGCTGGTAATCACAGAGGCATTACCCGTGGAAGTCAGCTCACTGGAAATATTGATGGTCCGTGTGAGATTGAGTCGTTTGATCTTGGAATATTGCCACTGCGGTATGATGCTCGCCACCTGACTCAACGGCACACTTTTGTTACCGTTTTGGTTGAAGATCGTCGCTGTTTCCAGTGCCTGGAGCGTTTGCTGCTGACTTCCCTCACTGCGCATCATAATGGGAATAGACTTGTCGTTTTCCCTGAACTCACCAGTCTGAAATCCATCAAGGAATGTTTTAAGGGAGTTCGCCACGTCCTGACTTGATATCCCAGCGGACTGTGCGCGCGCCTGATCAATGTTGATCACAAACTTCTTGCTCTTGGGTCCCCAGTCGTCTTTGACGTTCTTGGTACCCGAGATGGCAGACAATTGTAATTTGACCTGCTCAGAAAGCGTAGCCAGTACATCCGGGTCTTTACCGGAAACCTTGATCTCAATGGGCACACCGCCACCGCCGCCTGCCAGGGTTGAGACTTTGATGTCAGCATCGGGGAAGTTACTGAAACAGAAGGCATCAAGCTTATCCACCATCGGGACGTTCTGCTCAAAAGAAGAAGTATTGACCAGCATGTGTCCATAGCTGGAGTTGGGTTCGTCTGCGCTGTAGCCAAGGTCGTAAGACTCCGGGCCTTCGCCAATGTAGGAAGACCAGTCCAGGATACCGGTGGAGCGTGTCTCATTGACCGCCAGTGAGTCGGCAATATACTGTTCTATGTCTGCGACAATGGCAGTTGTCGTCTCTATCTTGGTGCCAAGTGGCAGGTTGATGTCTACGGTAATCAGGTTCCTGTCACTGTCTGGGAAGAAGACGAAGGCGACTTTGGTAAAACCAAACAGCGAGAGGAAGAACGCCACGATGATGGCTACCAGCACCAGGTATTTGGACCGCAGGGCAAATAGAATGAGGTTCTTGTAATGGCCCTTTAGCCAGCTGATGATCCTGTCTACCAGTCCAGGCTTTCCTTCTCCTTTCTTCTTCACTTTGATGAACAGGTAACAGAACAAGGTAATGATGCTGAGAGAGATGATCCAGGAGGAGAGGAGTGCCAGGGAAATGACCACGAAAATAGGCCCTACGATATCCCCCATGGTGGTCTCCGCCATGTAGAAGGCCAGGAATGCTGCGGAGGTAGTGAGGGTGGAAATGAGTAGGGGAGTGAAGAGTTCTGAGCAGGCCTCGATGGCTGCCTTTTTGGCGTCCATACCGTTTTCCATTTTCACCATGACGGTCTCCGCTACTACAATGGCGTTGTCTACCATCATCCCCAGTGCCATGATGAGTGCGGCCAGTGTCACCTGATTGAGCCCCATGGAGATCAATCCCATCAGCATGAGTGTCATGATGGTCACAATGGGGATGAGACTGGCAATGACGCTGCCGGTCCTGAAACCCAGGAATACCAGCATGACGGCAAATACAATACCGATGGACTGCATCAGGTTGACGATGAAGTCGCTGATTTTGACATCGATGTAGCTGTCCAGTGAAGCCAGTCTGGTCAGCTCCAGGCCAATGGGTAGCTGACTTTCCCATGCCTTGACTACCTTGTCTACATCTTGTCCCAATTGCAGGATGTTGGCCCCTTTCTTGAGGTTGACGGACAATGCCAGGGCTCTCTTGCCATCTACCTGTATGATCTGCTTTGGCGGATCTATGTAAGATTTGCTAATGGTGGTAATGTCTTCCAGGTTGATCAGTTGCCCACCATTTCCGACTGGGATCAGCGTCTGCTTCAGGTCCTGTAGTGAGTTGAAGTTACCGGTAGGTTCCAAAATGATGCGTTCGCTTTCTACATTGATCTGTCCTCCTGAACTGAGGATATTGAGCGAGCCGATGATGCCCTGCAATCGCTGGGCAGTCAGACCATATTCGTTGAGCACGGCATTGTCAAACTCCACAAAAATCCGTTCTTCCTGCTCTCCGCCGATTTCCACCTTCGCCGCATCCGGCAGTTTGATCAGGTCATCTCTCAGGTCATCGGCATATTCTTTCATCACCGAATAGCTGACGTCTTCGCTGGCGAGCCCCAGCATGATGCCATAGACATCCCCGATGCCATCATCGTTGAGGTCTGGTTCCACTCCTTGTGGGAGCCCTTTAATGGCGCCGAGTTTACGCCGCAGGCGATCCCAGACCGCTTGCAACTGCTCAGGGGCAACCTGATCTTTCAGCGTCACCGAGACAATGGAAATTCCTGTTCTTGAGGTGCTGGTCACATCTTTGAGTTCAGGTAATTCCTGCGCTACTTTTTCTACCTTATCGGTCACCAGTAACTCTACACGTTCCGGGCTGGCACCTGGAAACCTGCTGATCACGGTAGCTACCCGCACGGTATACGGCGGCATACTGTCCCTGGACAATGAGCTGTACAAGGCCAGCCCCAGCAGGATAATGGTGATGAGGATCATGAGTGTGATCCTGTTCTTTTCTATTGAAAATTGAGCGATGTTCATCCTGGAGGTTGCTTAGTTTTGTAGTTTTACTTCCTGTCCATCAAGGAGCGTCTGCAGTCCTGCAATCGCGATTTTCTGGCCCTTTTGCAATCCTTCTACCACTTCAAATCCATTGCTATATAACTGCCCGATTTTAATGCGTTGTTTACTGACTGTTGCTGAATTCTGCTTTTCATTGATCAAAAAGACAAACCTGCCCTGGCTGTCTTCGCCTACGGCTTTCACCGGCACCAGGAGTGACCTGCTGGCACTGTTGGTAAACTGGAAGGAGGCCGTTGCAGCCATTCCTGCCTTGACACCATCGGTTGATCCCGTCAGTGTGACTTTGACCGGATACGTGGAGGTATTTCTGTCCAGGACAGGAGATACCTCTGTAACTGTTCCTACAAACTGCTGAGTGCCTAGTGCAGAGAAGGTGAGGCTGACTGCCATGTCGTTTTTCACGTTGTTGATGATGTTTTCGGGGACACCCAGGTCAATGGTAATGCGGTCTCCTGCATTGAGTATGGCCATGGTTTGCCCGGGAGAGGCGTTTTCACCAACTTCACCGTTGATATTGGAGATGACACCATTGTCAGGCGCATAGATGAAACCATAGTTGATCTGTTCGCGCTGGATGGCAACTGCCCGCTGTGCCGACTGGAAGCTGTTTTCTGCGTTGCGATAAGCGTTCTTGGTGTTTTCAAAGTCACTCAGAGAGGCACTACCTTTTTCATAGAGTGATCGCACCCGGTCATAGCTTAGCTTGGCCGTCTTCATTTGAGATTCGGCACTGCTCAATTGTGTCTGCGCTTGTTCAAATGAGAGTCGGGACGCCACATTGTCCAGTCGGGCCAGCAACTGGCCTTTCTTTACCCGCTGTCCCAGGTACATGTCAAAAGAGGTGATGATGCCGCTGGAGCGAAAGCTCAGATTGATTACTTTATCGGACTGGGCGATGCCTGTGAAAGACCGGTCGTTGAGACCGCCGCTATAATCCACCTGCTGGAATAATACAGGCCTCAGGGTTTTGGTTTCTTCCACCTGCTCCGATCCACATGCACTCAAAAGGAGTACAATTACGGGCACGACGATCTGTGATAATAGTCGATTGAATTGCATACTATCTGTTTTGTAGGTAAAGTCTGAATTTCTCTGTAAAAGCGTCATTTTCTTCCGGCGTGTTGAGCAAGAAGTACATACCGATGGTACGCTCCAGTTGCAGGACGCTTAATAAATAACTGTAGACGGCCGTGACATTGGCCAGTTGTGCCTGGAAGTAGTTGTCCTGGGCATCAATGAGCTGCACCCTGTTGACGGCACCTTGTGCATAAGATTCCTGCGTTAGCTCCAAACTCTCTTTGGCCGCCTCTTCCGATACTTTGGAGAGTTCAATGTTGGCGATTTGATTGACCAGTTGTAACACGGCATTGTTCACCCCCTGCTCAATACTGAGGTTGAGATTTTGGGAGTTAAGCCCTAATTGGTCTATCTGAATCTGTGCCGTCTGCTGGTTAATGTTCTGCTGATTCTGCTGGAAGATAGGGATACTCACATTGACACCTGCGGTATAGTAGCCATTGGGAATCGCCGGAAAACCCATGGGAAATTCCGAGCCTGCACCATTTCTGCTGATGTTGCGCACATACTGTCCCTGCAGGGCTACCGTAGGCAGGAAGCGGCCCCGCTGTGCCAGTTTATAGCTGAGGTTGGTGGCATTGAGGTTGTAGTTGAGCGATTTGATTTCCGGCGCATTGGCCTTTGCCTCCAGCACCAGAAAGTCGATAAAGGGCTTGGCGGTGACCGGATTGTCCAGCAGTTCAATGATTTGGTCATAATTGTATCTTTCAAACAGACCTACACCAAGTTTGGGATCTTCAACGTTCACTTTTCTGTCCAGTGGATAGTTCAGTAGCTGATTCAGGGAGATCACCGTCTGCGTCAACTGGTTAGTCACTTCTATCAATGACTGGGTGTTTTGTGCCCGCTGACTCTTGAAGCGCAGCACATCGGACTTTCCTGCTTCTCCTGCTTCAAAGCGCTGTTGTGCCAATTCCAGGTTTCGCTCCGTTACGTCCAGGTTCCGTTCATTGATCTGGAGGTTGGATTTTACCAGCAGGATATTGAAATAGGCATTGGCCGCGTTGAAGATGGCATCCAGCTTGTCGGTATTGTAGTTTTCATTTTGCGCAGCCTGCAACTCGCGCTGGATATTGATATTGGCAGACGCGGCTGCCGAATAGATCGTCTGACTTACTGTAATAGTTCCCATGGTCGAAATCTCAGGGTTTTGTCCGTTGGACACTTCCGCAAGCGCTGGGTCCACATAGCTCCCTGACCCCGAAGCTGTTACGTTGGGCAGGTAATTGCTTTTGGCCGTTTTTAATTCCTGTTCTGCCAGTTCCACACTCTTCTGGCTGGACAGCAAACCCAGGTTTTTGTCGATGGATTCCAGCATGATTTCACGCAGGTTGTAGGTTTTGTCCACTTTGAAGTTGGATATGTCACCGATGATGTTGGTCTCAGCGATCTGGCTGTAGCGCAGCTGAATGCCCAGTTTCGCCGCTGTCTCAATGTTAATGCTCAATTCAGATTGTCGGTCAAAATCAGATGATAGTTCGGAGGGGGGAGTGCCGTTGACAATGGCCTCTACCGTGAGCGCGATGCGTCTGAAAAGCTGAGAAACCGTAGTGGGAGGCTGATTCGTCGCCAGCAGGCCGATCTCAACATCTGCTACGCCTGTAGAGGTGAAAGAGGGTATTTTGCGGTAGATGAGCTCATCGGAGAGGCGGCCAATCTCTTCATCATTTAGCAGGAAACCACCTGCAAGGTACAAGGCTTCTTCATCGCCCAAACCACTGATGATATCATCTGCATTATTGAACCAAATCACCCTGTGGGGTATATTGCCCAACTCTTTGCTCAGGATGCTTTCCACTTCAAAATTGGCTACAAAGGCCTTTTCCATGGCGATGGCAATGGATGGGAATTCGTAGATCCTCTTAAGCGCCTGCAGGTCTTCACCGATGGTGTGTGTATCCGATAACAGGGCGAGATTCCTCGTTTTGGAAGGAGCACTGTCAGAAAAGTCGTCCGGGGCGCCACCAAAGACCACTGTGGGGACGGGAAAATCGGCCTTTCGGGAAAGTACCACATAATCTACGATGCCAAATACCAGAATGATGTCGCATCCCTGATTGACCAGCTGGTCATAATTGGCCGCTGCCTTGTCAGGGTTGAAGTTGCTTTCCAGCATAAAGGATTGTGGGAAGTTGACAGTAGCATCTTCGCCCACTACTGCCCTGATCTCATTTTTAATGAGCACGATGAGCTTGTCGGTTTCCGGAGTGAAATGATCGCCAAGGATGCCTATTTCAATCTCCTTTTTCTGCTGAGCGAGGGCTGCGGAACTAATTAATAGCAAGCAGACCACCAGCTGATAGTGAAATCTCAATATCATGTAGTTTAAGTGTAGTTAGAACCCGGTTTATGCAATAGAA
>ERZ1740068.298-NODE-298-length-27684-cov-10.437294_pt1 | contig 27684 bp, 22 predicted proteins | sample MGYA00581735_ERZ1740068 | MGnify/ENA primary metagenome ERZ1740068 (study PRJEB43018, sample SAMN04849740) | marine metagenome | isolation source: floating plastic debris | place: Pacific Ocean | collected 2008-08-30 | study: EMG produced TPA metagenomics...
TGCAACAATGCCTTATTTGGTATGTATCATGTGCTATTGGGGTGAAAAAGGCAGCTCAAACAACCGAAGTCTGATATTAGGGACAGCCTGATATAAGGGACACTTTCAAAAGTCCTGTTGCGTCCCTTATATCAGGCTTCTACTGTACTTGATCACACAAAGACTCATACACTTTAATATGAGCACCTGTTATTATGATTATGTCTCCGGCTCTGGCTTTTGCTTAGTCTGCGGACTTCTTTTGCAATTGTTTTTTGGTTATATATTTACTTTGTGTTTTATATTTGCAGATATTTCATAGATGAGACAGTCCTGGGCCGAGTGCCATCAATGTTTTATCTGTTAGCTGGTATCTATGCTGCTATGCAGATAGTTGGTGTGCTCTGTCTGTTTAAAGCTCCTACTACTACTGGATTTGATGTAGCGGAAGAAAATGAAGGACTTCTGAGGGGAGAGTAAGTTAATTACCAAACTGGCAGCCTTTCTGGTAAAAGCATAACTTTACATGCTAACAAAGCTTTATTTTAGGATTTCAATGGTACAATTTTTAAATTGAATTAATTAACTAATACATGTAATTGTTGAAAATCAAATTTGCAATTAGTCAATTAGTCCAATGAAACATTTCAACTGTAGAGCTAAGGACCCATGCAGTTGCTTCCTTCGGTGGTTGCTATTGCTAGGATATAAGCTTTTTCTCAAGGCTCTGGTCAATCAGCAGTACCAACCTGCATTGTATTCAGTGTTAAGTGCTCTTAGCTCCTTCTGACTCGTTGATTAAGGGTGCTGGCTATATCTAGCACTACTTTGCTTGGTATTTCTTTATGAACTGTAAATTTGATTATAAAATGTGTGTTTGAGATTTGAAGATGCAAATTCAAAACACTTCCTTCCTGATATCAGCTGAATATTAAGCCTTGTTTTACTCAACGCCATAATTATCAGTGCTGTACTTAGAGGATCTGCAATTGCAACAATTGGAACACGCAGTAAGAATTCGTTGGTATCAAGCAACCTAATTTCAATCCATTGTAGATAAACTACACTCTTAATAATTACAGCGATGCAGTTTCAGACAGTCATTCCATCAGCAAACATGTTACATACACAGCAACTATGGATTATACAACAAAAGAGATGATTAAATCCCGGCCGTTTATAACCATGTGGTTCATGTATATGATGAACGCTTTGGTTATAATATTTATCTCATCTCTATATAAAACATATGGCGAGGGAGAGGTTGTGAACAATGATCAGTTCCTGGCTCTTGTTGGCGCTCTCTCAGCTGTATGTAACGCAGTTGGCAGAATACTATGGGGCCTGTTCGCTGATAAAGTGTCTTTCAAGGTATGCTCATATATGTATATCATGTTTATCCAAACTTGTAACCTTTTTTTGATAGAGATTAGTTTTCATTATTTATCAGTTTGAATGCCTGCAGAAAGAGTTCATTTGTTTTATGCTTGGAAAAAGACTGAGTTGCAATATGTTATCAGCTAAAATGAGTGCATACACTAAACCTGTTGTAGATCCATTGTACATGTTAATATGAAGAGTACTACTAGATTGCATATCAGTATGCATAAGTCAATAACAGCAATGAGATATATGATCATTTTTGATAATAGAGCATGTAAACATTGGGGTTATCTTCTTAATTGTCGGGAATTCCCCATGATGCTTTTATGCTACTCCGTCAAATTCTGATTAGCTGTTTATAATTCAGGTAGATGGCTCTAAACGCTGTAGGCTGTTTGGTTGATGTAGATAATATTGACAAGGCAACATGCCGTATCATTTCTACATTAATACATTCCACCAATGTTGAATTGAATCATTGATTCAATCGATAATTATCAATTGAATGATCAATTCAATTTATTGTCATTATAATTTCAGGCAGCTATATGTACCCTGTGTGCTATGATGACATGTTTGATGGGCTCATTGTATATGACACACGTATACGCTGAGCAGGCTGGACGACCTCTACTCATGATATGGATATGTCTTATATTCCTAACATTCTCCGGGAATTTCTCGCTGTTCATTACGGCTACAGCTAAAACATATGGAGTAAAGAATTCAGCTCTCAATTATGGTATACTGTTCACATCCTCGGTAAGTGAGATTTGGGTTGCAATTGGGCATGTTAATGAGTATCCCTCAATGCATTATTTTGGAATTCCCAGACACACTCAGTCAATCATAGCATATACGATTTTGACTAAGTATTTCTGGAAATCCCAGTAAACGTTGCATTGTCGGAATGTTGTTAACATGCCCTATTTTGCAATCAGCACAGTTGCTAAAAAGAGTATCATAAGGAATCTAACAACTAAACCCTGAAGCCAGTGTGAGAAAACCATTGATATACTATCAATTTAACCGTGTAAGTACAATATTTTATGAAAGTAGTAATCCACATGAAATTTGGGCCTATTTTTCCCCAAGTGGCCTAGCAATGGCTTTCGCTATATTTTATCATTATACGTTTTAATGTAATACAATGGATGTTGGTGAGATATCAGAACTTGTATTCAAAATAGCTTGTCTGTGGCTTTGCTGAAAGAATTTTCGTTCAAAAGCTAGCCACAGTCTGAGGCCTCAGACTACCCAACTCCTTGGACTACCAGCCGTCAGTGATGCAATCAATCACTGGTATTTTGCTGGTAGCACTTTTAGTCATTAATGCAGTGAGATACATTTAATAGTTTATCATCTAACATTATATTACATGAGTCGCATGGCATCCCATATATCAGTCTTCATGTTATTAATGGTGCGGTAGGGAGTTACTCTTTCTCAGCTTCAAGAGAGGGTGATTCTTAGTGTCAGTGTCATAAATATCATCAGGGAGTTTACTCCCTGATATCATTGACATCACTTTGTTGGCCGACAGATTTCAATCCTATACTCTTAACACATTTCTTTCAATTTCAGGCTGTTGCTGGTCTGGCCGGGGCTACACTAAGCTCTGTACTATTAGAAAAGTTGAAGTCGTTTGGATTGTTTATATTCTGTTCTGTACTCAGTTTGATCTGTAAGTACTCTGATAAATATTGTATGTCCAGAGGATTTCATTGAGGCAGTTTATCACAAAATATAGTAAATGATCTAATTGAAGCTCGTGTTGAATAGAGAGACCACGTCATGAAAATACGTGACTTTGGTTTCACTGGGGTGCTTCCATGTATGTGGTGGATATCATTTATTTGTGTATTTAACAACTACTAACTATACAGGTAATCTTCGTGTCCATTGTTGAGAAATAAACCGACATTACTGAGTACATCTGGAAATTCCAGTTCATAATTGCATTGTTGGGTTGCTGTTATAATGCCCTAGCGTTTTATTGTGATTTCTTTGCAACATTGGATATCCTCAATGAACCGACAAGGACATTTGAGCTAGGGGTTGGGGGAGGAAGATACCCTTTGAACTCTTCAAACTAAATCACTTTAGCTGAAGTCTGCCAAACTAGATCAGTGAATTGAATATGATTCTGGCGTCGTTGCTTCCTCACAGATTTTCCATGTACATGTATTTCGATGATGGTTGGTGGTAATAAAATTGATATTATGAGCCCTCCATATGCCCAATTCCTAGAATGACCCATGGAATAAAGGGATATGACTGTAATGCATCATTGGTCTGAATGAAATGGGAGGGTTAGAATGTCTATATATTTTGCATCTGCTCTTTCAGTATAGCGTGCACAGTGCAGTTTTGCAGGTCTGAGCAAGGCCAAGAAGGAACTTGCTGTCAATTTTTTTCAGTCTTATTTATCACAAAAATGTCCAAAATGCCACAATACTAACTACCATGGCATAGAATAATTTACATCTATTCATGTATTCTCTATTTCGCAGCATTCACTCTGGGATTGACGTTCAATGTGAAAAGGAATGATGGGAAAGCAATTTAGTCAGCGATTTGCCCTTAACAGGTCTGTAATGATATTTTATGCAATTACGAAATAATTTTATCTCTATTCATGATTTGATCGAAGTCTTTGATTTGACCAACCTGTCCGATTGTTACTGTTGGCCAGTGCAACTGGGTGCTAAGTTGTTCCGATATGTTGTGATGCAAAGATTAAGAATCAGTTGAAACTCAACGTTTTTGTTAACGTACCCTAGATCACTTAATATTTCACTACTGCGATTAGGAGACAATCTCGAAAATCAAAGTGTAGCTAAATTATAACAAAATCAGAGGTTAGTATGCAAATTAATACAAACCTAAACCGGAGTTGTCTTCTCTATTTTGCGAGTTGTCCCCTCTCGCCAAATGTAAAGTGCGCGAAAAAAGACAACTCCAAAGCAAGTAGTGAAAAAAAAAATACGCGAAACGTTAAGTGATCTAGGGTATGTCAGAATCCATTAGTTTTAGAGGTGGGTGTCAGATTTTTAAATCATAATCATTCCAGATGTGTAGCCTCTAGTCATAGCATTTAGTTCTACGGTAATTTCTAAGATATCAATGCGTAATTCCTATGTAAAACTGATTGGGCGCAGAATTAAGAGTGGTTTATCTTGATCGTTGATTTTATTTTGTATATCGTGCTGTATTTCAACCGATGACTTATATTGGTACAGTATAGTCAGTGTCCGAGATTTATTCTTAGATATGCATGTCACAAAGATTGTTAATTTTTTGAATTGATGTCCTTTGCGCCCCTGTCAAAGCTTTGTGGTAATGTCTTTCACAAGATTAGTGTTGAGTCCAACTTTTGATGATTTTTATGTTGATTAAGCATAATCATGATCTTTGTTATATGATGTATTTACTTATAATGACAAGCCTCTAGTCCTTGTTGAATGTTTATCGATTTTTTTAGTTTTTTTGTGAAAAACGTATTTGTTGTTTATTGTCAAAATTAGTTATTCATATACTGTTACGTTCTGCAATAATATTCATCTGGTTATGATGCGACCTGTCGCAATATTACAAACATTTGTATAATCTAACATGAATTTATGAAACAAAAATATGCAAGTTTTAGTATTTATGGTTTATCTTTTGCCACCTAAGTGGTTGATGTTTGCTCCATATATCGAATGTGTGAAAACTGGCTCTCTATTGACTTTTTATTAAATCAATGATCCACTGATAATTTGTTATCAAGATTTATCCTAATGCCGAGGAACTCAGTAGCTTAGCAACTTCGATCTATTGCTGCCTATTGCAACTGTATTGTCCGCTTTTCATAATAATTGTATTGACCCATACTTGTGCTGATATTGGACTAAAGCCATTTTAAAGCAGGTGCTTTGAATTTCAATTAGTATATTAAATATTGGCAGTGGAGTAGCATTATTTATCAGCGCAATTATTAGTATTAGTTGATAATGAAAGCACATGTACATTGCCTGATGGAAAGTGACCTCATAAAAAAAGTTGTGAGGTAAGTTTTTACAAGACATGTAAGTGTGGTACATTGTCCTCACTCATCATCTATCTCATAAAATATACTTATTACAGGAGAAATATTTGTTTGTTTTTTTTCATGTTGCCAATTAACTTTTCACAATTTTTCCTGATTACAAGAAGTCACAGCAAAACTTTTATGAAGTTGAGCTCTTGCAGATCCTGAGAGATGTTTGCTGAGTCAATCTCTTTGATACCCCATATTTCAGAACTTTTGCACCATTACCAAGCTGCCAGACAGTCCTACTAATGTACAAAGCGATTGTGTGCATTGAAATTAGTATTGTCCAATTCCATTGCAAGTTGTTTTGTTGGTTGAGACCATCTGGGTCCTATATTTAGAGTTGCATGATGACTGCAGACGGCTCAGTAGTGTGTTGGGGCAGCGGGGAACACGGGCAGAGTGGACAGGGTCAGCAAAACTCAGTCGACTGTAGCGATGAGAAGAACATCCTCAAATCTATTCCTCAGAGCGAAGACGCCAAGATAGCATGTGGTGCTAGCTTTACTGTCTGTGTAAGCAACGGTATGTACACGTAGTGCGTAGAGGTACACCATAGACTCAATAATAATAAAGGCTAATTAATAATAATAATATGAGTTTATTTATATACCGCTTAATGAGATCTGCAGCAGAAAACTTCCAAGCGGTTCGGCACTACATATCACCGCCCGATCACTGGGTACAAGTAATCCAAAGCCACCACTGGCTGATGAGTACCTACATAGCATAAAGCGCTGGTACTCCACTACCAAACTCAGCTTCTCATGAGTCCACCGGTGGTCGGCGCGGGATTCTAACCCCGGTCGTCAGATCAAGAATTCGACCCGCTAACCACTAGTCTATGAGGTACACTGTTCAATGTATCAGTGAAGATACTGGCTGATATCATTTTGTCGTGTTCATCCACATAGTTTCTGGTGGGGGGGGCTGCATAAATACCTAAGTTACTAAAACCTTCAGCTTGTTTCGTAGATGATATGCACTGAGAAAGGTCACCCCACAATTTCTGTCTGTCTTCCTTACTGAATATACTTTGTACATCCAAAACCGAAATTCCTAGTCCATTACTGCGACTTTTTTGACTTGCATGTTGTATTGCATTATGTTGAGGATTGAATTTTCCATCTAGTTCCCTGACCCCAATTTTGTGTTTCATTTCCCAGTCACACCTGTATCTCCAGGTATGCTGATTATCACTGTAATTGCTGGATTGGTTTTGTTTCTTGTAGAAGGTGTTTACGTCTGGGGAAACGGCTTGGACGGCCAGTAAGTACATACATGTACATGGCCAACGGCTTTGAAATATTATGAATTTATAATGATAATCTGTTTAGTGCCCTGACAGTAATTGTCATTACGCTATTACTCCTGGGGATTTTGCAGTCAATGTATGATCGGCTAGTTTTAATTTGTGCAAGCTATAAAAATTAAACATGGACTTAGGCCTGCCAATGCGTCTGCATATGAATATGGAAAATGAAACTGATAGGCATGTTTTATTTGAAATCAGCGTAATTAAAATCAAATTCAGTACATGACTTTAATTGATCACAGTGAAAATATTACACTGCCGACTATGTATTGTATTTATTAAATCAATAGGCTGTTAGTTAGTTTACAAAACATTCAGCAAAGAATTTCTGTTACAATTAAGATAATACATGTATAACATCCAGATCGTTGTAATAATTGGTGAGTTAAATAACAGTTTTCTCCTTGGTTGCTAGTTTGTAATGTAGGGTTTGCTTCTCTCCCATAAGATTGAAACTGAAATCTGAGCAATACTCCAATATTTCTTAGAGAAACCTTTACTACTATATACAGATCAAAATGATCAGTTATCATTGTCATTATTACATGAATAATATTGTCCTGATTGCCATGTGAAATTCTATCTGACACGAAATACTATGTTCTCGAATCTTGATGCAAACGATGTTTTGTCTGCTGTTCATAGGCTAGGTACTGGAGCTTTAGAATCACAGTATGAACCAACCAAGATATCAATACCTATAGACATTGAACAAACACCTATCACTGGTGTGGCCTGCGGGGCACGTCACACCGTCCTGTGGACCAGTGATGGATTATGTTATGGATTCGGGTCTAATACTTACTATCAACTACCAATCAAGACAGACGAGTCACATCACGTAGAGAATCAGGTTAGTCAGGTGTATTTACCCCTTTTGGCAAGGAGTGCAATCCACCCTTTTGGCATATAATCCAAAATATGTCTTGGCGTTTGGAAAGCGCAGTCTGGTGGTATGTCACTGTTAGTGGCTATGAGTTTGCTCTTTACAAATTTCCAAATCCTTTTTCGTTGACAACTGGCTGTATGTAAAGTGAAGCCCCCATTGTCTTGTTTCCTGATGGTCAATGTCAGAATAATGCTTAGATTGATAAATTATAACAGTCAAATGTGCTTGTTGCTAACTAGTTTCAAAAAGACTACGAAATATATACATTAACGTCTTGCCCTGCCCAGATATGCTGGTTTGGTCTATAATATGATAATGATTTTGATAATGTATATATCAAACCAATGAAATAAACTGTTCATTGATCAAGCTGTGCCCATATTTTATTTGGAACATGAATCAACTATCCATACCATGAAGAAATAGAATCAAAATCTGACACTGGTTCTGCAAATGATCAAAGTCAGTGGGAGGGTACTCAGCTGTTTTAAAGGGCTGTTGACAGCTTTTCTCTCATTTATGACCCCTTAAAAGTCAGCATTCAATATGGAACAGAGGTGAATAGCACTTATGTTTTCATAACCTTGCTCGACGAATGTCTGGCAGCTTAAAGAATTAGCGGTGCATTCTTATTATGATTAACAATATATAATGTGTATCGCATTACAATTCCTAAAATTATTTCAATCAATTATGTTCATATGGCTATAAATATAACAGTATCTGGGATATTAGTTGCAGAAAGTGTACAATAAAATTGAGAGTTGATAAAAATTTGTAAATGAAGTCCCCTCCACTGATGAAAGTAAAATTTGCAGGTGTGGTTAGTTAGCTGGACAGTGCAATAAAAATAATAAAATTTAATCTCAGCATGAATATTTTGTAATAAAACTGTCCCAGCATCGGGACATTAAAATTGTCTGATGTGGTTTGATGTGCCAGTGCTGGGACAGTTTTATTGCAAAATATTCATGCTGAGATTAAATTTATTATTTTTATTGCACTTTCCAGCTAACTAACCACACTCGCGAATTATACCAAAGTCTCCTCCCCAACACCTGACACCCACACTGAAAACTTAGTTATTGCAGCAAACCATGATTATAACAAATGATATCCTCAGTTTGGCTAACACAATTGTGCCGGTACTTGGTTTTGAGAAATGAACGAACTCAATGTTTCGCTGACAAGGTTCGTGATTTCTAAACAATATTTTGTGTCACTCTAGCAAAGTACTATGGCAGCATTTTAAGGACAAAAGGCAATTCGCTGTCACTAGCGGTTCAATACAGCAGTGTGTCCTTTGCAGTTTGCACAGGTTTTATTTGGTTTGGATGAATACAGATGTTTATTTGAGCGCTCACGAAAAGCTCCTGCTCATCTACAGTGCAAACCATAACCCATTAGATTAATAATATACAAATTATATGTGAATAAAATTTGTTACTCGTAGGAATACGATACGAATAGTCACTTTTGTACTCTCTTTTTAGTTTCCTGTTATTTTCTAAAAATAGCCACAGATTCCCCCAAGAGAGAGAATCGTTCCTCTACTTTTGAAAACATATTTTCAAATTTTATCTCTCCACTGATAACATCTAATGCAAGGAATTTCAAAACTCCTTGTTCAAAGCCAACGGCAATTGAAGCACTACCCCCTCGCCCCTCCCCATGCCCCCGGCAGCTCAAGAAGTTCAAGCGATTACAATTCTATCCTGGCCACCATCTGGTTAGGATAGGATTGATTTTGGATCGTCATTGTAAATACCTACCTACAAGTGGCCTGTATTCTGTGTTACATGTTTGTTTACAGACTGTGCCAGTGTTGTTGTCAGCAGTGCAGCACAACGTGGTTACACAGGTGTCCTGTGGCAGTAGACATACACTGTTTCTATATCAATGTGGTACTGTGGCTGCTGTCGGGTAAGTGTGAAATATTATATCTGCATAGTCTGGTCAACCCTCATAACCATGTTCCTGCAAAGTAGGGCAGACTGACTGGAATGCCCAAGCTGTTTTGTTAGGAGTGAGAGGAGGGGATACTGCATCAGATATGTATCTATCACTTCAGACCTCCAGCAAAGCTGCTTTGGATCTCAAACATTGTTTGTACTTGAATTTCTTCATTGGCCAAACTCTACAGTCTACATGTACATCTAGCATTTGAGTACCGAGAGATTTTTCTAGACTTTTTCAATGGAGATACATGCAGTACTATGAACATCATGGTCTTGGATAGTCATAGTGGAATTACTCATGTAACCTTGAAATTTTGACAAGTAAATGCCGTCTGCTGCCAAAATATTGACAAGGAGATCTGCTTAAATGATCTGCTTAAATTAAATGAAACCGATACCTAATCAATCAAGTAAAGTAAATTTGTCTTGCTCTCAATCGCTCAGTTTAACAATATTGACTTTTCAACTTATCAGCTCAAAGAATTGAAAAGCTGTTTGCACACTTATTCAGGAAGCAGTGATGTTGACTGCTACCTGTCTAGCTGAGTCTTTGCAGGCAGCGCTTTGTCTGCAAGAAATTTGTGTCTGTCATAGTTTACTTCTTTTTAGTTTTGCTCCACTGCTCTTTACAAAAATTTACAAAACTTTCACCTCAGGGTCACTTTTACCAAAAAAAAACATGGTTATAGTTTGCGCATCCGCTTTCCCCATTCAGAGTGCTGCAATCAATTGACAAATTGCACTTCTCCAATGAGATGATAAATCTTTCATGTAGGCCTTATTTGGGACTCAAAATCAAACATAAGAAGTTGTCTTTACAATATCAATGGTCAGATAACTCAACTAGTACCCGGGTCAAATCCAAGTAGCTCTGTTAGCATTCTCCACGTTACTGTTTTCTTTTAGTGATAATAATCATGGACAATTGGGAGTTGGTTCTCGACTAGCTTGTAAAGCTCCTCAAGTATTGAACGGCATAGAAGATGTCAAACTCATAGCAACTGGTGCTGATCACAGCTTAGCTGTAACAGGTGAAGCCTCTACTTTCAATTGTTTTTATCCAACTCCATGCATGCAGTATTAGTTTTGCTGTAACCGCATGTACCTCCAGATTTCTGTGATAATAGATCAGTGTATCTTGCATCTTTCCCCTGCACAAATAATGCAAACTTATGAATCTAGCTGTCATAAAAGTGGCAAACTCCTGTATACTATTGTACCTGAGTATATTAGGCCTGGCTATGCTTTTTTTCTGATATACTGACATACATAAGATGTTATCAGGGACATATTTAAGGGTCCCTACCACCCTACATGTATGTAGTTAAGTTTTTAACTCCCTACAGAAGGTTGCTAAAAAATTGAGAAATTTGTAGGTTAAACTCTAGAATTTGCTTATTTTTCGTCAGTTCAGACATATTTGTCTTCCATTCGAGATAATTTGGCGCAAAACCCTATGTTTTCCACTGACAATAAACATGATTCTCACAAAAGTAGGGTACTCATCTGCAACTTAAATACGACCCTGCATGTTATAGCACAGCGATGGAATCTTTGATGAGCATGTATGTTGATAGATAGTGAAACCCAGAAATCTGGACTGAGTAAAACTTGGAGGAACATCACAATAATAAAACAATGATTTGCTTGATTCAGTTGATATTAACTTGGCAACATCGCATAGGCTGTTTTTTGTTTTTCATCCACTATTTCTGCGTTTAGAATCGGGAGAGTTGTATATATGGGGATATGGGAAAGCTGTTGGCTATAAACACAAAGATATAGTAAAGCCAACAAAAAAGCTGTCACATTATACTAACATAGTACAGCTAGCTGGTGGAGCTACTCATAGTCTCGCACTAACTGGTAAGTTACTGTCATAGCTCATTCCGACACTCATGATCTACTCAGGATGTAGATCACTGATAATGTTGGTATCTACAAGTGTATTATCATACAGATTCATAAGATATGTGGCTGCAAAATGCTCTCAATGGGTTACCATTTATTTCATATTCACAGAGGAGGGTAACTCCGATCTGCATGCGCAAAAAGATTTAACTCTCAAAACGTATTTTGCTGATGTACAACGCATTGAAACCTGTCTTCCTACAATTGGACGGTTGGGGTTTTTAATTGATTTGCCATCGAAGATGTGTGACAAAATGAACTTATAAGACTGTTATTGAACAGAGACTTATATATTTGTGTGGATTGCTGTATAAACATCGAAAAGCGCTGAAAACTTTACCATCAATTTCATTTCAGAGAATGGAAATGTGTACAGCTGGGGCTTCGGTGAAGACGGACAACTTGGACACGGTGAAGATGAAAAGTTCTTAGCCAAACCCACAAAAATAACCCGAGATCATCTCAACTCCAGAATCTGTCAAATCTGTGCTTCTGATTTTCTCTCTGCTGCCCTATCAGGTACTTCAAGGCCTCTGCACATAGAGCTAGACCTGAATAGAGGAGTAAGTCCATTTAGGCCAATCAGAAGGCAGGATACAAAAATAGGGGGCTGCTATCTTGCTTTTTCCCCATTACTTTTGTACAGGGGCGAGGGCTGAACAGCCAGTCAAGTTGAAAATGTGACCACATCTGAATGCAGCCCTCGCCTGAAACTGCCTCCCATAATCTGGGTGGATCGACCCACTGGTACTCCTCTATTCAGTCCAGCTCTATGCCTTTGTTTCAGTGATCTAAAGAATTTTATAAAAGAAGGGCATGTCAAAGAGTATCTCACAAAGTATTATACCAGAATTTCCGGGGTACACACAGTTAAGGATAGCTATAGATTTTGGTAATTCTGGCCATTTTTATCCCAAGTTGCATTGTGGGATACTTTTTAACATACCCTAATGCAAATAATCTAGGTGATACAAATGTTTGCATAGAAGAGGTTAAAGATGCAGCTCAGTTATCAAACAAGTCATAACCAACTTGTCTACCACCTTACATGTGTTTGTAGGTTACATATCTCATTTAAAATCTTTGTGTGAACGATATTCTGGTTCAATCACGTACCGATCTTGTGTAAGTTTTTTCAGGTTCTTCTGTAAGTAGCTTAACCCACAGGACCCTATGTTACCCCTTGAGTGGCTGAGTGCACCTTGATCGTTTTAGTCCTAATATCAAAACCTTGAATTGTTTTTTCTAATAGTTAAAGACCTCAATGTGGCAACCAGTCAAGGGGGCAACTTTTTAAGTCTTGTGACATAATCCAGTTCAAATATGAATTGTTGAGGAAACTTCATGTTAATGGATGGTTGATATTACTTTGACAGTTGATGGTGCTGTGTATTTGTGGGGTAATGGAGACAAAGTAATGCCAACCCACATCAGTAGTTCCATAGTGTACAGACCTCTCAATATTAATCTCAGTAGCAACATTAGTCTATGCAAGATAAGCCTTGGATGCTGGCATGCTGCAGGAGTTGTTGGTACCTACAGTCCAGGTGGGTCAAAGTTTTAATTCTGCTGGGTCAGTGTGAGCAGTGAGACTTTGTCAGTCCTTGCCTCTAGAGATTAGTAGGTGGTAATCAGGTTCGTATTGAACCATTTTTTCAACCCCAGAATTGGATTGTGAAAAGTTTCAGAAATGCAATATTTACCCTTAAAAAAATAAAATAGGGTAAAATCTTGAAAAACCTTCAAAATCCAACCCAGGACCAGTAAAGATTCCAATCATCAACCCCAGACAATTAGGGTAGTTCAATACGCTCCTGATGGCAATAGCATTGCTCATGCTGATTCTGGTTTCAACCTTGATTTGTTACGTAATTGAGGGACATGAGGTGTGAGAATGTTGCAGTTAAAAACATTACAGAGATGAAACCTGAGTTGTGTTTCCCTGCATCAAAAGTAGATAACTTCCCTGCAAGTTTTATTTTCTTGTTTTCATGCAGCTATACAGTCATACCCCTTCATACAAGCGGAATTCCTTTCTAAGTTATCATCCCCAAGTTTACGTAAGGGAGAACTTGTGTGCACTCCGCCAGCATAAATTTTTTTATGAATTATAATAACATTTCTTAGTATTCTGGAATAACTCAAGTCATTGCAACTCTGCTTCATGATCAATACCTTAATTTAATTGCTTTAACTTTTGACCCATACTAGCTGTATCAGATGAGAATGGACTGCAATCTCGCCTCGACTTGCCGCTGATATCTACGCCAGACAACATGAGCGTATGTGAAACCCCAACAAGTCCCCCACCAAACTCAGCTGACACACAATATTACAATCGTGACCACAATAACTCAGTATCTAACATATCATCAATGCCTCACAGCACCACAAACACTGCTGTAAATAGTAGAGCCAGCACCAATACACCCAAAACTCACAGGGATAAACAAACTGCTAATCACATAATAGAGAATACTAATCGCAAACAGGTATAATATTACTACAATTTATAGGGCAGGTTAATATTGGAATTATCTTCTTATGTTTTTTGAATTCTCAATGATGCTTACATACAACACACAGTCATAATCTGATTGCCTTATCAGCACTCAGTCAAGAGTATTGTAAGCTGATTGGTTGATATTGGTAAATAATGAGAAGGCAACTTTGAGCATTAACATGCCCTATTACTTAGAGAGCTAAACTTGCACTGCTGTAGTAACATGCTAATTCTAGACTGCGCAATGATTCTATCACTATCTATACCAACAATAGAAATTAAAATAATGTCTTGGCTGTAAATCGGAGAAACTTTGTACATGTACCTTATCGGTGTCTGATGGTAATGCAACATGGCTAAAAACCAGAAAGTTCTAAACAGTTTTTACAATGATTTATCTGCAGCTTATTGTTTGGATTGACAGGGTTCGCCACTTGTGAGCAGAAAAAGAGAGAAAACCAGCATAGCTGATTTTTATGCTCCAACGCCTGAGCTCCCAAAAAAGGGGCGTGTGGTTCTTGGCAATAACATAGGTACGTGCATGGAGAATCCTTTGTGTGAAATGGAAGTCCAGCCATCCTAATCCCATGCTATCAAAATCATTGCCGTAATGCATTTTTTGTAATTTTACTGGAAACATAATCACTTTGAACTCATGTAAAATCTTAAATTATGAGAACTATGATAATGGTAAGGAGTTGTGCCCTCAGAGAAATATGATTGAGAACTTCTAATTCCTCTACCAGATCAGTCAATATTGCTGGTAAGTAGCCCAGCAATGATATTTAGACCCAAACTCTTACTAACAATACGCTTCGCTTTTCTCAAACAGTTGAGGATAAAGAAAACACTGAACCTAACAGCACAGATCTTAAGTTGCCATCCATCACCAATGCTGCACATTCTATGTCACCGCTGAAAAGTGTGAGATCAGCACGCAAATCTATATCTCCAAGAAAATCATTTCAGGTATGAGCATATTTGTAAATAACATGGCTTTTCCTACAACGCGCTTCGAAATGAGTAGTGTCGCTCAACATCTGAGCATATTTTGAGCGTGTTTCTTGTCACATGGTCATGTCTGTATCACGGATCATTCGGGAGAAAAGTACATCGAAAAGATTCAATAGTCATTAACGAAAGCATGCCAACATTGTATACTGTTTAAAAAAACTTTTTACCTGCACACTTGTGTTTTGGTTGAATTTTTGAGAGGTCTTAAAAACATTGATTTTTAACTGTTGCACCGTTTTACTTCAGGAGCGTAGCAGGGCTGTGTCACCTGAGATACAAGGTGGTAATGAAGAAGATGATGATGTACCTGATATAGAGAGTACATTACCTGCTGTAGTTATTACTCAGACTATAAGGGTAAGCTGTGGGTTACATATATAGTTTAAAGCGCTGAGACTACAAATCTGGTGAAGTTAGTGGCCGGCACTTACTCAGCTCAATTTGGGGTCTTAGCATGTAGACTATCAGGGTTAGTTGAGGTTATAGCTGTCAATTTAATTATTGCTGAATAACCACTGGGATACCTTGTAAGTATATTGCTTCAGTAAAAAATATATTGGGGGGCATATATTATGACGTATATAAAATGAGCCAAACAAGAAAACATGAGCACTTTTGAATGAACACTTTTTATGTATAGGGTATTTCCATAGACTTGATAGTTATAAATTATCATTATCAAGTCTATGGGTATTTCATATCTACATACAATGTGCTGAATTTTTTTGCATGGAAGGAGACTGATATGGATTTGTATACTTCATTTAGGGTAGTCTCAAATTAATCAACCTTAATTTACAGAGAGCAGAGCCACCCCCACCACCACCTCCTGCCCCGATCATACCCTCACCAGACACAGTGCTGCTGAAAAAGCCTAAGAAGTACAATGACGAAGGAGCTATTAAAGTTAAGCTAGCTGACCCTGGACCCATTACTGAGAAAAAGCCAACTGTCAAAGCCTGGAACCCACATAGAAATTCCCTATTCAATAGCAATGTCTTCAATAATGATAAGGTTTGTTGAACCCATATTGCGACATACATAAACGTGTTTTGTGTGTGTACCCGTAGACATGGAGCCCTCAATGTCTATGGACATAACCTTAATAGAGTGAAAATTTACAGATTAAATTGAGTGAACAGTCCAAAGAATGAAAATTTGTGGGCTCAAATACTTTGTTAGCAAACAAGATTTTGAATTTCATTGATGCTAACTACTAAATTATTCAAGCTTTAGTCAATGGAAAAAATTTAATACAGTGATTTTTTCCATAAGTGAAATCAATCAAATTAAACACAAATTAAAATACTTCCCCTGTAGAGTATAAGAGTTATAATTTTGTCCTTTGGTAGGAAAGGTAAACTTCCATGGTTTACTTTGGTGAGTGTTCTCCCATCGTTTTTATCGCGAGAAAATTTAGGTCATGAAAGATAAGGCAGATTATTTTGTGTTTTGGTTGTTGATGAAACATTCAACAAGCTTCTTTGAGGAAATGTGTTTTTGGTTTCACAATACTTCTTGTCATCGCTTTATCCCTAATGTAAATCTAGATAGAGATGAGGCGATAATATGTAAAACGTTAGAATGAAATGACACTCCATGGTTCAACCTATGATCTCACACGCTTTTTCACCACAGCTTACTATTGTAATTCACAGCCACAGGGTATGAATGCGAAGACGATGGGGTTTCTGGACATGTCCGACATACAGCTGGTAGAGAAACCTGTATCTAAGCTTACAAAAACTGACCTGCTCACTGAACGACATGCTAAACTGTACAGCAAGGAAATGGAAATGCGAAGCCAGTTGATTGCCAAACATAATACCAACTATAAGAATGCTGCAACACAGAATAGCAAGGTGCGGTAGTGAATTATGGTGGATACCAACTGTTTCAGAAATTCCTAATTTAATCATGTCTGTTGTGAGCAGTACATCCTCTGCTGGCATTTGACGTTATCAGTAGTGCGAATTTCCTCATTTCAGCAGTAAAAATATATAATTATTGACATATATTTCACAAAAATTGAAGGATAATGTACGAAGATGTATTTCCTCTGATATTTATGGTAATGTAATATTTATCGGCAGCACATTTCGTTTATAATTTGTTTCGTATTTGACAATAATGAAGCCCCACACAGCTGTTGAGAACGTAAGTTATCGATGATCTGATCTTCTATAATATGCTCACCTCCTGCTAAAAAAAATCACAAAACAGCTGTCATCAATTACTGACAGCAGGATTGTCACTGATCGCATCGGCAGATTTCAGAATTGTGATTTTTCAGTTTGAACCGCCCTTGTCATCGAATTCAGACATTTTCTAGATGAGATGATTAATTTTAGACTGGTGCGCCAGCTGATACAATGACAGACGAGATGATTTTGAGGCGCCTTAGTACCCAGTACCCGATGTTAGGTCGACATCCCACCATGAACGTGGTGACAAGTGTAGCACCACCCGGCCAGAAGGCAACTAGAAGAACACAAGTTAACAAGCAGAGAGCTAGAAAAGCTCCACTAGCTCCTACACCTGAGGAACTTGAGTCGCTGAATGTCGGGCTGACTCAGCTACCCGCCCCTACTCGGAAGGTAATGAACAGAGATCACCACTATCACAGTGCACCGACTGTAGTGAACAATAGGAAGCAGTATGTTAGTGACTCGGTGCTGTATAATCAAGCTGCAAAGTTACTGGCACGTAAAGGAGGCCGTCCTATTCTTCCAAGTACACCTGACTTTTCAAAAGCCATGACCAAACTTGACATTTTCCCGAACAAGGGGAGCACACTCAAACATTAAAATACTCACTCGTAGTTTTTTTTAATAACTAATGATAAACCACAATTTGCATTTTAACTCTTGCCTTCTTTAGATGATAGGAGGTCTGCATTTTGACCTCGCAAATATCAGATGATAAGATCACTCACTTTTTGATTATTTATTTTTTTATAATTTTATCACATTTATTTTTACTCCAATCATGCCAAATAGTTTTGGATTATGTAACAGCCATTATCTCAAAGGGATATTGCCCAGTTTGGCTAACAAATCTACTTGTAAAATAAACATACAAAACCATCGCATGTCACTGCAAAATTAGACTGTTCTAACTGGCAAGAAAAAAGTCCTTTCCATAGACTTAATAATAATATTATTATTAATATTATTATCAAGTCTATGGTCCTTTCACAATTGCACACTATTAAGTCAGTGGCTGCCAGTCCACCATTAAAACGACATAATGTTCCCATCAAGAAGGCATTTTTGATGAACGCTCTGATATACGGCTGTGAGGTCTTTTTTGTTTTATCTCAGATAGGTTTCACAGTCACTGCATCCTGTCATCAATTACTGCTGTCAATGACTTTTATATAACTTTTGACAAGATTACACAATCCGCATTCTTTCGCTGTCATTAAATAAGCAACTGTGTACAAAGGTCGTCAGGGGTCACCTGCTAGGCAGCTCATCATGTAATCAAAAGCTCATGTTGCCCAATACCTCATGCTTGCAAAATTTGGCAGCGTCAGTATTTAACATATAGAAACCAGTATGATCCAGGCCTCAAAATCGGAAGATTTTACTGATCATCGGAGAGACAATGTCTCATTTATATTTTAAATAAAGACAGCACATAGAGCCGTCCCATCTTGTAAGATGAGCTTTCAATGATAGCAAAGACTGTCATCTATTAAACAGCCACCCGCTAAGACTCGGCTAGAGCGGAGCTTCTCTCTGCTGCTGGATTTTCTCTCGCTTCGCTGTCGGAAGGTCAGGCAGGTGTCTGCCACTGTGCTGCCGCAGTGGTTTGATGAACTATTAGCTACGGCGATCAGCTGTTGTTGTTGTTGATTTGGAAACAACGCACTGGCTGACTCACAGCGGAGGTCAAGCTAATTGAAAGGTAGGTCAGCTCAAACCAACAAGGTTACAATGTCAGCCTGAATGTCAGGACCTTTGAGAATTATCATTCGGAGTAATGTTTTATTGGTCCTTACATCAGATAAAATCTGACCACAAATATGTTATGCCATTCAATATGAGCTGTTGTGATTTTTTTCTGCGGTTTGATAATCCAGCTGTTTTTATCAAAACACAAGTCTAGATGAGCTTGAAAGACTCGGTATTCAGTGTAAATATGGCTGTCTCTGCGCGCATTACCGTTGCCGGTAAGATTCTTAGATTATTGGTCTGCAGTGATAAATTTGCACACTCATTATTCCATTCTCACCTTTTGTGTTTTGAAAGTTTACTCACAACCAGATTTACTTTGTTCTGTAGATGACTTCCACTGCCGCTGGGGCTTCTGGGTCGCAGGATGAAGCACATTGGGCTCTGCCATCAATGCTCCACAACGATGACCACCATCGGAAATCTCCATCAACTAACCATCACATCTGGTCTCATCATCACTCCCCTGTTAGTATTAGCAATAACAACTCAGCTGTTGAGATGGTAAAACCTATCTACGAACTCCAGCAGGGAACCGGCCAACAGAACTTTTCTGTGGTGACACAGGCGGTGGATGGTCGAATTATGAAGCAGGAGTGTGACAGCAGTGATATCACAGGGGAAGATCTAGGGGCGGATATACACGTGGATGGGGTAAAAGTTTCACTCATACAAGATGGAGATCAAACATTGACTCTTTATGACCTCAATCAGAACCATGAGACTAAGGTAGGTTTTTTAGGACAAGAATTTGTCCCTTATGTCCTTGGTTGTCACAAAATATTTCTGTGCAAAAATTTTCACAGTAGTCAAAGAGTTGGTGGTCAATTTGCAAGCCACAACTCAATTCCACCAAATTTTCAATTCTGTATAGGATTGCTGTAGATTGTTACAGTGGATTAGGGTTTGAATCAAATGAATGGAGAAATGTTGTTTTCCTTCCAGTTTCCTCACTGTTGCTGGAGACTGTTAATGAGATTATGTTTACAACACATCCCGGAGGGTCCGTGAAAAATATTCCTAGTTATTTTCCCTGGCTGTAGAATAGGATATCAAACAGCTTGGTTCTCGCATTCTCTCTGTTTACTACCCACACCCACACCATTATCCTTGTACACTCGGTATTCAGCAGTATTGGATTTGGAAGCTTGTTGGAGATGGACTCTGCAATAAATCTGACCAGTAACCTATTTCATATCTTTGCAGAGAATCAGAAACCTGTGACCATGCTTTTTTACAATCTTGCTATTTCAAAACTGATTTTAGAAGTTTTTCAATATCACATAGCTATAATTTCCACACCAGAAAGCAAGTTTTTGATCTATCTACTTTCTATGTCAAAATGATCGACATGTGTATCAGAATTTTGTCTGAAATCTAGAGAATGCCTGAATCAGTGTTCAAATGATATCAATTAAAACATCACAGCACCACATAACAGTTATAGGCCACCATATAACAGAGATCGCAAAAATAAGGTATCGGCATTTTTACAAGAACTCGTACTAGGGTTGACGTAACCATCATACAAATGAAAAAAGGAGAATTATGGTCATAAATTTACATCAAATTTTTCTGTGCTCGGCACACTTCATATAGGGGTCACTCCTTAGATCTGCTTTTTAGGCAACTTACAGCTATCAAGCCTTCTGATGATGTTTAGCTGTGCTAGATTTTTGAGATTCCATTAATTTTTTGGGACCTTATCACAATTTTATATTATCAACTTGTTTTACAGTTTGTACAAGAACTGCAAGGCATGTATAGTCTACCAGGACACGTTTGAGTTTTATAGATCAGGAAGTGTGATTAGTTTTGCTCGCTTACTACTATACTGGAGTGGCGCTGTTTTAGCCATTAATGGTCCTATTATTGGTGTGTAAAATATTTTCAACGACTAGTTCCGGTTGAAAATATTTGGCTTTAGATACCCAGCTTATCATACTCTTTGTGATATCAAAATCTCAGCTGTTGAGCCAATTTGCCTTCGTGATGAAAAGTTTCTCTTTTCAGTGTGTTACTACAACGATTATTCACCAATGCAACACATTTTACTAATACATGTAGGTATGTTTCAAAATATTAAGGTGTCAACTGTAGTTCTAGAGAGGTTAAACATTCCATTTTTTCTTGTGAGCTTCTGGGCGGCATTTTGGTGGGCTGGAGCTGCATTATTTGGTTCGTCATTACAAATCACCTTTAATATTGTTGGGATATCCAAACAAACGGAACATAAATTTGTGAAGAAGAGTTACAATCACTGAATGAAGAAAGTAATGTCCGAATAAAAACAGTTTTAACATTTGCTTCTACCTGGAAGGGAGGGAGGGAGGGAGGTATCTATGAGTGTGGTTTTATTTAGGTAGGGATTTGTCCTCCCCTTTTCTCATAACAGATAACTCCAAAATTCAACAAAAAGGCGGTATGAGCGCTCAGACTTAGTTGTTGTCATTGTTTTCGGCCGTTAAAAGGCCCCAACAGACAGCAAAGGAAGGATTTTTGAGCTGTTTTCAAATCATTGTGTTCGGTACTTTGACCTGATTTTGGTTACGTTTTCAAAAAGGTACAATCAGTCTTAACATCTCAGGAGAGTTGTTCCACTTCGTCTGTTACATCTGCAGAAGATGTTACTTCTCCTGACGGCACAGCACTACCGACCTCTAACACAGCGATATCAGATGTACGGCAGACCATGTCACCCTGTGTGGTATGTGGAGATAAATCCAGTGGCAAGCACTACGGACAGCTCACATGTGAAGGTGAGAATAGTTACTCTACTAACCTCTACGGACAGGACATTATTGTGTCTATGTGGAACCAATTTGATACAAAGACATATGTTGAAGCAGTGGTTGATGTATGGCTACCGGACGTGCTAGTGTTTCTTGTGAACTATTTGGCAGCTGCTGACGTGCTCCTCTGTGTCCACTCCACCCGGTCCTGTTATTATTATCCCATCAAATCGACGGATTAATCAAACTGCCAAAAAGTATGTGTGACTTGTCTTGAAAACATAATTCAGCCTTTGGCCCAACTCCAACGTAACCCTACTGCAGTTCTGTTTTTCAAAACGTTTTCTAAGTAACACGAATTTGTTTCTGTCAAATCTCAGCAGAATCAGATGCATATTATAAATTGTGAAAGGACATTTTTGCTCCTAAAATTAGTTCAGCACCAAAGTTGAAGTAGTTCATTGCTTTGGAGTTTTATTTTCAGGTTGTAAAAGTTTCTTCAAGAGATCAGTAAGGAAGAACATCACATATACCTGCCGAGGCAATAGAGACTGCTCAGTAGATCCTCAACATAGAAATCAATGTCAATACTGCAGACTGCGGAAGTGTCTCAAAGCAGGCATGCGACGTGAAGGTAAGGTAACAAAACTTTAGAATGCATTTGGCTTTGTCTTTCAGTTCTGTTGCTAAATTGAACCTTTTCACATAGTCTATAGGATACTTACATGTATAAAGGCTAGGATTTGGATGCCAATGTTCCAATGTCTATGTTGCAGCCAATAAGTATAGGCTACTTCTGGCCTATGATTGTTAAAGGTGGTACGGCTTTTAAGCACGCCACTCTGCCCATATGGTAATTGGCCATTATGCTCCAGGTGCGCTCCGAAATGCCTGGAAACATACATCACAACTAGTATAGTTGTCCTTTCAACCAGTAAATACTGCCTTCCCACAATGCTAGAGCGTTTTTTTATCAGCTTGCTTGTGTACTAACATCTTTACATTTCAAGTCTTTGCACAGAATACTGCCCATCACCTTTCTCACACTTATTATACCTCTACATGTACATAAATAGCTCTGAGCTAAACAACAGTCTGGGATATTGAACAGAAGAAATGATGTTTTATCTTTGATTTTATTAAGCGGTACAGCGAGGAAGGATAAATCAAGCCGCCGCAGCAGATTACTATCAGTTACCCTCAGCCCTACCAGCTATGGAACATGGGAGGATAAATCCTTGTTACATGACGAACTTTGTTACTGTGCTGCTTCGTGCTGAGCCATATCCAATAAGTCATATGCAGGTAAGAGTTGTCAGAGATTAATATTTTCAGTTATCTGCCCAATACACAAATGAGACAACTCCAAGTTCAAACAAGAGGATGTTTTGCGCATTCTTAGGGGTATGGCTCTTATTGTCTTGTTAGCTCTCATAATTTTATGGATAATGGATGTAAATACTACTTATATCGACAGGGACCTCAAGCCCTTGGTGCACATATACCCTTGGACAACCTGTGTGAGCTAGCTGCCAGGCTGTTATTCTCTGCTGTTGAATGGGCTCGCAATATCCCATTCTTCACAGAGTTACCATTGATAGACCAAGTGAGCTTGCTACGCTCCTCTTGGAGTGATCTTTTCATCCTGAACACCGCCCAGTGCTGTCCGCCTGTCTACGTTTCGTCAATACTTTCGGCTGCCTTCCAACCGTCTGCAGGAACTTCAAATGATGCAAGGTGAGTGTTAACATTGAGTGTTAAGCTGCTTAGCAATAATTTTTTGGCCGGACATTCCAAAAATACTCAGTCAAGTCTTATATGCTATTATTGACTGAGTATGTAAGGGGTATCCAAAATATTGTATCATGGAATACTCTTTAGCATGCCCTTCTTAGACATTCATGCCTTCTTACTGAGATAACACTTTAGCTGCTTATGTTTACAGTTCTGAAGGAAGCCCTGTGACAAGTTAGTGGAGCCAGTTAAAAGTATATGAAGGCTGGCTGCAATGAAGTCATTGTTGGCTGTTAACCATGTACTATGATCAATTATGATAAAAAAGGCTCTCCCACCTACTAAATCATGTGCTGAATGACTTTCAAAGATCACAAAAATGGTATAAAATAATTGTAGATTCCATCAGTCATACACTCAGGAACAGAGTAAACTGATACAGGATCAGCTGGATAGATTTGCAGTGATTAGACTTGATCCAGCAGAGTTTAGCAGTATTAAAGCCCTCTGTCTCTTCTCCCCAGGTATGAACCAACCATTCCATAGTTTCAACCATTCAACCAGGTTGTTTCCACCAAAAGTATCAACCAGGTTTCAACCACTCACCGATAAGAAGACTCTGACCGACCATCCTAGTGGGGAGAACTGATAATCATCTGAATTGTCCACAAAGCAGACGTTTAGTCGTTTTCTCATTGAGAAAAGGAAGACGAATCCTAGGTAAAAAATTTCTGATATTACAATACATTCACTAACAGCTGTGACTTTTAAGGCAAGCAACAGAGGCGGATTAGCCGCTCTAATACACCAACAATGGGACCAAATTAATCAATAAATTCACATTATTTTTTATAAAAACTTTCTGCTTGCATGATAGCTTTGTTTTTTTTCTGATAAAGTGGGTAACCATGCTGGATTGACAGGGGGGGGGAGTTGGTGGGATTCACTATCACCCACCCGCATTGATGGTTGATCGTGCACTGCCATCAATTCGGAGTCTGAGCACTTAGACTAGATGGACAGTAACAGCTGACATTGTTTTGTATCATCTTCAGATGTACCTGGACTACATGATCCAGGAACCATACAGAACTTACAGGAGAAAACATATGCTTCACTGGAGGAATATGATCGTATACAATATAGCAATCAGCCTGGCAGGGCTGGCCGTCTACTTCTGCGGATACCCGCCCTCAAGCTAATAAACCCTGCCGCAGTAGAGAACCTTTTCTTTATAAAGCTGATTGGCAAGACCCCTATCGAGACGCTGATCAGGGACATGCTGCTTGGAGGAAGTAGCTTCTGTTGGCCTACTAGCACCGACACTCCCAACAGCTTCCTGCGCACATAAATTGTCAACGAAAGGACGCTCCTAGTGCATACACTTACAGCAATAGTAGGTACTACCCGACATTGTCCGATGGGCAGACCTATTAGCTGTGAAAAGATTAGATTTTTTATTGGAATATACGCACATTTTTTTGCATGCCATAAGCCTCATATTTTTATTTTTATATACCGGTACTGCACAGATTTTGTAAATCACATTATATCAAGCTCGCCACAGATTAATACCAGGTCAAATAAAGCTTCTGTGATCACTTTGAGAAGAGATTATTTTTTTGCAAATATATAAAAGAATTACCTAGTGTAGTGGACAAATAATTTCGCTGTCAAAATATCATTTTATTTTGTGTGCGGTGCAGAGAAAATTCATAAAGCAACATATTTTTGTATTGATTTCTTTGATATCTTTAATCCTTATTTAGCCATAAAACCTCTTTATCTGCAAAGTGTTAACACTTTGTTTATCTGCTCAGTTGGTTTTCGAAAAACCATTGATTAACTTCATGCTATAACTGAAAGCAGCAGCATTGACATGAAATTCGACATTTTACCTCAGAAAATAAAGTATATTCCTACAATGTAATAAAATAAATACTTTTATCCAAAATACCACCAGTACTATTGCGTTTAGGCTTACCAGAAAGCCAATATAAATATGTACAACATAAGAGAATGTCAAAAAACAACAGACCAGAATAATTGACACGTCTTGCTAATTCCACAAAGAATGACTTTTTGACAACAACCAATATCTACAATGAAAATTAAAATCTCACTCTTAGTTGCGCATGAGATGATTAAGAATCTGAAATACATGTCTTTGCAAGTTTCAATGCATCAGCATGATTTTAGAATGTCAATATGAATGGAAAAATTCTGTGCACCATTTATGGAGTTGTGCCCCCTCAGTATGAAAAAGAACAGATAACTCGAAGTCAATAGCAGCAAGCTTGGAGAAATAAACATCAATGGAGGTTAAGAATGAGAAACATACAATCAGACTCCGTTATTGAGACTAGCATTGTGATAAAACGCCAAATCACCATGGTATTGTAAACGCTACCAGAATTATAGTCGATGAGCACCGTAAATTTATAGCTCAGATAAAACACTATAATGATATTATAGTATCATAAAAACACTACGCCATGTTTACCATCATGGCACGATTTATCACCATCATCTGCATAAAAAACGTTATATCCACATATCATCAAACACCAACCTCTAACTAGATTTACTGCTCAACAAAAAATATTGAAGGAATGTCTGTAAGAATAAAACGATAGCGAGTATTAACCAATCACGAGGCTGAAGGAAGATGCCTCGTTGCTGATTGGCTGCCATCTGTACAACTATAGACTGTAGATTGCGTAATCGCTCTTGGTTATCTTGCTGCTGCTGGCGAAGTATTGCTGCGTTGATGTTGGCTCCCTCCGCTGAGACAGACGAGGGGCTTTCTCCCCCGTTTGAGACTAGACTGTGCTGATCAGAGGACGTCACCGCAGGTAAATGAGAGTTTGGCACTGATGGTTTATCTGTGGTTTGTGCTACAAGTAAAAAATCCAAAAAGTTTGATTTCTTCTCATCAAACACTTAGTAAGGAAAATTAATCATGGTAGAATATCCTCAATACATGTCTGATAGAATGACAAAGAGATTCTACTCGTAACCACATATTGATTGAAACTAGAATTCATGTTTACCGTGTCATTTATACAACCACCATTTTATGCACCCTCCTGATTCAACAGCTTACACTGTTTTAGGATTTGTCCTCTTTTCAGGTTCCATTCCACAAGGAAAGACAACTCCTTACATTTAAAAACTTGTGACCAAAGAGCCACAATATGCGTTTTTAGAAAACTCCCACTTACTTTCAGTGTCAGAGATGTGGCTAGGGGTACTGGATTCACTGACTTTAGCTTTTCTCCCCCTCAGCTGTCTTACGCTCCTGGGTTTACTCCTGGCAGAGACAGCAGGAGTTGTTTCACTGCCGTTAACATTTACTATACTCATTTGTCTGACTAGAGGTGTGTTATGTTTCATCTGTGTGAGCACCTTGAAATCTTGTTCATATTGCTTTATGTCGTTCACTGGATCCCATGGACGCAAACTGCACAGCACAAAATGTATAAGGGTCTGTAATCATTTGGTCAGGAATGGCATAAAACGCTTCTTATATTACAATAAGCTTCCCTAAGTACACGATATCTCTACCAGAGATTGCCCAGAGTCTGAACTTGGTGCAGATTTAAAGTCTGAGCACTTACTAGTACACTAAACTACCACATATCCAAGAGCGTGGGTATAGGCCCCAAAAAGCAGCACTACCACTAACATGATAATATATTATTTACCCAATATTTTATATGTTATTTTATTACACTTTTTCAACTTACTCAGAATACTTATAGATCCAGTCCCCAGTAAACTGATCCTTTTCGAAAAGCTCGGGTTTATATGCAGAGTTTGTCATTTTTCTCTCTTTAGCGGCCGTTCTCTGAGCCTCTTCTAGAAGCCACTTCTCATGAGTCGCCTTCTCCTGATCGCTGGACTTCAGAGCCTCTCCTACATGCTGCCACAACCTACAAATGAAACACAAATCTCATCAGTCAAAATTATTGAATATGAGTTTGTCTTCTAGTCTCGTCTACCAAGCTCACTGTTGTTTGATTCGGTTGTGATCGCCAAACCAAAATAAAAGCGCATACAGTAGACCAGGGAGTAACTCCAATGCTTGCAATATAAGGCTGTTGAAATAACCTCCCCGGCTGTAGAACAAGATAGTGTAGTGTACAAGAAAAGCATGCCCAAATGCCTTACTTTTATAACTTATTTCAATAGACGCCTGGGAACCTGGCTAACCAGACTCATAGCCTTCT
>ERZ1740068.299-NODE-299-length-27654-cov-7.241712_pt1 | contig 27654 bp, 16 predicted proteins | sample MGYA00581735_ERZ1740068 | MGnify/ENA primary metagenome ERZ1740068 (study PRJEB43018, sample SAMN04849740) | marine metagenome | isolation source: floating plastic debris | place: Pacific Ocean | collected 2008-08-30 | study: EMG produced TPA metagenomics assembly...
CCTTGCGGCTTGTTGGTGTGTGTTAGTCCTTTAATTTGTATCCACTGTTTGGTTATCTGTTACTTTTATTTTTTTAAGCAGACCTTGAAAGATTACTTTGGTGGGTTTTGGGTTTTACTCATTCATTGAGTGGTATTTCTAAACGATTGAAATGATGAGGACAAGTATTCAACGGTCCTTGGGCCATTTCCGCGGAAAAAGAGAGCACGACTTCGCCATTGGAAAACTACTTCTGTGAAACATAATTCACCATTTTAATTGATCTGCAAACAATAGCTAACCATCAGTTGAAATCTTTACTCAAATTGCCAAATTCTTGAGGGTTTATATCCGGGAGTGGTTTGTTCGAAGAAAGGGTAATTGGTTAGAAAAGGGATACAGAAGATTTTATTTTTAATAGTTCCCTTATATTATTTTTCGAAGCAAAATCGAGGAGCATTACAATAAAATCAGAAATTACATTATCCATGCAGGATATCCTTTTAGTAGAGATGAAGCATATAAATGTTTAAACGACTGCTGTAGATTTATCGAAATGACTTACCTACAAATCAAAGATTTGGCGTATTAGCTTGCAATAGTCCACCTTTATTTTTTAGAGGCTGCTAAAATTCAGCAGGTCATAAAAAGCAAAATAGTCACATAGTATCCAAACGGAATCTACTTCCATAATAAAATCATACCCTTCAAAGGGCAAGCTCTTGTTCCATCACAAAAAATCCACCACTTAATAGCTTTTTTTATTTGGAGGAGAACGAACGAGTACAAGGTCTAAAGCAAACCTTACAGCCCGTTTTACTCCCCATGCTTAACGGCCATGCAATCCATCCCCATTGGCATGTGAAACATCGGAGCCCTCCTCCCCTGTAGGATCGTATTTTGTTCAAGCTCGTAATTTTCAGAAGCCTTTTGATACAAGGTTAAAAAAAGCATCTCCTGCATCCAACAACTGCCTTTCCATGAAATTCCTCCGATGCTTGGATCAATACAATTTCGGGCCTTATTCAGCAAATACTGGCTGTGGTTGTCACTTAATTGAAACTTTTTCGTAAAGAATCAAGCCATGGGATCGGGTGAAAAGAATTGACTTTTGCCCCCCGAGTAGTATGGCGGCCTTACTTCGTTTGTTTTGATGCAGGAACCACCTCGGTCATATCGTTGGTTAACAGCTTGTAAAAGCGCATGGCTCAAGCTGTATAGGTTGGGAACAGGTCCCGAAGAGTCGGAACGCAACCGACGGGATATCCTCTTCATGAACCAATTGGCCTCCATTCTGATCGTCATTACGGCGGCTTATATGGTATTCTATGCGCTGTTTGAACTGTATTGGGGAATTCGCGCCAACCTTGTCTTCATCACGGGCTACACACTTGTTTTAGGGCTCAATTACCATGAAAAAACAATCCCAGCCCGGTACATGGCCTTTTTCACGGCCTGCTTTCAAATTTTAACCATTTCCTATTTGTTTGGAGATAAGGCCAGTTTCAACCTGTTTTTCTTTCCTGCCGCATTTGCTCCTTTCTTTTTCTTTTCCCGGGAGTTTCGGAAGCACCTGATTTTCATGTACTGCTCCCTGGCCGCTATCATGGTCCTCGAACGGGTGATTACGAACAACCAATGGCATTACTACCAGGACTTGCCTCCTTTCATATACAGCATTTTAGAACATTCGAGCTTTATATCTGCGCTGCTCATTTGTTTGTTGGTCAGCTATGGGTTTCAGAACCTGGTGTTGCAAAAAGAGCGGAAGTTGAAAAAAGCGCTGATACAGGCCGAAGCTGCTTCGGAAGCCAAATCAGACTTCTTATCCAATATCAGCCACGAGATCAGAACCCCGCTGAACGGCATCACGGGCCTCACCTCTATTCTGGTAGACAAAGCAACCGACCCGGAGCAACAAAAGCACCTGGCTGCACTGCAACACTCCGGCAACCACCTGATGAACCTGGTCAACGATTTGTTGGATTACGCCCGGATAGAGGCTGGAAAGGTGCAATTGGATATCAGTCCTTTTCATTTCCCGGATTTTGTTCATTCCATTTGGGAAATGCATTACCTCAACGCCCAAGAAAAAGGATTAGCACTCAAGGTACATATCGAGGATGGGCTGCCGCAATGGGTGAAGGGAGATCGCTTGCGGATAGGGCAAATCCTTATTAACCTTATCCACAACGCCATTAAGTTTTCCCATCAGGGAACCATTCAGGTGGACATTTCTAAGTTGGAAGCCTCCGATGACCAGGTTCTCCTGCACGTGTCTGTCAAAGATGATGGGATCGGCATCGCCCCTGAAGTCCAGCAAAAATTAACCCAACGCTTTGTGCAGGCGGGTGGTGAAATTGGCAAGCGCTATGGCGGCACAGGACTGGGGCTTGCCATTGTAGCGCGACTGTTGGAGTTACACAACAGCGCCTTGTCCATCACCTCCCATCCAGGGCAAGGGTCGCGTTTCACGTTCGAGTTAGCCTTAGAAGTTCCTCCTGAAACCGAAGGCAGTGCCTTATCCAAAACGCAGGTAGAATCGTTGGAAAAACAGCGCATCTTGGTGGTAGACGACAACGAAGTGAACTTGCTAGTGGCAGGAAAATTCCTTGAAAAGCAGGGTGCTGAAGTGGTCCGTTTCTTAGAGGCCAAGCGAGCGCTGGAGTGGCTAGAAGCTCCAGGCAATAGCGTAAACCTTGTTTTACTGGACCTGCTTATGCCGGAGATGGACGGTTTTCAATTGGCTGAAAAGATTCGTTCTTCTCCGCAAACGCATTTGGCGTCTCTTCCGTTGATTGCCCTTACCGCGTCATCCACCACTGAAACTTTGCAAGAGGCCGATAGGGTGGGCATTGATGACGTGGCTACCAAACCTTTCAACCGAGCTGACCTGGCCAAAAAATTGGCAAAACACTGTGTTACAACCGCAAAAAGCCGCTAAGCCGCGGTTTTTTTGGGGTTGTAGGAGCGAGAACGAGTGCGGAGAGCGAGGAAAGCCTTGTGGCCGGCTGTTGTGTGAGTTTGGGGTTTCACTGCGTTTCCGGGGATTTCTCAACAATTGAAGAAAACAAAAAATCGATCAATAAACCTTAGGTCATTTTTGCAGCATCGAGGATATGGTTGTAGGAGCGAGAACGAGTGCGGAGAGCGAGGGAAGCCTTGTGGACGGCTGTTGTGTGAGTTTGGGGTTTCACTGCGTTTCCGGGGATTTTTAAACCATTGAAGAAAACAAAAAATCGATCAATAAACCTTAGGTCATTTTTGCAGCATCGAGGATGCGTTTCTCCTCTGAAAAATCATCGTAATGCAAGTGATCAATGCTTCGCGCTGACTTATCCCTGATGATAAACAAGCAATCACACCACTCCTTAGGGGGCGGAGCTTACCAGTGACCATTGGTAAAACCCCAGGAGCGGTGTGATTGGGATGCAATTATTGCTTAATAAATTTCTTGCTTATGTTTTGCGCTGCATTGGAAAACACAGCCATGTACATGCCTGCGGATAACCCTTCGAGTGGGACGGCAAGTGGTTGTGATACGTCCTGAACCAACAGCGACCTTTCCATTTTTCCGAACATGTTGTAAATCGTGAGGGTGCCCGGCTCGCCGTCCCCTTCCAACCTAAAATCCACATGCAATGTGTTTCTGGCAGGATTGGGAAACAACGAAAAGTCCATCTGTTTTTTTACTCCTTTGGTTTCTGGGGTGGTGCTTTCTTCCTTGGTTTCGTTTTCAACGGTAGTCACGATTCTATATTCCTGTTCACCACCTGGTTCTGAAGCAATTGGACCGGTACAGATAAACAGGGAGCCTATGTAAGCCGTAAACGTTCCTGATCCAGGCACTACGGTTACGCCATCCTCAAAGGTGATTTTTTCCTGAGCTTTGAGGTTTACCGTGTTATTCACCACATAATCGCCCGTGGGCTGCGCAGGAACAATGACATCTTCGCCAGCAACAATCTCTCCTATGGCAGCGTAACTGGCAAAACCCGTTTCGGTTTTGTTTTGCAAATAAATGTCCTGCTCGGCTTCGCTTAAAACGAAATAGTCGAAGGTGATGTTTGCCGGGTTGGTCGGCACCCAACCATTGGATGTGCCAGAAACACCAAGTCGTTCGTAAACATAAGTGTATAGCTTGGCCGACGTTTCACTGATGATTTCATAGCCCATCCAATACCTCCCATCGTTTATACCACCAGGGTTGTCATTCGAATACCCATTGGAGATTCCTACGATTGCGGGGGCAGCCGTCGGTGGAAAATTCACCGTTTTTTCTACGCGATGAATGCTCACCCCTGAATGAACAAAGTTTAATCCAGCACAATTATCATTGTCTACATTCCACCAGTTGTTCGATCCTACCTGATTAAAGGAAGCCATGGGTACGTTTGGGTATTGGTAGACCGATGAAGCGTGCGCAAACTTTACTGCCCGGTAGGCATTTACTCTTCCGTGGCCCATTTCTTCGTTCCAGCTACCGTGGGGATGATTGGGGTCGGTATCATAACAATACCCTCCCACCCTATCGCTGCTCAAGGCTAATAGTTGTTTGACATCTGTTGCGGTTAAGCAAGGGTTGACAGAAATCATCAAGGCGGCTATCCCAGCGGCCAAGGGGCAAGCTGCGGAGGTACCGAAAAAAGTGGGAGTATAGTCATCATCATTAAAAGCTCCTTGAGGTGGTAATGGATACCCATCAGGACCTTCAATATCCGTGGTGGTGATGGCAGCTCCGGGAGCTACTACAGTTAATCCTGCTCCGTAGTTACTTCCCCAACCTGACTCAAAGCAAGCAGTAGGTAATCTATTTTTTCGAAAATCACATATATCGCTTGCCCCTACGGCGATAAGGTTTGATAAATTGGAAGTAGTGGGGGAAGTGCTCAAACTGGCAGGATAGGCAATGCTTCCTATATCGTGATTGCCCACGGCAAATAGCACAACACACCCTAAGCCCTGCCTTCCAGTAGTTAACGCATTCTCAATCGCATCATTAATTACCTGTGCCTGCCCCGTTGTAATTCCCCAGGAGCAGCTCAACACATCGGCCTGGGCCTGCCAGGCCCAATTGATCCCATCAGCCACCCAAGAGTTTCTGGTTGCTTGAGTAAGGTTAGGATCATTGTTAACATCTGTACCAAAGATTTTGATGGGTATAATTTTACAATTAGGGGCAATGCCTGAAATTCCAATGTTGTTATCGGAGGCAGCAACAATTCCTGCGCAAGCTGTACCATGAGCATCATTACCAAAATGTCCTCCTGGAACCGTAGAGGTGGATAGCGGTGAATTAGCGGTAGCATCGTAGCCCATCAACATGTTGTCTTGCAGATCGGGATGGTCCGTATCTACCCCATTATCTAGAATGGCCACTTTAACGTTAGGGCTTCCTTTCGTTATTTCCCATGCTTCGCATGCTTTTACATCAGCCCCTACAGTGCCATTAACGTATTGACCGGTATAAGAATCAAGAAAAGCTTGCCCCGTATTCCTCAACGCCCATTGGTATTGAAACAAAGAATCGGTACCACAAAAGGTCATTGGCATGAACTTAAAGAAGTCAGGTTCAGCAAAGTCAAAGGCGTTCGTCTCGTAAAAATAGTTGGCCATCTCAAGGGCATTGCCCTGAGCGTGCTTACTGGCACTCAGGTAGTAAAGGTTGGGGTCGTACTCATTTTGCTCAATAATGGTAGTGTTGGTAAGGCGGGCATACTTCGTTAGCTCAAAATAGTCGCCAGGCGATTTTAGTTTTACCGCAAATCGATCTGAAATGGCTTGCAGGCCATTGCCTTTCTCAGAATTGAAAAAAGGATGGGCACAAATAACGTGGCTGTTTTCGTGCATAACATCCAATACCTGGTTCAATTCCTCCCCGGATAATGGGCGTGTCATTTTTAGGCGCGCGTCAACATGGGTAACGAAATTTTTTTCCGATACTTCCGATTCCAAAAAAGGAATTTTATTGAGCAGCGCTATTTTTTCTTCCAAATCCACTCCCTCGTGAAAGGTGACCAGTAGTTGATCATTGACTTGCTTCAGAGGGATTTTTTCACCGTTGTAATAGTAGCCACTTTGCGCCAGGGATACACCTGCCCAAAGGACTAACATGAGGTTGATGATCAATTTCATTCTTCAGGGTTTTTATTGCTGGGTAAGGGTTTGAACTTTTGCCTTCAACGCTTCGTTCTCCTCTTTTAAAGCTTGGAGTTCTTTGTTCATCGCGATGAGGTGCAAATAGATTTCCTCTATTTTCTCCTGCTGGTTGATCGTGATGCTCTTCAACTCCAAGCCTTCTGTTTCAATCTCTTCGGCAGAGGCGGTGTTGTGTAGGTGCCCCGTTTCAGCAATTTGTGTTTCTACTTCTTCCAGCGTTTTCAAATCATAGTCTTCGTCAAATACATAATCGGCCCAATTGCCAGGAGCAAGCTCTACTTTCATTTCTTCGGTGATTATTCCTCCCTTGACATACAATTGGTAAGCATCTCCCTGGGCATTGATTTTGTTTTGGGTGAACGTTCCTCCTCCCATCAAAGTGACTCCATTCACATGCAGCCTGGCGGTTGGTGTAGCAATGCCGATACCTACGTTACCACCATTAAAGAAGGAGTTGCCAAAACTGTTGATGTTGACCATCTCCACTGTACCTGTGCTGTTGTACAAATTGAAATATGGATTTCCTTGGGTGGAGGTACTGATGGTTACCATTTTTTGACCACTCAAGTTTTCACCCAGCAACAATCCACTTCCATTCGTCCCTAATAAGGGCAATATGGGTTGCTTTAAACGCATGGAATAATTGAACAGTGGTGTTGTCTTGACCCCGATGTTGTTTCTGAAATAGGAAAATCCATTGACATCCAAAACTGCTGATGAAAGGGGTGTAGCCGTTCCAATTCCGACCGAATTTGCGCCATTGGTTACCGTGCCCAAGCCGGCTGATCCATTGGGCAAGAAAAGGCGCTGTTGTGCATAAGAGACGGTGGACAGTAACATGATACCACTTAATAAAATGGCGCTTTTTAAGAATTTATCTTTTTGGAAAATCATACGCATTGATTGCTTTTTCATGGTGTGTATTTTTAATCGTTTTTGGCTAATCTAATGCCCAAGCCCCAAAAAAAAGAATGGGTTTGAGGAACGGACAATTTTGCTTTAGGAATGGATCATTGGGACCTCATTTCTGCCCTTAAACCGCCACGTGTGGCAAGCACGGTGCAGCCATTTTTAGCAACGAGCGCACCTACACCTGCTCAATGGAAGCCCGCTTGTTATTTACAGCGCCCCCGATTCATCGCGTGTGTATCGATAAAAACCCTTGAACTTTAACCCCGCTAAAGCAATGAAAACTGAGAGAATACTATCGTTTTGAAAGAAGGCCTAAACGACTCGCACACCAACCCTCCACATGCATCATCTGTTTACCCTTTTTGACATTCAAAAAAACCATGCGATGCCTGATACTGAATGCATTGGCATACAGTGGTTTTTAATATTCTTAATCTGATGCGCCCACCCTAAAACACAATTCCTGAAATATATAACGAAGCAGAATTCAACAAGCTTCAGTAAAATTTCTTCTACCAATAAAGTGTAGTAAGGGAGTTTAGAAAAAGCAATCTGATCTTCTCAAATTATTTATTTTGTTGGCTACTAAGCGTAAAATTTCTTCATCTATAACATAGAACGCCCTTGCAAATAAAGCCCCTAAAAAATTGGCCTGCTCTTCTTAGAAGTTTAGATGGTTTGCTCATTCAATGGATTATTATAACCACCTTCTTTTGTTTCTGCGCACCATTGGTTGGCCAAGAGCCCTCCTATATTCACTATGGAGAACAAGAAGGCCTGCCCACATCTGAAGTGTATCAGTCCATTCAGGATGACAGGGGGTATATGTGGTTTGCGACTGACCGAGGATTGGTGCGGTTCGATGGCATCGATTTTAAGGTATTCGGAAAGGAAGATGGACTGGTTAGCGATGTCATCTTCGGCTTTCATAGGGACTACCAGGGAAGAATTTGGTTTTACAGCCATTTTGGAGGGGTCGGTTACCTGCAAGGAGACCGTATTGTCATCCCTCCGTTCAATGACAGGTTGATCGAAGTGCTTGCGGGAAATGTGGTTGTTTCGATCTATTTGGATCAGCAGCGAAACCTGTGGATAGGATCAAAATCCAAGAAATTTCATGGTGCTCTCGTAAGTGCTGATGGAAAGGTAGAAGCGATAAAACATGTCGGAGACAGTGCTATGTTTTGGATTCAGGAATTGGATTCTCTTGGTTTTGTTTACGGTAACGGAGTGCTTAAGCACCCCCAAACCGTTCGGTACTTCCAAAATGAGCGTGAGTTTACCTTCGATTTCCCTGAGGCATTGCATCAGGGAGCCTATGAATGTTCCGTCATTCGTACCAAAGCGGGAATCACCGTATTGGCTAAATCTCATGGGATTGCTACCATGGCCGACAATGCCATCATTCAATCCCAAAAACTTTCCGGCAACATCACTATGAGTCTGTTTGAAGATTCTAAAGGGCATTTGTGGATTGGTATTTCGGGTAAGGGAGCACGCTGTTTTGAGCATGGCGACCTTAGCATTTCCCCCAAACAGTTTTTAACGCAATTTACCATCTCTTCCATTTTTGAAGACCGGGAAGGAGGTTTTTGGTTGACCACCACCGATGCGGGAATTTTCTACGCTCCTTTTACCGAAGTTTCATCTAAACAGTTGTACAAAAATGGATTTTCAGAGTCAGTCACTGCATTGGAAAGTGACGGCTCAAACTTGTGGATTGGAACTCAGCATGGCGATTTATTTCGGAAAAATGGTAACGGAAAAATTGAATTACTCTTCAATGATTTGGCCCATATTCGCTACTTGTATAAAAGCCAAAACATGCTTTGGGTCGGTGCGGCTAAAGGTATCTTCCAGCGAGATAGCTTGATTTTCACCAATTTCCATCGTGCATGGGCCAGTACGCTATCAGACGACTTCTGGGTTCAGAATAAGATCCGACCTACCTTTTCAGAAAGTATTGAAAAGAACATCAAAATCGCCTACCAGCCCACCTCAAAAGATGAACCGCTGAAAAGCTTTGAAGCCGTTCACGGTTGGGGAGAACACCTCTACTTTACCGGGGCCCATGGGTTGTATCGGATTGAGGAAAACCGTTTGACACAACTGAATTCACTGTGGGGGGGCTCCCTGGCAGCCACAAACGACCATTTATTCCTTGGAACGAAGGGTGAAGGGCTTTGGATTTTCGATGGCGATAGCTCTTGGGCCATTACCAAACAACATGGCCTGTTGGATGATCGAATTTCTGTAGTGACCGCAGAAGATGATACAACCATTTGGGTAGGGACGAAAAAGGGGATTAGCAGGCTCTATATAAACCATGATGCCAAACAGGCTCAAGTAACCAATATTACGGTGTCAGAAGGCTTGGCTTCCAATGAGGTTCATGCCATTGAACTTCATAATGGACTCGTTTGGGTGGGAACCAACAACGGCCTGTCTACGTTTGATGGCAAAGCTGATTTTCAGAATACCAATGCCCCGATTATTCAATTAGAAAATGTATTGGTCAATGGACAACTAGTGGATAAAGAGGCAAATGGAAGGTTTGGACACGAATCAAGTGTATTTGAATTTCGATTCACGGGAATAACTCACCGAAGCCTAGAACATGTGATGTACCAATACAAGCTGGAAGGATATGATGAGGACTGGATGATGGGCACTAACCGGCAACTGCGCTACATGCTTCTGCCTGGGGATTATGAATTTAAAGTAATGGCGATGAACCGAAGTGGTATCTGGAGCAAGGAACCAGCAACTTATACCTTCAGTATTTCAGCTCCAATTTGGCAAAAATGGTGGTTTCAACTGATGGTCCTGTTGGCCATTTTTACTTTAATATTAGGCGCTGCTGCCTACCGGTTAAGGCAAGTGCGGAAACAAGGGCAATTAGAGCTTGACCTTACTGCATCCAGGCTTCAGGGGTTAACTGCGCAACTGAATCCCCACTTTTTGTACAATGCAATGAACTCCATTCACAACTATATTCGTAAAAACGATCGAGAACAGTCTTCGGAGTACCTTGTCCGGTTTTCGAGACTAATCAGGCAAACCTTGGATAATTCTATGGACCCTCTCATCTCTATCGGTCAGGAAATTTCCCTGGTGAAGCGATATTTGAGTGTGGAGCAGATGCGATTCAAAGACCGGCTTACCTTTGAGGTAATGGTTTCCCAGGATATTCACCAGGATAAATGGAAAATTCCCGGACAGCTGATCCAGCCCTATGTAGAAAATGCAATTTGGCATGGCCTCCAATACAAAGAAGGCCCATGCCATGTAGAAGTGACACTTGAGCTAAAAAATTTGAATTTGGTATGCGTTATTCGCGATAATGGTATCGGACGCCAGGCAGCTTCGGATAACCCTGGGAAAAACAACGGACACCACTCCCAAGGTATGCGGCTGGGGAAAGAGCGCTTGGAGTTGATGTCCAGGATTTTGAATAAACCTGCCAGTGTCCTCGTGGAAGACCTCAAGAATGAAGTTGGCCAGGCCATGGGGACAAAAGTCACGCTAACCCTACCTATAATCGAAAATTGATGACTTCAGATTCCAGATTCAAAGCCGTTATTGTAGATGATGAGCCCGATGCCATAGAGGTGTTGAAGGGGTTGATCGAGGAGTACTGCACTGAAATAGCCGTAATCGGTACTGCATTATCGGCCACAGATGGCCTTAAGTTAATAACTGAACATTCTCCCGACATTCTCTTTCTCGACATTCAAATGCCGGGCAACTCGGGATTTGACCTGCTAAAGAATCTACTTACCCAATCGTTCCGCATTGTATTTGTGAGCGCACACGCTGACCATGCGGTGGAGGCGTTTAAGTACCATGCCATGGCTTACCTGCTGAAGCCGGTCAGTGCCCTTGAACTTCGTGAGGCCGTGTCACGGGTGACAGCTGATATCGTGTTGGATAAAAAACAAGACTATACTTCCATGTTGACCGTCTTGGAAAATCAGTTGACGAAGCGCGTGGCCATTCCCACTGGTTTAGGCTCCCGGTATTTCAAGCCCGATGAGATCATTCGCATTGAGGCAGCCAAAAGCTACTCGAACATTTTCACAGTCGAATCGGAAAAACCCATCCTGGTTTCCCGAAACCTCAAGCAGTTTCAAGATTTGCTTTCATCGTATCCCTTCATTCGCGTGCACAACGGACACTTGGTTAACGGCAATCACATTCGGGAATACATGCGACAGGACGGTGGTACTCTTATTTTGTCTGATGGGTTTAGCATTTTAGTTGGAAGAAGCTACCGAAAAGCGATTACCGATTTCTTAGATGATCACATTGAATCTATCTGATTGCTCCACTCCGGTTAGGTCAAAATTGACATCGGTCAATAAAACTATTCTATAGGTATAAAGGGAGATTTTATTTCCTGGTAGCCGCGGTAATTTGATTCAAGCATTCAAGCTTTTTGAGTGCATAATCAAATTAAACGCTATGAAAAATGTTCTAACCCGAGTGTTGCTTTTTATACTCGTTCTTTTTTCCTTCAACGTTCACGCGCAAATTCCTCCATGTCCCAATCCCTGCCCGTCCTTATGCTCCGATAACATTGCCTGTTATGGAAATTTTGATAATCTACCGAACTTTGTGGCTTGTGCTCTTGACAATTTCACCTTTGTTGGACAAGGTTCCATTGATCAATACCAAATGGTTTTAGGAGCTATACAAAAAAGTTCATTTTCAAACACTTGCAACTTTCAACAATCTAATCAGAATACGCAACAAAGCTGCTTCACAGGCCAGGGAGCAGGTCCAAATTTTCCTCCTCTCCACCAAGGTCCCAGCTATATTGGCATGGCCTCACAAGCAGGCCCTCCGATGCGTCAGGAGTCCTTTGCACTGCCCCTAAGTTGCCCGCTTAATCCTGGTACATCCTTCACGGTGACATTTTGGGCGAGGGCATCTCCAAATGGAGATATACCCACATTGGAACTACGCGGTGTCGCCAATAATTATGCATTCCCAGGCGCCAACATAGTTCCCACGACTGCAAACGCATTGGTCCCTTCTTTATCCACCACAATAAACAATACCACTAACTGGGATTCCTATACAGCCACCTATACCGTTCCACCAGGACCTGCTTTCAATTCCATCATGTTTAGTCCTGCCCCAACCAATAGCTGCTCGTACTTATACCTGGATGACGTTCAAATCGTAAGAAATCCGGCACTCTCCATCGCCACGCAAACCACCAACGCTTCACCTTGCATTGGCAGCCCATTTCAGGTAGATTTTGAAATCTGCAACATCAACTGCGAAATCACCAGTACCCAAACTTTCACCACTAATTTTCCTGGGTTTACAATGCTTGGTCCTCCAGTAATCACCTACGGTGGAGGAGCAAGTGGAGCCTCCTACAGCGGGAATACACTTAGCATTCCCGGGCTGCTACAGAATGGATGTGTTAAGCTGACCTTGAATCTGAAACCCGATGGACCGGTAGGCAACTACCCCATTAGCTTAAACCCACTATCAGGCATCAATCCGGTGGGCAACAATTCCATCAATGTTGATGTGATACAACCCTCGTTTGCCTTTACAAAATCGGTAACGCCTGGTCCTTACATGGCTGGTGATACCATCACGTATAACTTCAGCATTACCAACCTCACCGGAGGGGCCATTTTTGGGATGCAGATTACGGACGCATTACCTGCTGGATTTACCTTTATCGATAACAACAACCCGGCATTCCCACCTACATTTCCTTACAGCAATACTACCGGAGCAACTTCCATCACCTCACTTCCATTAACCATTGGAGCAGGTGCTACCGTAACGGTTAATGCAACCGTTAAAATCTCTGATCAATTCGCAACCTGCGGTTCCATCCAAAACTGTGCATCACTTGACCTGGCACCTGGATATTTCCCTGCTTTGCCTTGTGGTCCATTTGTAAGCTGTGCATCAGTTGATATTGCAGTTGATCCCAACCAATTAACCATCAACCTAACTCAGTTTCTTTCCTGCTACAATAGCCAGGATGCGGAATTGACCGTAAGCGTCAATGATCCAAATTCTACGGCCCCCTATATGTATGGCATTGTTTCTCAAGGGATCATGCAAACCAGTCCCGTTTTTTCCAACCTGGGCTGTGGCATCTATACTTTTCTTGTCGTTGACTTAACCTCCGGATGCCAATACAGCAAAACTTTTTCCATCGACTGCCCGCCACCTTTAGGAATAACATCTTACTATGCGAAAGATCCATCTTGTCACGGTTCCTGCGATGGTAGCATCAGCGGTACGGCCGCTGGGGGAGCCCCTGGCTACACCTGGACGGTAAACACCGGCCAACCTATTAATAGCCTATGTGCAGGAAATTACACGCTGATTGTCACGGATGCTAATGGATGTACGGATACCCAAAGCGTGACCTTAACAGAGCCAAACCCCATCAACTACAGTATCCATACCGTCAACCCCAGTTGCCCGGGAGCCTGTGATGGTGAGATACAAATTATGCCCGTTATTGGGGGTACTCCTCCTTACCAGTATTCCATTGACGGAGGAGGCACCTGGTTTTCCACCAATACCTTTACCAACCTATGCCACAATGTGGTGCCTAATTATTCAGTCATGGTAAAGGATTCCAATGGCTGTATTGCCGGTCCGAATACGGTGATCCTCATTCCTGCAGTTCAAAGTTTTTGGCAGCAGACTTCCCTCAACAGCGCTTTAGGCATGCATGCAAAAGAGACTGGAAAAGACATTGTAGTGGACGCTGCTGGAAATGTATATGCCACAGGAAGTTTCTTCCAACAAAGCAGTTTTGTGGGCCAAAACACCACTACCATCTCCAGTCCACTTAGCCTGGACCAAATGTATGTTGTGAAATTTTCCCCTTGTGGCGATGTAGAATGGGTTGCTTTTGCCGAAAACAATGCCCCCCTTGACCAATCCAGAGGACTAGCTTTAGTACTCGATGAAACCCATGGTTGGGTGTATGTCACCGGTAATTTTGAAGGTGCATCTGGCAATTTTACGTTCCATGGTGGAAACAACTCCACGGCAACAAGTCCTTCCCCAGGATTGCTCAACAATGGCATGTTTTTGGCCAAGTATGATATGAGCGATGGGACAATTCACTGGGTGGAAGATGACTTTAATTCCAACAATACTTTCGATGTAGTAAATAATACTATTCCGTATGCCTACCACAAACCGAAGCCTTCCGGAATTGCCATCGATAAGAACTATAACCTGTACATTTCCGGAACTGATTATACGGGTATAAATAATGTTCCTCGTGCGTTCGTGCAACATGTCATCCATGTCCAAACCAATGCCTTCAACCCTAAAAAAGGAATCGTTGGCGATTTCGAATCCTACGGTACAGACGTGGAGGTTTCAAGCCAAAATGAAGTGTATTTAACAGGCAAGTATGCTGACAACCTCGGATTTGGAGTAACGAATAGCATCTTGCCGCTTCCAGGGCTGGGAACCTGGGATGGTTATGTAGCCCAATTTAAGCCCGGCGGAGGTCTTCTGCATTGCCAGTGGATCTTGCCTCTGCGAGCAAGAGGTGCGGGAAGTGAGCTCAATAGTGTTGATTTGAGCGCCAATGGGATGATCTATGTGACCGGGACAACCAGTGGCGACATAGAGGATGCTTTGAGTCATCCTACGAGCGGTGGCCAGGCTGGGCCTAGCCTACTCTTTTATTCACCAACAGCCATACTTGCCCGGATAAGACCGAATGGATTGTGGGAGCCGAGTCACAGTGCCAATCCTTCCTGGTTTACTCATGCTGACCCGTCTACTCAAAGTGATTCTTACGGGCGTGGAATCGCGGTAAACCAAGGAAAAGTTTTTGTAACTGGAGATCTTAAATTGGGAACCTCTTCTCCCAATCTACTCCAATTCACCAACAATCAAACAAATTTCGTTGGCCCTCCACAACCCTTTACAGACAACAATGTTGTGTTTGTGGCACAGTTTAATAGTTCAGGTGATCAGCAGTCTACCAACATTTCGCAGATGTTTCCAGGTATGCCCGGAGGACATTCCGCAAGCGCGATTTGTGCTAATCAACACAATGCTTATTCCACGGGACAGTACTCTCCTAGCATGGACTTTCCAGCGCAGAGTCAAACCTTAGTGGCAGGAACATCCATTGAAAATGCCTATTTCACGCGCAGCGCGGTTGGGGCCCTTCACTATCACAGAAAGAAGGTTGACGACCAGGATGAACCCCTGCTTGAAAACAAACTAGATGTTTATCCCAACCCTACATCAGGTATTTTGACCTTAGCGTCAATGGAGGCCATTGAAGGAGTGATTGTTCATAATCTGGAAGGTCGGACATTATTGCAGAAATCTGTCATTGGACAGGCGAATAAGCTAAACCTTGACCTTTCCAATCTCAGCGCAGGAATGTATCTCATTCAGGTGAAAACCGCCCATGGAACTACATTTAAGCGCGTTCTGGTCAATCATTAGTAGTTTCAGCAATTCACTTATTGGGTAAATCTTATCCATTCTACGAATGAATTTTAGACTTCGAGGTTTGATTTCAGTCCTCGTCCTATCATAACAAGATGAAAAAAGGCAGCCAGTGGCTGCCTTTTTTCATTCGAACTTTGTGACTTGATTGGGGCTCCGAAAAGAGCGCTCGGAGTTGGTGTCCAGGATTTTGAATAAACCGGCCAGTGTTCCCATGGAAGACCTCATGAAATAAGTTGTTCCGGCTACAGGGATAACAGTCATGCTAACCAAACACCAAATACTTTTACACCGTAAATAGTCTAGGTCAGCCTCTGCGATCTTGTAGTAAGATAGGAGATGAAATTAATTGAATTTACGGATTACCTGCCTGAATAAGCAGATGCAAAATGGCAAGGTCCAAGTGGTTATTCTTCGCAATTCTTTACCTAATGGTAGGCAGCCGATTCAAAGCGTTTCAGAAATCGATCCCAAGCTGGCCAGCAGCAGGGCTCGGTTGCGCTTGCTTACCTCCAATTGAATGTTGCCGGAAAGAAACACGAAGCCGCCATCACTGCGGTTGTACTCCTCTACGTGAATCGCATTGATGATGTGCGATTGGTGAATCCGGACAAAGCCTTTGGATTTCAACAAATCATCAAAAGATTTGAGGTTGCGGGTCACCAAAATGGGCTTCTTGTCCGATAGCAAATGGATGCAGCAATAATTGCCGTCTGACTTGATGTAATGAATGTCTTTGAGCCACAAATAGGCCAAACCATAGCGGGTAGGCACAGCAATCTTGCTGATGCTACCGTTTCGGTATTCCTGAATCAGCTCTTCGTATTCCCTTGGGTGCTCCTTTTGGCTGCGTGCCGCACAGCGGTCGACGGCCTCTACCAACTCCTCGGGGTCAATGGGTTTGAGCAGGTAGTCAGCCGCCTGAAACCGAAATGCCTCTACTGCATATTTGTTGTGAGCAGTGGTAAAAATGGTTTGGAACGTGCGGTTGGGCAGTGCTTCCAACACCTCAAAGCCTTTGCCCTGCTGCAACTCCACATCCAGAAAAATCAATTCCGGTTCATGTTGGTTAATCATTTTTACCCCTTCCAACGGTGTGGATGCCGTGGCCACCACTTCCACTTGCTTGCAGTAGCGTTTCAGGTGCTTGATCAATAGCCTTTGCGCGTTTTCTTCATCTTCTATGATCACAGTTTTCATCATGATGGTCAATTTGGCGATTGCAAGATAATAGGGAACTCAATGATTACTTTGGTACCGGTGGTACCGTCTCTTTCTTCGTCCAGGTCAAAAATTTCAACCTCAAAGGCTTCTGAGTAAATCGACTTCATCAATTGTAGACGTTCACTATTGATTTGGTTTCCTTTGGATCGATGATTTTTTTTACCCGGCTGTCCGGCCGTTTTTTCCCGGCCAATACCGTTGTCAGTAATCTGAATGAGGCATGTTTTATGCTTTTTTTTCAATTGGATGTTGATCTTCCCATGTGCGGCAAGGTGCTGCACACCATGCTTCACCGCGTTTTCGATGTAAGGTTGAATCAACAAAGTGGGCACTTTCCACTGCTTCACGTACACGTCATCGTCTATTCCGATGTGGTAATCGAACCGGTTGTTCAGTCGCATGCGTTCCAAATCCAGGTAGTCTCGAATAGCATCCAGTTCTTCTGCGATGGGAATCATGCCGTTGTCTGAGTTATCCAGGGTGGTGCGCATCAACTTGGCAAACTTCAACAGGTATTTACTCACCGCCTCCTGCTTGTTTTCTTCGGCAAACAAGTAAATGGAGTTCAGCGCATTAAAAACGAAATGTGGGTTGAGCTGAGCGCTTAGAGCACGGTGTCGGGAGCGCTCCAGGTCCAACACTAATTGGCTACGTTTTTCCAGCTGCTTGCTGCGCACCTTCCACAAGAGCGCAATCAGCAACACCGTGCCGCAGGTGAGCAAAGTATACCACCACCAGGTGTTCCAAAAAGGCAATTGAATGGTTAAGGAGAGCTGCAAGGGTTGCTTGGACCATTGCCCGAAGTGGTTTTTGCAACGCACCTGAAACGTGTAGTTTCCCGGTGGTAAATTGGTTAAGTAAAATTCGCGCTCGTTGGTGGTGATCCATTGCTGGTGCCAGCCTTCTACTTTCACCTGATACCATTTGGGCCGCTCGCTCAGGTAAGATACCCCCACGTATTTGATGCGGATATTGTTTTGATCATGTTCAAGCTTATAAGATGGATTTAACGCGGTATCTCTCTCGTTGACCCACACCTGTTCCAGCTTCAATTTGGGTATAGGATAGGGTTGCAGGTCTTTGCTAAGGTCGTGCACCACTACCGAGTTTCCATAGGTTTGGTAGAGCTTCTGTTTCCCAATCACCACCGGAGCCCCGGTGTAGCCTTGCGGGTCCAGCTGTTTGAGCGCGGTGGCTTTCACCTGAAGTGCGTCACGATCCAGCAAGGTTAAACGGGTAATGCCTGAACTTGATTCAGCAATGAGATCGCTCCCCTGCCGAACAAAACCGTGAATATTGCACAAATTGCCCTGCAACCCTTGCGCGTGAGCGTCCACCTGAACAATCGTGTCTTTGTGGCGCATCCATAGGCCGTTATTAATGGTTCCAATCCACAGCACGCCTTGGTGTTGCATGAGGGCCGAAACGTGTCCCACCCCGCGGCTTTGGGCCAAGGTATCCATGAAATACCCCTGCTCACCGTAGCCGGCCAAACCACCTTGTGTCCCTACCCAAATGGCACCTTCGTCTGTGATTTGCAATTCCCTAAACACCAACTTCTCTCGCTGCTCCCAGGGAAAACACTGCACCGTGCTATCCAGACGGATCAAGGCATTGGAGGAGGCCAGCCACATGCTGGAATCAATCGGGTTTCGACAAATTCCCCGAACCAGCACCAGGTTTTCGATGGCCGATTCCAAATCGTTTTCGTCCAATATAGACCAACCCTTATCGGTTTTGATGAATACTTTTTTCTTGCCACCCACCCACAAACTGTTGGTCATTTCATCCGCATACAAAGCATAAATTTCCGTTTCAGTTTTACCAGCTATACAAGCCAAAAAGCTGGAATCCAAGACCAGGCCGTTCTCGTCCAATTGGTAAAGCGCTCCCTCGCTGGCAACGTATAACTTATCTTGCCAAATGGCCTGGTACTGAAACACCGAGTGTGTGGCTGCACCTTGGTTGAACAACTGCATGTTGGAGGTAGGCAATTGGTAAACGCCTTGGTTGGATTTTAACCAAAGCCCACCTTCATGATCTTCCGCCATCACCGCAAGTTTTTGCGCGGGCAAATCATCCAATTTTTGTTCCTGTTCCAGCCGGCAATTGGGAAACCGAAACAATCCCTGAGTGTTGGTGCCTACCCAAAGGCATTGCTGCGCATCTACAAAAACCCCGATGATGCGGTCATTCGTCGTCCAATGCTGCAAAGTATCTTCCTGCAACAGGATGAGGGTTGACTCAAAACCTAACGCATAGCCACCACCGGGAAGCGCAGCGTGGGAGGTCGCCACGCGCCACATGGAAGGCAATGCTACCGTTTCGGGAAATTGAATGGTACGTTCCAGCGTCAGGTCCCTGCGGAGCAAATGCAACTGACTGGGAGGCTGTACCCCACGGTCCACAATTTTAAACACAAATGGCTCCCCATTTTCAAGCTGTATCAGGATATGATTGCGGTAAGGCATTTGTCGGTCCACCTTCCAATCCAGCTTGCCTTCCATATCCAGGGTAAAGTAGCCCTCTCCGGAATGCCCGATGTGTAACTTATCGTCTTCGCCCACTACAAAGGAGGTGACCTGATTGCCGGCCAGCAACAGGCTGATGGAATCTGCCAATGGAAAGTTTCGGATCTCTCCATCTTCCCAATAGGCCATTTTGCCCAGGTAACTCACAAACCAGATGCGCCCCTGCTTGTCTTCGGTCATCTTCAGGATGTCCGCATCCTCAAAGTACTGGGTGTCATACCACTCCACCGAAGCACTGTTGTAGCGGCACACCCCACCAAAGTAAGAACACCAGAGGTCGTCATCAGCAGAAATGAGCAGGTCGGTGGTCCAGTGGTTCATGGGCCAACCTTTCAGGTCTATCAAATGCTTGAACGGCAGTTGACTATGTGCGGGCAACAACAGTCCAATGCAACAAGTCAAGAAGAGCAACAGTCTGACCATGTCTTGGCGCATTTCGACCTTTGATCATGGAAAAGGCTACCTAATGGAAGCATTGGGAGGGTCGATGGTGATTCCGAAAATAACAACAAAACAATGGGGTAGCGCGCAGCAATTGCAGTTTCTTTTTGGCAAAAGGGTGGCCAAAGTGCAATTCGTTTTGGAGCGGTTTATGCTAAACAGATGTGTTGAAGAAGCTTTTCCTACTCAGGATAAGGGGTTTAAAAGCCCGGAGTGGAACAATACTCAAATGCCCCTGAACAGGTAAAAGAGGCGTTCCATCAAGCTGAGGTCCTCTGTCACTACTTCTGCCCTACCGTGCATTTCGGGTTTCAGTGCTACGGTTTTCCCGTAGGAGGTTACGGCCTTTTCAGGAAGGGTGACCTCGAGCAAATACATGGCATCATCGTTGGCCATCAGGGAAATTTGCTCCAAGCTACCCACCAGCACTCCAAATTCGCGCTCAGGATATACACTCAGCTGAAGGTGCACCTGCTGGCCGACCTGCAATTTGCCCGAGTTGGCGATTGGCGCCTGCACCTTCGCATGATAGGTCGGGTTTTCATCGGCGATAACGGTGAAGATCAGCTCGCCACGGATCAGTTGTTGGTTTGCACTCAAATCGCGCATGAACGAAACCGCGCCATCCATTTTCGAACGCAAAAGGTAGCGCTGCTCCCATGCTCTTAGCGCCCTTTTCAATGCGCTGTAGGATTGAACAACGTTTTTTAGCAAGGCGGCAGTTTCGGTACTGCTGCTAATTTGGTTTTGCTGCCTTTCGTTTTGGGAGCGCCTCAGCAACTCTTTGATGTGCAGCATGGTACCGCTGATGGTGTTGCGGTTCCGCTCGGCTTGAAATACCGCCAACTGCTTCTGCTCCAATTCCTGCTGGGAGATAACGCCTTCTTGAAACAGGCGATCTTGCCGTTTAAGGTCTTTTTGCACCAAAAGCAATTCCCGTTCAGCGGTAGCACTTTGGTCCCTTAAATTGTTCAGCCGTTGATGCAGCTGCTCTACCACAAAAGCATGGGTTTGATCGCGCACGGCATAGGGTTGGTGCAATTTCTGTTGCAGGTAATTCAAGTAATGGCGTTCAAAAGCGGAAAACTGCGGTTCAATTTCTCCCAACATCAGGATGGGCAAGGCATCCAAGGGAAAGAAAAAGGACGACCGACCAAGGGTTAGGGTATCTAAAATGGAGTTAAGCAGCAACACATCACCGTAATCAGCGGTGTTTTCGAGCAAAGCGATCGGGCTATTTTTCGCTACCTTTTCCAGATCCCGTACAAACAAAGAATCGACAATGCCATCGGCAGGAGCATATACCTTTTGGGGAGGAATAGCAGTGGTGATGATTGCCCGGCCCACTACCAGATCGGGGTACTCAATGAAGCAGGCCACAAAAACCAACAGCAGCACAAAACCCAGGAGCACGGTGTTGCCCCAGCGGTAAATGGATTTGGGCGGGCGGCTCAAGACATCTTTCACCTCATCGCTATACGTTTGGAGTTCTTCGCTGTGGATGTCCATTTCTATTTTCCCAATTCCAACTGGTTTTTCACCAGCGCATAGTATTTTCCTTTTCGTTCAGTGAGCTGTTCGTGGGTACCCTCCTCCACAATTTCTCCGTGCTCCAGCACCAAAATATGATCGGCATTGCGCACCGTACTCAGGCGATGCGCTACCACCACGGAAGTCCGTTGATGCAAAAAGCGTTCGAGGTTTTCCATGATCTCCCGTTCGTTGTTGGCATCCAGGGCACTGGTCGCCTCATCAAAAAAAACGTAGCTGGGGCTTTTGTAAACCGCTCTGGCGATCATAATGCGCTGTTCCTGGCCACCACTCAGGCGAATGCCGGTGCTGCCCAAGGCAGTATTGAAACGGTTGGGCAGTTGATCTACAAACTCATGAAGGTTGGCCACCACCGCTGCCTCTCCCAGGCGGCCCCGGTCGAGAAGTTCATTTTGTTCCGATTCAGCAATGTTTCCAGCGATCGTATCGTCAAAAATGAAGGTCTCTTGCATCACCGCGCCACAGTTGAGCCGCCAATAGTCGTTGTGGATGCCTTGTAAGTTGACCGGCCCGATGTGGATACTCCCCTGGGTAGGTTGGGCGAATTTGAGCAACAGCTTGAGCAAGGTGGTTTTGCCGCTGCCGCTGCCACCAACGATCGCAGTAGTTTTTCCTTCGGGAATGGTACAATTGATTCCCTTCAGCACAAAAGGAGATGATTTTCCGCCATAGCGGTACCAAAGGTCTTTCACCACAATGTCTTTTTGCGAGGGCAATTCCCGTAGCTTATCCCCTACTACATCTTCGTCTTCCTGGCTGTGCACCTGTTCCAAGCGCTCCAAGCTGAGTTGTGCATCCTGCCAGGTTTGAATGAAGCCGATAAAATTGCTCAAGGGCACATTCAATTGCCCCACAATGAACTGTACCGACACCATCATGCCCAGGGTGATGTTGCCCTCCACCACTGCAGTGGCCGAAAGGAAAGTGATGATGATGTTTTTCAACTCGTTGATAAAGCTGGCCCCGATGGACTGGTATTGTTCCAGTTGCAGGGAACTCACTGAGGTCTTGAACAACTTGATCTGCAACTGCTCCCATTTCCAGCGGCTTTTTCGCTGAGAGTTGTTCAACTTGATTTCCCGCACTCCATTGATGATCTGCACCAGCGTGGTTTGGCTCTCGGCCATCTCATCCACTTTTTTGTAGTCGAGTGCTGCCCTTTTGCGGAGGAAAAAGAAGGTCCAGCCGATGTAGCCGGAGGCCCCCAGCAGAAAAACCACAAAGATGGAAGTGCTGTAAACCGCCAGGATGGCATTGAAGACGAGGAATAGCAACAGGGAATAAAGCATGTTTACCGTGGAGGACGACACAAATTGCTGGATACGAATGTGGTCCACTACCCGTTGCAGGTGTTCCCCGGTGTTGCGGGTTTCGAAAAAGGAAAGGGGCAGCTTCAGCAGCTTGAACAGGTAGTCGGAAATCATGATGATGTGCATCCGGCTGGTTACGTGCAGCAGCAACCATTCTCTGAAAATGCCGACCAAGGTTTGCGACAAAAAGAGGATTAGCTGCGCCACCAGGATCAAAGCGATGAAAGAGGTGTTTTGCGTGTTCACGCCCACATCTACTACCGATTGCATCAGGAAAGGCATCAACAATTGAATGCCAACGGCCACCAGGAGACCAATCAACAATTGGTGGATGAGCGCTTTGTAGCGCAGCAGGTAAGGGAGCAAAACCCGCAAACCCGACTTTTTGCTGCGCTGCTCCTCTAAGGCTTCGAAGTTGGTATTGGGTTCCAGCAGCAACACAAAACCCGACTCGTCGTTGGAAGGGCTCCAGGCCTTGAGAAATGCCGCGTGGGAATAGGTCAACAGGCCCTGTGCCGGGTCAGCCACATAAATCGTATCGGCAGCGGTGCGGTAAACCACCACAAAATGTTTCTGTCGCCAGGGCACGATCATGGGCGTTGGCGCTTCTTTTACCAAGCTGTTGAGGCTGATGCGCATCCCGAGCGTGCGCAAGCGAATGGCTTCAGCAGCATCCGCAATGCCGGCCATCGAAACACCCTGGCGGGTAATCCCGGCTGCTTCCCTCAAAAATTCACGGGAGAGGTGCTTTCCATGAAATTTGGCGACCATTCGCAAGCAGGTGGGGCCACAGTCGCGCTGATCCAATTGCTTATAAAAGGGAAATTGCTTTCTGCTCATGTTCTACCGACCGTCCATAAGTGCCAAACTCCTGCAGGGCTCACCAATGATCATTAGTAGACTACCCTGCAGGAGCATGGAGATAAAGTGGATATGATCTCCTGTACGGAACGAAGCATTCCTACCACAGCAGCAAGAGCTTTTCTTGGTTTAGATCACAATGTCTTCGATGTTGATGACGATGCCAACGCCACCACCGACCAAAGCGGCCATTTCTTGGGTGGTGGCAATTGATTTAGCCTTTTCAGCTAAGGCTTTGAGGGACATTTTTTCTTCGTTTTTCATGTTTTATGATTTTGGGATTTTGCCTACTCTATTGTGGCTTTTCGGCCATCGCCATTTCGATGGGTTTCGCCTTTCTCCTTTGGGCAAAAGGAAATGAGCTAACAGAAGCTATGAGGCTGATTTTGGATGGCTCGCTAACGAAACGCCATCCTCTATCCCCAACTCTCAACAGGGCCTACCAGACATTACGAATCGAAATCGATCGCCTGTTCCTGCGAGAATCGGGTAACAGAGGTAATTGTTGACCTGCCGGTGCTGTCTTGAAAGGGTGCAGCACAGCAGCAGTGGCATCTCCTTGGTTTTAGTTCAAGGGCCAAACGATGATGTCGTGGGTGATGCCTCCACCCTGTCCACCTACTACGGTGGCTAATTTTTTAGTGGGGACAACTGATTGCGCCTTTTCGGCCAGGGCTTTGATGGACTTTTTTTCTTCGTTTTTCATGTTTGTTAGTTTTGGGGTTGACCTACTCTGTTGTGGCTTTTCGGTGAGCGCCTTTCGAAGGACGTATTATGCCAGATCTTCGAGGGTCACGGTTATCCCTCGGCCACCCACCAAGGCTACCATTTCTTTGGTAGTGGCAATTGACTTCGCCTTTTCGGCCAAGGCTTCGATGGTCTTCTTTTCTTTGTTTTTCATGTTTCGTTGGTTTTTAAGGCTTAGCCTACTCACCAGTGGCTTTCGGCTAACACCTTTCAAATAGTATTTGGCCTGGTTTACATCGGCCAAACAATGATGTCGTGAGTGACATTTCCGCCACCGCCTCCACCAACCATGGTGGTCATTTTTTTGGTGGTTGAAACAGCCTTAGCTTTTTTGGCCATGGCATTGATAGACAGTTTTTTGTTGTCTTTCATCTTGTGTTGGTTTGGGTATTTGCCTACTCTGTTATGACTTTTCGGCGTACGCCTCTTTCAATGTTTTTCCACAAGGCCTACATCGGCCACACAATGATGTCGTGGGTAACACTGGTGCCACGGCCACCGACCATAGCAGTCATTTTTTGGGTGGTTGAAACAGCCTCCGCTTTTTCGGCCATGGCCTTGATAGACAGCTTTTTCTTGTCTTTCATCTTTTGTTGGTTTTGGTATTTGCCTACTCTGTTGTGGCTTTTCGGCGTACGCCTTTCAAATAGCATATTAGTCATTCACCTTGCCTCAAAAAAGATGCACTGTATATTGATCAACTGGTTGGTGAGATTCGGCCTCCTTGACTGTAAATGTGGAAAGTGATGAACCGCAGGTGGATGCCCTGAAGCTCGGTGCGAGGGAGTGCATCCCTAATCTTTTTTACACCAAAAAGGCCGCTCCATTTCTGGTAACGGCCTTTTAAGCTGGGTGTATTTCTTAGGTTGAACCGCCCTATTGGGTAAGCACCAATCGGTGGTGTTGGGTGCCCATGTCGGTTTGAATCGTGAGGATGTATACTCCTGAGGGCAGATGACCGGTTTCATAGCTCAGGGGCGTGTTCCCTTTCGAGAGCCAACTGCCCGAGGCGAGGTTTTGAGTAACTGTAGTGCCGGCAATGGTCGTCAAGAAAATATTCACCTCGCTGTCTTCCGGCAGGCTGACAGAGATGTTTACCTTATCGGTTGCAGGATTGGGAAAAACGGAGGTGTGAAAGTGGTAGGCTTCATCGGCCTGGTAGGTACGCAAAACGCTTGGGGTTTTGGGCTGGTACGCAAAAGTGATCCGCTCTCCATTGACCAGCCGCCGGTAAATGGCGCTGTTGCAGGTAAGGTAAGGATCGGCAGGATAGAGTACGTTGCAATTGGAAGTACTGCCACCGTCCCAGAATGGGTCCATAAAACCAAATCGGTGTGAGCTCAATTTCGCTTCGTAAGCAGACATGAATATGGTCTGGTTGGCCGCAGGTGTTTCTAATTTCGTTGCCACTTTAACATAAATCCTGCGCTTGCGCAGGTCCTCAAAGTGGGTGGCAAAATTAAGTGTAAACTCATCGAAACAGGCAAAGTCGACAAACTTGGTAGAGTAAGTGTATTTATAGTTCACCAATGGTTTTTGAGGCGTACCTCCGATGGTATCGATCGGTTCACAATTCACCAAAAACAACTTGGTAAAGGAACCTGCCGGAGCTCCCACGTCAATTGGATCGGCTTCCAAAACACTCAAAGGCAAAGTGCCTTCGTATTCGAACAGGTAAGCAGCTTTCATTTCCGAAGCGGCTACATCAATCATCGCCAGCGGATTTATCGTGTATTGAAGTTCTTCTGTAGCACGATACCGGTACCATAGAATGCCGCCCGTAGAGTTGCCAATGCCTTTTTTGGTATGATACAGTGCCGGGGTTTTCAACAGGTTGAATACCCCAACGGGTTGATTGTATTGAATTTCTGTAGCAGGAATGAGGTTGAGGTTGTTTGAACCGGGCACCTCAATTATTTTGGACAAGGCAATGTCTTCATCCACCAACGTTCCCTCTGCCTTCAATTGGATGTCATAAGCCATGGGCTTGGATTCCTCTTCCTTGTCACTCAGGCCGGTTACCAGGAATTTTCCAATGGCAATGGGTACCGCAAACTTTCCGAGGGCCAAGGAAAAATTACTCAAATTTTTAAGTAGGGTTGGCGTAGCTGCATCCGCACCTGTTTTGGGGAAATAGACGTTGCTAATCAGGTCTTTCCCTTTTTTCACGTTTTTGCTCGCGGTAGTACCGGCATCTACCGATCCTGTAATTGCTTTGATAATTCCTTGAATTCCAAAATTTGAGCTGCGGCCAGATTTGTCCATATCAGTTTGAGGAATGGCATTGCCGTTCAACCCAAAAGTGAGGGTGTAATTGTCCAGCAGGCGAACCTGAAACTTCAACTGATTTAAATTACTACAAATGCAGGGATCATAATTCATCACAAAGTCTGCGTGTAACCAATAGTTAGTAAGGTCGCCCGCATAGTCATTGGCCATTTCGATTTGCCCTACTTTGTTGTCAAAGCGGTCCACGGCATTTCGGTAATCGTCGGTGGTATGGTTTTCTAAAATGGCCGATCGCTTGCTGCTATTAGCGAATTCCAAAGTGATTTCTGCTCGGTCATAACCATCATAAACATCGCCTACCATCACGAAAAAGCGCAGGATACCCGTGTAGCGATTGTATAGAATAAAATAGGGATGATTCACCGGAGCCACAGAAGTGCCCAAATCTTCTTGTACCAACTCCCAACCTTCAGCAGGCTCATAATCTTTGGATATTTGAGTGCGAAACTCATTGATGTTTTCATTGTTGGTCAACGTGCTGGTCCAGGGCGACTGTATAATTTGTGCACCATTGTTAAAGGTGTGGATGTTGTAGACAGCGTCTCGCCAGTTGAAACTGTAGGGAGCCTGCTGGCGCAGCTCGCAAATACTGGGCGTATAGCCAATCTTTATGGGGGAAGATTTCACGTTGTTGAATTCGTTGAATTCAAGCACATCGTTGTCGGTATCCACGTAAGCGAGTAAAAAGTAATTGCCTCCGGTTAAGGAGGTCGGAATCACCAATTGGGCATTTTCGTCCTCGCTATCTCCGGCACCAATGCTCGAAACCATATCGTAGCCGAGGTAGATGGCATTGGTGTTGAACACGTTGTCGGGCGAGAGGTAGTAGTTCATCCGACAGGCAGCACCACTCGATACGTTACCGTTGTTGATGACCTCTACCGTAATACTAATGGTGTGCCCCGGATTGCTTTCAATCGGAGCAGTGTTCCAGGATGGCCGCAGATCCGGATAATCGGAGGCGTCACAAATTTGAATGCCTACCGCGGCCACATTATTGAGTTCGTTGGTTTCGGCTACCTCGTTGTTCACATCGGCACGCGCCAGTAGATAGTAAGCCCCACAATTGAGCACTCCCGGCAGGGTAAGGTTCGCCGATTCGTCTTCCGAGTCGTTTCCAGCCACCGAAGTGATGTCAAAACCCAGATAAATCGCATTCGAATTGAACACGT